>Ga0210377_10001117_pt1 | contig 24846 bp, 17 predicted proteins | sample PLM4_65_b1redo_FD_155480 | JGI IMG/M metagenome (GOLD analysis project Ga0210377, IMG submission 155480) | Groundwater sediment microbial communities from an aquifer in East River, Colorado, USA - PLM4_65_b1 redo | ecosystem: Environmental > Terrestrial > Soil > Riparian zone | place: USA: East...
CCGATTCAAAATACGCGTAAGGCAGACTGATGGAGATGCGATACTGGCTTTTGGCGTAATTCGATTTCAACAGGCGGGTCTGGCTTGCAGGGATGGTCGCAGGTTTGAGCGGCATTTGCTCTCCTCTATTGATAATCAACTTGCTGGGTCATGTCTCGTTGTACAAGTCAGCGACTTCTTCGAATGTGATCCAGTGAGTGCGGTCAATGCTCATGTTATTTCTTAAGCGCCCATTTCAACCCCGCTTGAAGGGCAGGCGGAATTACTTCACAATGATTTTCACCACTGAAAAATTTTTTAACCAGATTCAACCCTTTGTATTTTCGGCTTTCCATAAGAGTAACAAACCGAAGCATATTCGTTGCCATGCCATCCTCTACAAATTCCTCCATTTCACCTACCGAAAAAAATGCATTGGCTGGAAGGGTTTTATGATGCTTTGAAAAATTTTCCTCATAATCAAACATATATTTATTGTGATACCAAAGCGAGGGACTGCTGATGATGTAGCTTTTGAACAATATTGGGCTTTTAAGAAGAGCATATGCGGTGAACAGACCGCCCAAAGAGTGACCTGCCAAGATACATTTCTTTGGTTTGACTCTGTATCGCTTCTCAACAAGAGGCATCAACTCGAACTGAATAAATTTGATGAATTGATCTGCCCCGCCCGTAACGACTTTCTGCTTTAAATCTTTCCCTGCCTCCTTTTCAAACTTATCATCGCGCTCAGGTGTGAAATCAAAATCGCGGCGAAAAAGTTCCTCATTCCCTGCCCTAATGGCTTTCTTGTTTTGAGGATAACCGATTCCCACTACGATGGCATCGGTTGTTGTTTTGCACCATGCCATGAACCGCGTCATCTCAGTGACCGTGCCAAAGAGCCAGTTCCCATCCAGCAGATAAATGACCGGCCATTTCTTTGCTGGTTCATCATAATAATGATGAGGCAGACCAATCATGATACGATACTGCCTGCTTGTATGTTTTGATGGAAGCATGAATTCTTCGCTGGTAAGTATAGTGACAGGTTGAGTTGGCATGTTACCTCCTTGTTTCTTAAAACAAACAGCCTGACCCAGTATCAGGCTGTGGTTGAGAATATTATTTGTCAAAACGAGTCGAAAGTCAATAAGCAGTTTTCGCTAATGCTTATGCCCGTTTTTCTTGGGACAAAAATGCCCCTCCGGCTCCATCGGCTGTCCACATTGGGGGCAGACTGGGCGTCCGCGCGAGATCACCTCCACGCCCCAACGCGCCAGCATCCGCACCTGGGTGCGCGAAGCCCAAAAGCGGACAACAGCCGCGGTCTCGGAGTCATCCTCTTCGGTCTGTAATTCCTTGACGAACAACACAACCAGGTCGCGGTCCTTGTCATAACCAAGCCCGATCTCCCCGACGCGGAAGAGCGGATCCACGGGCGGGTTGATGCGCATCACCTCTTCCACGTAATCGCCTGATGCTTCGGACAGGTTTGGATTCTGCTCATTGATCTGGGAAAGGAATTGCTCAACCCCGATCGCCATCGAATGCAATTGCGCTTTCTCGATGATCACCGTGATCGTGCGCTGGTCTTGAAACGCCTGAATATAAAAGACCCGCTGTCCCGGTTTGCCGATGGCGTCAGCGGTGATATGGTCACAGGGGTCAACATCAATTTCAAATCGTGGCATGAGGCGAGTATACCAGACCCCTATCCAGCCTTCCCCAAATTCGACGGAACGTCTGTCGAATTTGGGGAAGGTGCCCAAAGGGCGGAGGGGGGTATAGGGCATTATAATTGCCTAACCTTCGCCAAAGGAGAGAGCCATGTACGATAAAAAGAAACTCGACGAATTAAAGGATTCGCTGGAAAAGTGGGAGGAGACCAGCCTGAGCAAGGCGCTTGCATCACTGCCTGAGCGTGCCGAAGAGTTCATCACCACCTCCTCTGAACCAATCAATCGACTCTACACCCCGCTCGATGTCGCGGATGATGACTACGCCTCCTCCCTTGGACTTCCGGGTGAGTACCCCTTCACGCGCGGAGTCCACCCGACGCTTCACCGGTCCAAACTCTGGACGATGCGCATGTTCGCAGGCTTTGGAACTGCGGAGGAAACCAACTCACGCTTCAAATATTTACTGGATCAGGGACAGACAGGTCTATCCATTGCGTTCGATCTTGCGACTCTCATGGGTTACGACACAGACCAACCCGAAGCATTGGGTGAATTCGGCAAATGCGGCGTTGCGGTCTCATCATTGAAGGACATGGAAATTTTGCTCGATGGCATTCCACTCGATAAAGTGTCCACGAGCATGACCATCAACTCGCCCGCCGCGATCATCTGGGCAATGTATATCGCCGCCGCGGAAAATAAAGGGGTGCGACCTGATCAATTGCGCGGCACAATTCAAAACGATATCCTCAAAGAGTTCATCGCGCAGAAGGAATACATCTTCCCGCCTGAACCTTCGATGAGGCTCGTAGTAGACACAATGGAGTTCGGCGCGCAAAAAGTGCCGCAATGGAATACGATCTCGATCAGCGGCTATCACATCCGTGAAGCCGGTTCCACTGCCGCGCAGGAACTTGCATTTACCCTTGGCGATGGGCTTGAATATGTCCGCTGGGGTATTGCGCGCGGCATGGATGTGGATGAATTTGCGCCGCGCCTTTCCTTCTTCTTCAATGCACATAATGACTTCTTCGAGGAGATCGCCAAGTACCGCGCCGCGCGGCGCATCTGGGCGCGTGAGATGAAGGAAACATTCAAGGCAAAGAATCCACGTTCGTGGTTGTTACGCTTCCACACACAGACAGCCGGCGTCAGTCTCACTGCACAACAACCGGAGAACAATGTTGTGCGTGTCGCGATTCAAGCCCTCGCCGCTGTCCTCGGCGGTACGCAGAGTTTGCATACCAACTCACTCGATGAAGCATTAGCCCTGCCCTCTGAACATGCAGTGACCATCGCCCTGCGCACACAGCAGATCATCGCAGAAGAATCTGGTGTGACGAACACGGTTGATCCGCTCGGAGGCAGTTTCTTTGTCGAGGCAATGACCGATCGAATCGAACAGCAGGCATATGACTATTTCCGCCGCGCGGAGGAATTAGGCGGAGTTATCCCCGCCATTGAAAAAGGATTCTTCCAAAGTGAGATCGCGGACGCGGCATATCGCTATCAGCGTGAGATAGATTTGGGCGTGCGGAAAATTGTCGGCGTGAACGCGTACGCGGAAAAGAAACCGCTCACGATCCCGATCCTTGAAATGGATCCAAAAGGTTATGAAAGACAGGTGAAGCGTCTGGAAGAACTCCGCAAAACACGCGATAGCGGGCGCGTCGGTCAAACGCTGGATAGACTCCGCATTGCGATGCAGGGCACAGAGAATACCATGCCACACATCATGGAAGCCATCCACGCGTACGCGACGCTTGGGGAGATCATTCAAGTAATGAAGGAAGTGTTTGGGGTCTACGAAGAACCTACGATGATATAAGTTATCAGGCGTTTCCACATGTAAAGGCATGCCCATCATAAAATAATGACGGGCATGTTTGCTCAAGAGGAGTCCCGCTATTTCGTGAGGACGCTTATCAACACTGCCCGGACGACACGACGCGAGAGATAAGTTTTCGTCATCTTGTAGTAATTCTCACAAGTCACGAGCGTCAACCAATCATAATCCTCATGTTTGAAGACTTTATCGATCTCGAACGGTGAAACAAGAAGGTTTTCCTCCACTCGATAGACGTAGGTCAATTCATTAACATGGATGTAGATCAGGTTGTTCTCTTTCAGCTGGTTGACGTTGGCAAATGGCCCCGGCACATTTCTCGAATCGAGAACATGGGCGGTAAGCACAGTATTTCCCTGCCAGGTAGGGTACGCTGAACTTTCAAGGTATCCGGCGTTATTGCCAAGCCACGTCAGGTCCCAGCCAGTTTTGGTTTGTCTTACACCGACAATTGGGATGTTCACACCGAGACTTGGGATCTCAAGACGCATATCGCCAGTGGAAGTGTAGGCAAGCGCCTCAGGCTGTTCGGGAACCTGAGCAAGTGTATCAGGCGCAAAACCACTAACGGGGATGATCCCTCCGTCGATTGCGGTATTGGCTGCGCTCGTATTTCCCGTACCTCGACCACCATTTCCGCCACCTCCGGCTGGAATGCTTATAGTGAAATTACGGACGAAATCGGTGCCTGCATTCACGCCATCACCAGCCAGTTTCACCCCGAATAGATTCGTGATGGATGTTGTCCCACATATGTAAAGGCGATATGAACCATCAGAGAGCGGCAGGCTGCCATTGATACTCAAGGTTGCAACGAATGGACCTGCGCCGTTGTTGTTTTTGTACGTGATGGAATCGATAGTGATAAGGGTATCATCGCCGCCAATGCCGGTATTGCAACTGTTCGTCTCGAACCCGTTACCGTTGTCGCGCACAAGCATGTAATTTGCCGGATTGATCATACTATCGCCGTAATTGGGATCCCCACTTGGAACATTGACCACATCCTGATCAAAGGTCACGGTGAATTGAGTCACCTTGACGCGGACAATCTCGGATTCCGTCAAAAGGTTGTCCCGCGTGGGTGAATTCGTATTGATGCCCGCCGTGGGAGAGACTTTGGGAGGAGCAGCAACATTTACAGTTAACGTGAAGTTCTGTACTGCATCGGGTGAGATACCATTGATGGCTGTGAGTACCAGGTTATAGACACCATTCGTGGATGCCGCGGGCGTGCCAGCCAATGTTGCCGTGCCATCTCCATTGTCAGTGAAAGTCACTCCTGCTGGTAAAGCACCGGTGAGTGTAATTGAAGTGACGGTTGGCGAACCCACAGCAGTAACTGTAAAGGAGCCCGCACCACCAACAGCAAAGGTTGTATTATCCATACTATTGAACGTTGGCTGAACGCCCAAAGATTCACATAAACTTATCTGGGAAGCATAATTTATATCGCCGTTGTAGGTTGCCTGGAATGACAAACCAGCGGCGGTGACAGTTGCAGTATTGCTGGGATCTGCCGCCCCATTAACATCCAATGGGACAGTTCCCATATCCGTCCCAGGACCGGTGCAAGTCGGGTTTGCGAAGAACAGGAAGGTCACATTACCGGTCGGGGTGGCAGCTATGCCGGACACAACAGCACTACCATGGATATCCATGCCAAGCGCCGCAGATGTAATGGGAGCGTGGCTTGCATCATGGATCGCCGTGGTCACTGTGGCTGTTGCCAGGGTAATAGTCGCCGTGGTCGTTGCAGTCGTTGAAGAAAGTTGATAGTTGCCTGCATCCGAGCCGCTAAGGGCAAGTCCGGTAGCGGTAACAAGCCAGGTTCCTACGTTCGGGTCGGCAAAATTGGCTGTTCCCCCGATCAGTGTGACATCATCAGGACCGATCACGCCGGTAAGACTCCGGCTAGTAATGTTCGCCGCGGTTGTGCCATCATAGATTTTATCACCCACCGTGATAATTGGATTCGCGGTCGCTTGAGCGATGATCAGAGTAGAGTTCGCCGTGCCCACGTAGTTAGGATCGTTGATGGTTGCATTGATCGCATAACTTCCCGCATTTGTTGGCGCAGTTGGAGAGCCGTTATAGGTGATATCCACTATGAGGCCAGGCGGGTTGGTAGTGACCGTTACGGGATTCGGTGCACCATCATAAGTTTGATTCAAATTGTCCAGTGTGATCGTTGCGCTGGACTCGCCGATCGTGAAGTTTGCCGTGTTGAATGTGATGGTGTAATTGCCGAGCAGACCAATAGGGCTGAGAGTTGCACTGATAATGTAGGGGCTTCCAGCAACTGTCTCACCTGCAGTGCGGCTATAAATGGCAGTCACACCATCCGCCAGCAGGAAGCCATTGAGAGTACCTGTGAACAATGGATCGGCACTTCCGTAGATCTTGCTGGCGGGGTTGGGTGTAACCGATGCTGGCCTGGGGTTGATCGTGAAATCTGCAGGGATAAAGGTCGTAATTGCATATTTACTGTCGACGGTTGCCAGAGTCCCCTGATTGATGGCATACGCACCAACGTTTTCACCAACGGCTCGACTCAATTCACCTGCGAGCGCAACCGTTGGATCGGAGGATGTGTAGATATATGCTGGGTCGGCATTCCCATAAATCTTCGATTGACCTTGACCAACTGTTATGGTGATTGGACACGGCGCATATGTGGCGATGTAAGTTTGTGGACTCGCACCGACCGTGATCTGATGGCTAGCAGTGCCGCCATCTGACCAGGAGGTAAAAGTGTGACAATCCTGCACGGGCGCAGCGATCAGATCGCGCACTGAATTTACGTTTGTGATAACGCTAAAAGGCGTGGTATATGTGACACCGTTGTACTCCAACTCCAATCCGCTTGGCACCGTATCGAATGACAACGTAACAGTATTCGGCAGAAGGTTGACGCAGTCCTGATCGTTCAGGCCACCGCTATCAGTAGCAGTGAGACACAACTCGATCCATGTGTTATCGCCATGATCAGGAATCGGGAAACTACCAGTGTTGCCAGTCAGGCCGGGAATGAAGTCAAAGTGGACATGCTGGTTGTGGTGGAGCAGAATGTCCCATTGCAAACTTGCGCCGCTCAGGTTTCCATCCTCATTGTCAATGCCCGTACCATTGTAATTGATGATGTCGTCCGTGTTGTAGGTAAAACCATTGCCTGGCGAGAAAATGGTGGCCACAGGTGGCAGGTTACCAATGGTGATGTTGACAGTATCAGTACCTGATTCTCCAGGAGAGTCAGTAACGGTAAGAATTACCGTGTAAATTCCGTTGGCGAGGTATGTATAAGAAGGATTTGGATCCGTGGAGGAGTTGCCATCGCCAAAGTTCCATAAATAAGTGAGAGGTTGATTATCGGGGTCGAAAGAGCCCGCGCTGGAGAAATTTACCGTCAACGGAAGATAGCCCGAGTTGGGATCTGCACTGGCGATGGCAGTGGGAGGCGTATTTCCTCCGGAAACATAACGAATACGACGGACTTCACTTGTATTTGGAGTGGGTCCGTTGTACGCCACATAATAAAGATTCGTGTCAGGACCAACCAGCAATTGCACGATCCCGCCCACCGGCGAAACGTCTGTGGCAAAGTCGAAATCAGTTACATTGCCATTGCTGTCAAAGGCGAGGTAGCGGATCCAATCAGCGTTGTAATCTGAAAAGAACAACGCGCCCTGGTATTGAGGTGGATACACTGTGCCGCGATAGAACCCGCCCGCCTGCACCGAACTGTTTCCCAGGCTGTGATTGTAAGCGTAAAGTGGAGCCTGCACCGCGCCCAGGCCCTGGGCATACAATGCCGCACAGGTGGCAGAAGTGGCAGTGTTGCTCCTGTAACTCCCCTGCTGGGCACTCCCAACGTTGTTACCTTCATAGCAAGGCCACCCAAAATTCTCGCCTCTTCCGGTGTCTATCTCTTCCCACGTATTCCAGCCTACGTCACCAATAAACGGCTCATTGGTCAAGGTATTGATCGTGATGCGGAACGGGTTACGAAGGCCCAGGTTGTATATCTTGGAGCGATTGCTGTTAGGGTTGCCGTTGTAAAAGGGATTGTCAGGATATCCCTGGCCAGTGAGAGGGTTGATGCGCAGGATCTTGCCGTTAAGGCTGTCAACACTGAGGGAACGCAGGGCGCGGACATCGGTGTAGTTGAAGTGTGCGCCATCGCCGCTACTGACGAACAGCGAACCGTCTGTGCCAAAGGTAACTGTGCCAATCGTATGCGACGGACTGTCTGCGGCGATGCAATCCTGAACGTAGACCCCTCCGCTCTCACACGAGGCTGGGCCGTCATTGTTGTTCGGATTGCCGATATTGGCGAAGGTGCTGTTCGTTCCAAGCAAAACAACTTCGCTTCCAGGCAAAGCCACATTGGTGTTGTTGGGATTGGCACTGACGCGAAGCAAGCGGGAAACGCGCGCACCTCCGCCATCGGGAACAGTCCCTGGCGGATCATATGTAAATAATAAATAAACATAGGGCGTGTTGGGAAAGTCAGGATGGATCGCGATGCCAAGCAATCCACGGTCCCGGTTGTTATTAACCTGGGCAGAGATATTGATGAAATCTGTTGGCAGAAGAACCCCATCCTGGAAAACACGCACACGTCCATCTTTTTGCCCAATGAACATGCGGCCATCTGGGGCGAAGGTGATGGTGGTCGGACCAGTCAAGTTGGTAACGACGGCCTCGCTAATGAACCCAGGGGGGAAAACGGGAGCTGCATTGACGGATTTAATCGGCAATACGACCAGCACAAGCACAACAATTACTAATATACTCAGAGTCTTGCGTAGAATCTTTATATGCATGATCATCCTCATAAAACAAGTCATCTGGGAGAGCGCGAGAAAGGCAAAAAGTTTCCCTGACCACAAAAAAAACAACCTTGCAAAATTGAAAGCTGTTATTGTACATGACGCCACTAAGAAGAAAAAGTAACAGATTTGTGGGTTTGGGAGAAACAGGTGCTTGGGGTGTATGAAGAATCGACAATGATATATTATTCAAGAATTGTCACATTCAAAATGAATATGACAAATGAAAACCAGCAATTGACACTTCTGCCTTGCCAGCATCTATGCTGTTCGTAATAACTCAGTGTAGCGGAACGCGCGTGGCTGATCACTTCTTCAGGCGGGACTTCCATTAATCCCATCCCTTCATGTCGAGCATCACATCCGTTTTACCTGCCAATAAGCGCTAAACGGCATTTGCCCCATGCGTGCAACGAGCAAACGATCAAAAGGGGTAGGGCTTCCACCGCGCATCTGTTTCATTCATGACCAATATCGCGGAAGGTTTTGATCGTGAGTCAAAAGCGGAATTTGCTCGATTCCTGGAATTGCGCGGCGATCAGCTGTCGAGATACAGTCATTGCTCTAGACGGCATTCGATATTGAATACATTACCGAAGCACAACAAAAAGAGTATTATGAGCAAGTGAGGAAGACGAAAGCTTTGATCGGTGGCTTTAGAAATCCCTCAAAAAGTAAACCTGCCGATCAAAGCGCCTGATACCTGAAACCTGGTACTTGATCCCTTTACCGCGCCAGCATTTTCGCCATCTCGTAATAATTCAATGCAACCGGTGATGGTGTTATTTAAAATTTTCCGCCGAATTACACCCCAAGTTTGGTACACCCCCATGGGCGGGAAAGTTGTACAATATACAAAAAAAGTCCGTGGATGCAACCACGTTAATCCTGAACATTTCAAAGAGAGGCAATATGGCTACACAGAAGAAAGGTGTCATCGGCATACTCACAGGAGGGGGCGATGTGCCCGGACTTAATCCGGCCATCCGCGCAGTGACCATCCGCGCGTTGCGCGAGGGCTATCAAGTCATTGGTATTCGTCGCGGCTGGGCAGGATTGATCGATGTTGTTCGCGAAAAAGATGCGGATAACAGCAACAACTTTCAGATATTGAGTGAGGAGGCGGTTAACAAGGCGGGACGCACCGGTGGGACGTTCCTGCATACCTCGCGCACGAACCCATCCAAGGTCAGGCGCGACCGGTTACCTCCAATGCTTCAGGAAAAATACACCGCTGACATCAACGATCTGACTCCTGAGGTTTTGAAAAATATTGATTTCCTTGGCCTGGATTTTCTTGTTCCGGTCGGTGGTGATGATACGCTTAGTTACGGCGTTCGCATGTACCAGGAGGGTGTGAAGGTCGTTGCCATACCCAAGACAATGGATAACGATGTGCCCGGCACCGATTATTGCATCGGTTTCAGCACCTGCGTCACGCGGACGATTGAACTCTCCAACAGCCTGCGGACCGTTGCCGGCTCCCACGAACGCCTGATGGTGCTGGAGGTGTTCGGGCGTTATGCCGGGTTTACAGCCATGCTGCCAGCCATGGCGGGCGCGGCGAACCGATGTGTCATCCCTGAGTTCAAGTTCAACATCGAAAGGCTGGTGGAACTGCTCATGTATGATCGCAGCCACAACCCCAGCCGATATTCGGTGGTGTTGGTATCCGAAGGGGCCATGTTCGAAGGCGGCGAAATGGTTTTCGCAGACAGGAGCACGGACGCTTTTGGGCATATGAAGCTGGGAGGCATTGGTGACCTTATTTCGGCGCGTATGAAGGAAATGACAGCCAAATATAACAACGGCCGCATGGTGGATACTGTGAACCAAAAACTGGGTTATCTCGTCCGATGTGGCGATCCCGACGCGATCGATTCAATTGTCCCGATGGCGTATGGGAATCTGGCGCTTGACCTGATCCTCAAGAAAGTGCATGGGAGACTGGTGGTGCTCAAGAATGGTCGTTACGATAATATTCCTGTCGATATCGTCACCAGCACAAAGAAGACCGTGAATGTCGAACGATTTTACAATAGAGATCGCTTGCGCCCGAAGTTCGAAAGTTTCGAGATGACGCCCTTGTTCATCATGACGAGCGACGCGATTTGATGTCATTGCGAGCGACACGCTTCGTGGGGAGCGAAGCAATCCCTTACTAAAATGGGGATTGCTTCGTCGGGCTTAGCCCTCCTCGCAATGACGTAATTGTTATTCTTCGCGCTTGATCTGAAACATATCAAAATCCCGTGCCACAGAGGTGTTGGGGAATATCGCTTGCGCTTCTTTCATTACATCCTTTTCACGATACCTGCGTGAGATATGCGTGAGGATCAATTTCTTCACGCCCGCCTTGACCGCCAACTCCGCGCCCTGACGTGCGGTGAGATGCGAGAACTGATGCGCCATCTCAGCCTCTTCGTCCAGATAGGTTGATTCGATCACCAGCGCATCCGCATCCTTGCAGACCTCGAGCAGGTCTTCCGTTTTACCGGTATCCCCCACCACGACGAGTTTCACGCCTTTTTGAAGCGGACCCAGCACATCGTCCGGTTTGATGCGTTTGCCATCGGGCAGGGTGATCTCCTTGCCCGCCACCAGGTCCCGGCGCTCAGGGCCGAACGGGACTCCGAGTTCATCCGCCTTCTCAGCTAAAAATGGATGGCGCGCCTTCCCTTCGAAAACATATCCCAGACAATCCGGTCCGCGGTGGGTGACCGGGAACGCGGTGACCGTGAAATCATCCGACTCGAAGAATATGCCGGGTTTGATCTCATTCAATCGCAGCGGCATAGGAGGGGTATTGCCGCGCAGCACAACACCATACAGCAGATCATGAACGCGGTCGAGCGCGGAGCGCCCGCCAAAGATATCGAGCTCGTCAATCGCCTCCCAGCGCAGGAATGTGGACATCAATCCGCCAAGACCAAGGATATGATCGAGATGTCCATGCGTAAGCAGGATGCGTGTGAGATTTTTAAATCCAGTGCCCGATTGCAGGATCTGGCGTTGCGTGCCCTCACCGCAATCGATCAGAAAACGATATTCATCGTGTTTGACGATCTGAGCTGAAAGGCCGCGCTTTGCGGATGGCGCGGAGGCTGAAGTGCCAAGAAAGAGTATTTCGAACAAAATTGATTCCTTGAATGTGACGTTGTCTCGTAAATTTTCCCGCCGCGAATGGCGCGAATTATCGCGAATAAATTTAAAAATTCGCGTCAATTCGTGAAATTCGCGGCAGATGATTTTCCGTTATAAACGATTCAACTAATTTTACCCTACCGCCCACCTATTTCATTCCTAAATTTTTAGAAATCAATTGCAGGGGAATTTGCAACTTCGGCCCTGGATTATTATGCGGCACCCTGTAAAAGAAAAACAGACCATTTGTGCTACAATTAACATATGCCACTCAAGACCCCATCTTCTTCATCAAAATCGGATGGAAAATCCAAGGGCAGGATCGTGACTCCCGCGCGCGGCAAAGGAAATGGCAAGCCTGCTTCGAAGAAGAAATCGCACCGCCCCGAGCCGGAAGTTGTTTCCGTTCCCTGGTGGGATACCCTCTCTGCAGAGCGTAAACTCGACGTGGTCGGCGCGATAATGGCGGTGGCGGGAGTGCTCATCGTACTCATTCTGTTCTCCGCGCAACGCAGTGCACCTACCGAGAAATTGATGCTTGTGATGGGCCAGTTCTTTGGGTGGGGAATTTATGTTTTGCCAGCCGGGTTGATCGTGATGGGTTTGTGGCTTGTCCTTCGTCGCATCGAAAAGCTCCCGCCGCTTTCCCTGGAACGGGCGACTGGCATTATCTTGTTTTTCTTCTGGCTCCAGGTCTTCATGCATTCCTTTTACGTTCCGCCGGAATTTGCTGAAGCGGCGGCATTGGAAGGTAAGGGGGGCGGGTACATTGGCAGTCTCCTTGAACGCATCCTTTTCAATTCGCTGGGAGCGGCAGGTGCGTGGATCATTTTAGTGGCATGGCTGCTCATCACGGTGACGATGATCTTCGATATTTCCGTTCAGGATCTGTTCAAGTGGGTGAGCCCGGTCTTCGCGAAGATCCGTGAAATACTTGCAAGACAAAGAAGAAGGCAAACCACCCCATCATTTTCACCTGAAGGTGCGGAAGTTGCATCGAATGGATATACTCCCTTGAACCGACCTGAGCCTGTTGTTGCGAATGTAGCGCCCGGCACACTGGTCACAACCGTCAGGGCGCCAGAAGCGGTCATCAACTGGCAATTACCCGATGTAAAAAATATTCTGGATTCAGGCACAGCACCTTCGGTCAATGATGAGTTCATTCAACAGCGCGCGAGATTAATTCAGGAAACACTGGCATCCTTCGGCGCGCCCGTGCAGGTGGTGGAGATCAATCGCGGGCCGGCGATCACCCAATTCGGCGTGGAGCCGCTCTTCGTCGAGACAAGAAGCGGGCGGATGAAAGTGCGCGTCAACAAGATCGCATCCCTCGTTGATGACCTTGCTCTTGCATTAGCCGCGCCGCGCATCCGTATTCAGGCGCCGGTTCCCGGTCATAGTTATGTCGGTATTGAAGTCCCGAACGATGAGATGACCCTGGTCGCCCTGCGTGACATCCTTGAGAGCGAGCCGTTCCAACGAAATAAGAATCCATTGAAGTTTGCGCTCGGCAGGGATGTGACGGGACATCCCATCAACACGACTCTCGAGAACATGCCGCACTTGTTGATCGCAGGCACAACCGGCTCCGGTAAATCGGTTTGTGTCAACTCGATATTGACCTGCTTCCTGATGAACAACACGCCCGACGATCTGAGACTCATTCTTGTTGACCCCAAGCGCGTTGAGCTGACTGGCTATAACGGTATCCCGCATTTATTGTCACCAGTTGTTGTTGAAATTGACCGCGTGATCGGCGCGTTGCAATGGATGACGCGCGAAATGGACAAGCGCTATCACATGTTCGCAAAGGTCGGCGCACGAAATATCACCGATTACAACGCGCGCATGAAATTGCAGGGAACAAAGAAACTGCCTTTTCTGGTTGTAGTGATCGATGAATTGGCAGACCTGATGATGATCGCGCCCGGTGAAACTGAGCAGACCATTACCCGTCTCGCGCAACTGGCGCGCGCGACTGGCATTCACATGATCCTTGCCACGCAACGTCCATCTGTGGATGTGGTGACGGGGCTCATCAAAGCGAACTTCCCCGCGCGCATCGCTTTTGCGGTGGCATCCAATACCGATAGCCGCGTCATCCTCGACCAGCCTGGTGCGGAACGGTTGCTCGGCCGCGGCGATATGTTATTCCAGGCGCCTGATGCGCCTGCGCCTGTACGTTTGCAGGGCGTATTCGTTTCAGATCACGAGATTCAGAATCTTGTGGAGTTCTGGCGTATTCAAGTTGGCGGGGCGAGTCCTTATGCCGCGGCCTCAGCGCCGGTGGATATGCCCAAGTCTGATATTCCACTCAAACAAACTGCGATGTTCGAAGAGATGGCTCCCGAAGAAAGGAATGTGGATCCGTTGCTTACCGAAGCCATTGACTTTGTCCGCCGCGAAGGACGCGCCTCCGTATCCATGTTGCAACGGCGGATGAGGATCGGTTATACACGCGCGGCGCGCATCGTGGATATGATGGAAGATAAAGGCATCATCGGTCCGCCCGAGGGGACATCACAAGTGCGGAAGATATTGGATTATGGTCCAACCGCGCCGCCAAAAGATGACGGTGCGTAAAATATCCCACGTCGCCGTCCTCAGTGATGAATGCCATTGAGAGCAAATCACTCAATGATATAATTCTGCTGTTGCCCCGGTAGTTCAATGGATAGAACAAGGCACTCCTAAGGCTTAGATGTGGGTTCGATTCCCGCCCAGGGCACACATGTGGTATTTGTATTCTTATAAAAATTTAACATTAAACCCTTGCACTGTAAAACGGTTTATAGTAATATGAAAGCGATGACCGCCAGGGTGCCCCCCTCACCCTGGCGGTCATCATTTAAGGACCTCACCTCTAACCCCTCTCCTGCAAAGAGAGGGAAATTTATTTCCCAACCTTCTTCAACTCTTCTCCAAATTTTTCAAGTTCTCCCAGTGTGTTCTAATGCACGGGTCCCACGCGGATCATTCCACCTGCTTCCAACAAACCCAACCGTCCCACAATCGCCGGTGCGTAATTGTGCCCATTCCAAACATAAATCCCCTGCTTTCCAGGTTCAAAAGAGGGTTGGCGCGAATTAACCACTTCTTGTATAGCCCGTCGCCGTTGGAGCGCGAATCTACAGAGTGCCGCATAATTATCTAAACCATAAGTTTACAATCCAGCCTGCAATTTGTTCCAAAAGTTTAGTAAATTATGAGACAAGCGGTAATTCAGACAAATACAGGCTTGAATTTGATTTCTAATTATTGTATAGTAATGATTGGAAGATGGACCAGGCCATTGCAGTCGCGTTGGAGTAGATTTCAATGACGAATGACCAGTATGATGCAGAACGAGTTGCTCGATTTTTTGATGCTTTCGGCATCCGGGAATGGAATCGACTGGTGCAGGATCCAGCCAATGAAGTCAGTTTGTACATCCATACCCATTACCTGGAAAAATACATAAGCCCGGGTCAGCGTGTCCTGGAGGTTGGCGCGGGTGCAGGGCGCTTCACACAAATTCTGGCACGGCTGAGCGCGCGTCTTGTGGTAGGCGACCTCTCGCCAGTTCAACTGGATTTGAACAGGCAGCACTCGATACAATATGATTTCGCTTCTGCAATTGAAGCGTGGGAGCAAATGGATATCTGTGACATGTCGCGCTTTGCACCGGGATCCTTTGACTGCATCGTTGCCTATGGTGGACCGTTCAGTTACGTTCTGGATGAGCGTGATCGGGCACTGGCAGAATGTCTGCATGTTCTCAAGCCCGGCGGGTTGCTCATCCTCAGTGTCATATCACTGTGGGGCAGCGCGCATCGTCGTCTGGATGGTGTGCTCAGTGTACCCGCGTCAATCAATCAGCAGATCACCGCAACTGGAGATATCCTGCCGGAGATGATCGCTGACCGAGAGCAATACTTCCACATGTTTCGCGCCAGGGAGTTAAGAAACTGGTTGGAACGCGCCGGTGTAAGGATAGTAGCCATGTCTGCTTCGGATTGTCTCTCTACCGGTTGGAGCGGAATGCTTGAAGAGATTCGGAAAGATCAAACGAAGTGGAATGAGTTGTTGAGAATGGAAGTGGAGGCATCTGCCGAGGAAGAATCATTGAATATGGGGATGCACACAATTGCAGTTGTGAGGAAAGAACAAGGAGAATGAATATAGCCGTATTCAGTAAATCAAAAGTTTAACTCTGGAGTCGGACAGCTCAATTGCCCTGCGGGTGCTGTCCGGGTATTAGAGCCAAACCATGAAATGCAACAAGAAACAGAAAAAACGCATTATTTTCAGGAAATTCGCTCCGCAAAAGTAGCCATCTATCCATCGGCAAGCTGATAGACTCCAGAATCATGATTTACTGAAATTTGGTAACAGCACGTTCATTTGATATATCATCGGAAGCCATCTGCCTACCATTTGCTTGTTGGTACTTCTCGATGTGCCTGGTGTTGTGCCATAAATTGCTCGTTATTGTTCTCCTCAATGACCCTGTTCCAGCGCGGGCAGCGATTGCAAGTACATCCATACAGCGCGCAGTTCATCATCGGTCATCTGCCTCTGGTTAACGAACCAGACGCGTCGCTTTCATTTTGACTCCTTATCCACCTTCTCCGCTCGAAAAGTATTTTCTGTAGGACAGTGCCAGCCACAAGGTAGTGAGCACCGCGAAGAGAAGCCCTGAATAGAAGGGCGGCGCCAGGGATTCGCCCGGCTGACGGCTGTTATATGATGAAACTACAATGAAGGCAAGACTCACTGGGATTAACCAGAAGGTGAACCACGCCCAGCGCGCCCCGCGGCGGAAGGCTGTCAGTGAAACGACGGAAACCAGGGCGCCTGTCATCAATAAGTTATAGCCAATGATTTTTTGCTGCTGATCCATCGTATTGTAGATCAATGGGTCCTGGGCTTTCAGTTCGGCTGGCGTTCTTCCTGTAGAACTGATGAGTATCGCCGGGTCATTCTCAATCCCGGCGATCATATCGCCTACGCCAAAAAGAATTTCAATTACGCCAAGGAACAGGAAGAGGACCCAGGCGCTGCGTTCAAAGAAATGCTCTCGTTTGCTTTGATTAACCATGGTCTTAATTCCTTTCTGTGGAATAGGGCGATCCCAACCATATTACGTGGCCACGCTGGTCTTGAACAATCACGAACAAACCATCATCTATTAGCCCCTTTGCTTACCATTCACCTCTCAGCACATCGCTGTATGTTTGGTGCTGTGCTATGAATTGTTCGTACTTCGGCTTGAGCTCTCTCTGCTGATATGGATAATACAAAAGTTTGAGACAAACTTGACCATCCACATTAATCAATTCTATGCAGGGATCCGCTCCGCCTGTTGTCACTTCACAATAACCGAAATGGATCGCCTGGATTTTCTCCGGGACTAGGTGGAAATGATCCTTACGATCCTGCTTTTCAAGCACAATTTCGAATCCATCATATGCCACTTGAAACCTTCCAACAATGTTGATCTCAGTCCCTTTTGTTTCTATTGCCGCGATGAACTCTCCGAGCTGGCAAACATCCTCCAGTAATTTCCAGAAAAAATTTGTATCCATGTGATCCTTCTCACTTACCCTGCGGCATCGTAGGCAGCGATTGCAAATACAGCCATACAGCCTTCAGTTCATCATCGGTCATCTGTCCGAAATACTTCCACGGCATGAAATCTTTTAGTGGATGTCCGCCAGGTGTCACGCTGGTGCGCATTGTTGCGATGAAATCCTCTTCAGACCAGCCCTTCATCTCGCCACCCCGCGTCAGGTTGAGCGCCACATACACGGTTCCCCCTTCACGAAGAGTCTGCCCATTAAGATTGGATCCGTGACAGAGGGTGCAAGTGTTTGCCAGGTACTCACCGTATTCCACTGTCATGCCTGGCTCGGGCGCAACCGGACGAGGAGCATAATGGTCAATCACAGTGACGTTTGGCACAATCTCTGGCGGTAATTGCCCAAGGGTCAGCATCACTCGACCTAAGGGACCAAGGTCGGCTTGCGGCATCTCATTATCCACCGGTGGCAGGGTCATCAGGTAGGCGATAAGCGCGCCCAGGTCTTCGTCGCTGAGGTAGTAGAAAACCCCCGAGGGCATCAGTGCCAGTCCTCTACCGTCGTGACCGACGCCGTGGCGGATGGCGCGCACCCAATCTTCGTCAGTATTGGTATCGCCCACGCCGCCCGCGCCCGATAAAACTCGTGAACTGTACCGGTAAATTGGTGAGTGTCATCTTACTCTGCTTACAACTACATAGTACCATGCCTATGAAATTTTATGACATCGGAATATTGTTCACTGTGGCAGATGGTACGTCTAGCTCAAAATAATGATGAAAGGCTTTCAGTAGTTGGCGATAATCAGTTATTGCAATTTGATGAGAAAACTCTATGGAACTATAAGAGCTCCACCACAGGATTGCTTTATCTCGTAGTAATCCCCTATCAGCATCTGATCTTAATGCGGCTAATGCGTTCGCGGTAAACATCTCATCCAGTTGGAGGGTTGACAATTCTTTGACTTGTTTCATGGCTTGAGCGTCTGCGATGATGACGAAATATCAGAAACGGATTATCGGCACATACCTATCATCACAATCTTAAGCTCTACCGTGCTGTTGCGGATTTATCGGAAAACAGGGAGATTCAGTCCACTCATTGAAAACAGGGCATTTGACTTAAGGTTTCTCGAGTTGCATTACACCCGGGTTTGGGAGGTGGCTTACGAACGATCGAGGAATGCAAAGAAAATCCCCGGACGTGTATACGAACTAATCCTGAGTTGGCAGAATGATGAAAAGGCAACAGATGAATAAATCAATTGATTTATCCAGAGACAATCTTCATCAGTGCTGTTTTCAAGCGCTCCACTTCTTCAAAGGTATTGTAGTGCGCGGCGCCCACGCGAACCATGCCGCCGCTGTCTTCCAAGCCAAGCCGCTCGGTTACGTTGATGGCGTAATAGTTTCCGTCCCAAACATAAATACCCTCCTGGGCTAGTTTCTCTGCGACTGTTCGAGGATGCATATCCTTCAACCGGAAGGAGAAGGTGGCGACTCGTTCATCCAAATGTTGAGAGTCAGTAATGCCATATATATGCAGCCCAGGAATAGACTCCAGGGCGTGAAGCAACACATGTCCAAGTTCAAATTCATAGGCTCGGATGGCCATCATTCCTTTTTTGAGTTCAAAGCGCCGGCCTTGATAATCGCCCTCATTCAAGCTTTCGACGTGATCTCCACCAAACTCGTGGCCCACCCATTCAAAATATTCAATCGCTCCAAGTACTCCAGCGATACCCTCATGATTTTGTGTGCCGGTTTCGAATTTACCTGGAAGTCTGTTCGTTGCAGGGCGTACTTTATAGGCGAATAATTTTTCCATTAGATCGCGCTTCCCATACAAAATTCCCGAATGGGTCCCGAAAAATTTATAGGCGGAAGAAATCAGGAAATCACAGCCCAATTTCTGGACATCAATCGGGCCATGCGGTGCGTATTGAACAGCGTCGATGTAAACCATTGTTCCAGCATCATGCGCCATCTTGATGATCTTTGCCACTGGATTGATAGTTCCGAGTGAGTTGGATGCGTAACCGACTGCCAATAAGCGTGGTTTTCGCCCCAAGGCTCTTTGCAGGTCATCTAATTTCAGAGTTCCATCTTCCACATCAAAATCCACCCAGTTGACTTTAACGCCTCGATCTTGGGCGGCCAACACCCAGGGCGTTACATTGGCGTCGTGATCGAGACGGGTGACCACGATCTCATCCCCTTCCTGCCAATCCCGCGAGATCGAACGGCTGATGTGCAGGGTCAGGGTGGTCATGTTGTTGCCGAAGACGATCTCTTCGGGAGAAGAAGCATTGTAGAAATCCGCCATTGCACGATGCGCTTCATCCAGAACTGCGTCTGAAGCAATACTGGTTTCAAATGCGCCCTCATGATTGGCGTTGCATTCAATTAAGTATCGATTGATACGATCAAGGGATTGTTTTGCGATTTGTGTCCCACCAGGGTTGTCAAAGAAAATAGCGGGACGATCAAGTGAAGGGAATTGTTGTCGAATCAGGTTCAAGTCGAGCGGCATGTTGTTCTCCTTAAGAATCCCTTAATGATGGATTTGTCCAAATTGGGTATACTAATATTGTACCCTACGGAAAGGAGGCACCATGTTTGACCAAATCTTGCTTGCCGTAGATGGTTCCGAACACGCATTGCATGCCGCAAAAGTAGCCGGGGATTTAGTGCGATCAGTAAAAGCAAAGGAACTTCGAATCGTAATTGCCTATGAGCCAGTCCCTGCTTATTTGGGAGAACCAAATTTGCAGAACACAATCAGTGCCCGCATGAATGAATCACAAGACGTCCTGCATGAGGCAGAGAGTATCGTCGGTCAGGTTCCGGCTGAAATTCACAGCGAGCTGATCGAAGGCCAGATCGCGGACGCGATCATCAATGTTGCCGAAACGCGCGGTTGTGATTTAATCATCATGGGTTCACGTGGTCTGGGAAGATTGGCAGGCGCATTGCTTGGCAGCAACAGCCAAAAGGTCGTTAGCGAGGCCCAGTGTCCTGTGCTTATTGTGAGGTAGCGATCTGCTCTGCCCGGGCGAATTCTTCCGGCGTGTTCACGTTCCAAAAAGCCAGACCAGAAGCATCGTAGCGCATGATATCTTCAGGTAAGAGTATATGTACTTTAACTTGTGGGAACCATGCGATGACTTTCCATTGGTCTGCTTCAATGGATTGCTCGATTGCTGGAAGACAGGTTTCACGGCGATAGACGGCGTGTAGTGGTTCATAACCTTCATCCGATTTTGCGATGACGACATCCGCTTCATTCTCGACGAGGAGCCTGCTTGCCGCTTCGATGAGCATTGGGCTGGCGAAAGGCATGTCGCACGCCACCACTGCCACGATAGGATGTGTGGCGGAAGCAATGGCAGTGTAGAGTCCGCCCAGGGCACCGCGGCCAGGTTTGAGGTCCGAAACGAGGCGCAGATTGAGAAAGGTGTATTCTGCCGGACGATTGGTTGTCACAATGATCTCATCTGCAATTGGGCTGAGTTGTTCGATCACACGTTGGATTAATGGACGCCCGAGGAAAAGCTTGAGGGCTTTGTCCTCACCCATGCGTGTTGATTGACCACCAGCCTGAATAACAACTGAAAGCATGACGACATTATAATGTTTTGAGATGGTTTAGAGTTAATCAATGTCTCCAAGAAGAAGAAGATCAGGAAGATCGTCGGCTTTGGGTTATCTTGTGCTGCTCGTAGTAGCAGGGCTGGTATGGTATCAGGGGAAAATTCCCGGTGTGCCCAAGCCTGAATCCGTCATACCAACGCTGAAAGGCCTTTCCACCTATATCCCAGATGGGGAAGCTGTTCGAACCCTGATACCCAATATCACTGGTGGAACTCCTTCCGCAGACACTTCTCAGCCTGCGCCGGCCTCCTCTGCAGGCGGCTTGCCCGAAATGGCCGAGAAGCCAAAGCTGCAGGGAAGCACATTCCAGGGCTGCCCACCGGAGGGAGATGGCGGTGACCCACAATTAAATGTTTTGAAGAATCGTGTGGATGAAGGCAGTTACGTTCCAGTTTCTTTCGATTCCATCGTTTCATTGAGCTGGCCGAGGGAGGTGGAGGGACGCGACAGAGAAAACTGGTCTGCGGAGGATACGGCAACCATCGCGCATTACGAAGGCATACCCGTGATGGTGGATGGCTATCTGACAGCGGCAACGGAGTCCGGGCCAGAATCGACGAATTGCCATGCAACCAGCAACGACATGGTTGACTGGCATGTATCACTGGTCAGGAACCCAGGTGAGGACCGGTCTCAGGCAATCGTAACAGAGACAACACCGCGCATTCGCGCCAACCATAAGTGGAGTCTTGATCTATTACGTCAAATCATCGATAACCAGGACAAGGTGCGCATCAGCGGCTGGCTATTCTTCGACCCCGAGCACCCGGACCACATTGGCAAATACCGCGCCACCTTATGGGAAGTCCATCCAATTATGCAGATCGAAGTCTTCCGTGATGGTCAATGGGTTCAACTCGATAACCTTGAACAATAATGGTGCCCAATATGCATAAAGGAATTCGTTTGTCACTGGAACTATGGATCGAAGGAGAGGATGAACCAGCCCGCGATTTTGCCGCCTTCACCATACATGCAGTTAAGCAGATGTTGGAAGAAGGCAAACCACCGGAGCGTAGCCTTCAAATAACCGTCCGCTCCATTGAAGAAAATACTGATTGGGAGGAGGATGAAAAACGCGATCATTGATGTGCAATGGATTTAGTGATATTCTTAGTGTGTTTAGGATGATGATATGACTGACTTAGGCAATGTCCTGGATAGAATGACTGTAGAGGGGACTCTCTACGAGCGTATGCCGAATAACGCGGTGCGATGTTATGCCTGCGGCCACCGATGTAAGATACCAGAAGGAAAGCGCGGCATCTGTCAGGTACGTTTTAATGAGGGTGGAAAACTGCGCGTGCCATGGGGTTATGTAGGCGCGCTGCAAAGTGACCCGGTCGAGAAGAAGCCGTTCTTCCATGTGATGCCGGGAACGAACGCGTTGACATTTGGGATGCTCGGTTGCGACTTCCATTGTGGATATTGTTTTACAGGGGATACGATGGTGGTTACGAATCGAGGCCCAGTCGCACTACAGGATGCCTTCGAACTTGGAAAGTCTCGCCATGAACAACCCGATCCCTTCGGGGAAATATCATTTCCAATAAATCTAAAGGCAATTACATCTTCAGGTGGGCTTCGAGACGTGAAGGGCGTCTTTCGGCATCCGTATCAGGGTGACTTGATAAGAGTGAAGCCTTATTACCTGCCCGCAATTCAGTGTACACCGGATCATCGTGTTTATGCCACAACTGATGTGTATATACCTCCCGCGCTTGTTTACGCCAGGGATTTGACCAGAGGGCATTATCTGGCTGTTCCGCGAGTTTACAAGTTCTCCTCTCCCCAGGTGATCGATGCTGAACGCTTGCTTGGGTCTTATCAGGTGACATTCCAAACTCCGTGGAAGTTATCAAGCGATGAGATGCAGAAGATTATGGATTTATCTGCTGAGGGAAAATCTTCGCGAGAGATCGGCGAGTTGTTTGGAAAGAGTGGTTCTTATATCCGCCATTTGCGTGTCAAAATTAGAAACGGGTGGGTGAGTGGATCGAAAACGTCTCATCCCTATATTGAGGATGGGTATTTGCGTTTTCCCAACGAAAGACAGCCTGGAATTCCGGCACAAGTAAGGGTTGGCGTTGAAGTTGCCGAATTATTTGGATATTACTGCGCAGAAGGTTCGATTGTTTCAGACAAAAAACGCCCGAATAGTTTCAAAATTAACTTTAGCTTTTCAAAAAAGGAATATGACCTGGCGGATCGCGTTATCGAGTTGCTCAAAGTTTGTTTTGGAGTTGATGCAAAGCTTGTTCATCGTTACACCACGTTGGCGGTATCCATTTCCAAGGCTTCGCTTGCTCTGCTGTTCAAAACACTGGCTGGAGAGCGTTCAACGAAAAAGCATGTGCCTGAAATGCTTTTCGATGCGCCGCGTAAAGTGGTCAAGGCATTTCTTGATGCCTACGTAATAGGTGACGGACATCGGCTCTCCACTGGAAAAGTGAGTTCAACAATTGTTTCGAGAGAGCTGGCTTATGGAATTGGATGGCTGGCACTAAAGTGTGGATATTTCCCCTCTATTTATGACACCTCCATGCTGGAAACCGGTGTGATTCAAGGGCGTGTAGTGCATCGCGCGCCACATCAATATACAATGGTATGGTACGAGACCAATGATGTTGAGCGAAAAATTATTGAGACGGAGAACTTTCATCTGGTTCCATTACGCGGAATTGAACGTGAATCTTTCAGTGGGGATGTGTTCAATATGGAAGTTGAGGGAGAACATAACTATTTAGCAGGCTTCTTTCTTGTATCGAATTGCCAGAATTGGTTGACATCACAAGCCATGCGCGATCCAGCGTCGGATGGATCGATTGACTTTGTGCGGAAAATGACACCATCAAAAATGGTGGAACTTGCACATCGGACAAATGCATCGGTAGTCGTTTCCTCCTATAATGAGCCCCTAATTACGAGCGAGTGGGCGGTAGGGATTTTCAAGGAGGCAAAAGCCGCGGACTTGATGTGTGCTTATGTTTCAAACGGAAATAACACACCCGAAGTGATGGAGTATATTTGTCCTTACATCTCTGCTTATAAAGTGGATCTGAAATGTATGCAGGATAAGAATTATCGCAAGCTGGGTGGTGTCTTGCAAAATACACTCGATGGGATCAAGCGGGCACACGAAATGGGATTGTGGGTTGAGATCGTAACCCTTACGATCCCCGGGTTCAACGATTCGAATGAAGAGTTATGGGATGCTGCACGGTTCATCGCGGGCGTTTCAAAGGATATTCCTTGGCATGTGACCGCATTCCATAAAGACTATAAGATGACCGACCCTGATAATACGGATGCGAAGACACTATTGCGCGCGGCGGAGATTGGAAAAGAGGCAGGGTTGAGATACGTTTATGCGGGGAATCTGCCGGGACAGGTTGGGGAGTATGAGGATACTTTTTGCACGGCGTGCAACCACCGGCTGATTCGAAGAAGCGGATATGTCATCCGTGAGTACCATGTTACCAGCCATGGAACATGTCCCAATTGCAACACGAAAGTGCCTGGTTTATGGCATAACGACCCCTCTAAAGTAGTGTTAAATGGATTGGGTATGCCGTTGCCTGTTTACTAAATTTCCTTTTGCTGTATAATCTGCTTACCACTCGGAAGGAGGTGCCCTGCGCTAAGTATTTCCGATTTTCCCCCAGACCCTGTACGTAATCGAATCCAAACTAAATTTCTCTCAGGAGGAGAAACGTGAAACGCAAACTATTTGCCTTACTATCACTGCTCGTTCTCGCGAGCATGGCTCTTACGGCATGCGGCGGGGCTGCCACTGAAGCACCACCTGCCACCGAACCCCCGGCGGCACCACCTGCCACCGAACCCCCGGCGGCAACTGAACCTCCCGCCATGCCTGCATTCGAAGGAATGAAAACTGACGCAGGGAGCTGTGATTACGGTGGTGAATTTAAAACCATTGAAGCGGTGGATGCATACACTGTCAAATTCACCCTGTGCTTCCCTGACCCGGCATTCCTTTCGAAGGTGGCTTTCGCTGCTTTTGCCATTCAGGATGGAGATTACCTGACCGAGATGGGCGGCGACTCCGCGAAGTTGAGCGAAGCGCCGAACGGTACTGGCCCTTACATGGTCTCAGAATGGGTACGCGGCGATCACATTACCTTC
>Ga0210377_10001118_pt1 | contig 24833 bp, 22 predicted proteins | sample PLM4_65_b1redo_FD_155480 | JGI IMG/M metagenome (GOLD analysis project Ga0210377, IMG submission 155480) | Groundwater sediment microbial communities from an aquifer in East River, Colorado, USA - PLM4_65_b1 redo | ecosystem: Environmental > Terrestrial > Soil > Riparian zone | place: USA: East...
GCCTTCGGCCTGGCGGAGGGCGGTCTCGATGCTTTCCGCGAGCCTGCGTTCGATGCCGGGCTTCACCACGAGCCGGTCGATCACGATCTCGATGTTGTGCTTCTTTTTTTTGTCCATCGGGATCGGTTCGGCAAGCTCCTTGATCACCCCGTCGACCCGGGCCCGCACATAGCCCGAGGCGCCAGCCGCCATCAGCTCTTTCTTGTATTCGCCCTTGCGTCCGCGAACGATCGGCGCCAGGACCTGGATGCGCGTGCCCTCGGGCAGGGCCATGACCGCATCGGTCATCTGCTGCACGGTCTGGGCCGCGATCTCCCTGCCGCACTTCCAGCAATAGGGTTTGCCGATGCGCGCGAAGAGCAGGCGCAGGTAGTCGTACACCTCGGTCACGGTGCCCACGGTGGAGCGGGGGTTCTTGCTCGTGGTCTTCTGTTCGATGGCGATGGCCGGGGACAGGCCGTCGATGGAATCCACGTCCGGCTTGTCCATCTGGCCCAGGAACTGGCGCGCGTAGGCAGAGAGGCTCTCGACGTAGCGGCGCTGGCCTTCGGCATAGATGGTGTCGAAGGCGAGGGACGATTTTCCCGAGCCCGACAGGCCCGTGATCACCACGAGCTTGTCGCGCGGGATCTCGACGTCGATGTTCTTTAAATTATGCTGGCGGCAGCCTTTTATGATGATCTTGTTCATAGGGTTCGGGAGGCCTCAGGAGAATGAGCATTTTACCACCGCGGGAAAGGGGAGTAAAGTACTTTGTGGTTGAGGGTCGATTCCATGGTCTTCTTTTGGGTCTACTTTTGCCCATGCATTTTTCGGCATGGACGCGCCAATATCTGTTGGTATCATGCATTTGATGATATGGTTATTAACAATAGCTCCTTCCTGTACTTAATAAAAGTTGCAGCGCTTGGAAATTGTAAATTACATGTTGAAAATGATAAACACAGGGCTAGTTTGTCTGTTCCAAAACCGCATTAAACTACTTCAGAATGTCAACCGGAATAGGTTCCATCAGTTGCCAACCTTGAAAAGCTATTCCATAACGGCATATTAATTTTATTTGGCGACTATTCCATTTATTGCATATTAGTCAATTGGTCAAATTCTAATGAATTCAGCTGGATACGTCTAATTTTCCCGTAAATTCATTGACCACTCCGGCAATCTATGCTACTGTATTTCGAACCGATAATATCTTGTTGGTTGTACGACTGAAGTCAAAGCACATATAGCGGTGTGAATGGTTTTCTACCAGCTACCTAAATCAATCGATTAACAACATGGTGAACATTCTTGGATAAAAATTCCCTCGATAAACTTTCCGCTGCATTTGATAAAGTAATAGGCAACTTTATAAAGGATGATGAATCCATATTTCCCGATGAGAAGACCAGGGCGATACTTAAATATAAAAACTCTAAGGCAATATTAGCAGCATGGGATAAATCCCAAAATTGTATTTACAAAGGGTGTAAAGAAAAGAGTATTCCGCGCTCCCATTCCATTCAAAAAGCCTCTTCGTTGAAATTGATTTCAGAAGATAATCACGTATTGGCTGTCGAGTTTGATATCCATTCTGGTAAATTGAAAACCCAAAAAGTAGGTATCAATATCGCGTCAACCTTTCCAGGTTTTTGCAAACAGCACGAAGATCTTTTTTCCGATTTCGAGTCCGATAAGGAAATAGTGAACACTGCCGATTTTTACTTACAGATCTACAGAAGCGTATGTCGAGAAATTGTGCTTAAAAATTATAAGATTGGTGTCCTAGAAAAACGCAAAGACCAATATCTATCTTTTCGGGACACGCAGATTGCTGAGCATTTGAGAAATGAACTTAGCGATGATTTTATGAAGAAACATAAGATAAATTTGAAATCCTTGAAATTCACAAATCTCGATTACAGACAGGACAAATTAACGAGTGAAATAAAGAAATTGAAAAAGGATGTCGATGATTTCCTCAGTAAATTTCAAACAGGAATAACGGATGACATCATTACAAAGAAGAGCCACAAAATTCATATCACGGTTCTAGTGCTTGATATTGAACTTCCAGTCTGTTTGGCTGGTCGTGGCAATTTCCAAGTTGCCAGAAAATCTAAGACCGTCAATGTAGATGCAATTCTGAATGTATTACCATATCCAAACAGGACATTTATTATCGCCGCCGTATTATCTAAATTTAAATCAGAACTCGATATGTACCTCAGCCGCTTTAGTAATCCGTTGGAAACGGTTAATATGGTTGAAAGTTGGATGCTTCACGGCTCTGATCACTGGTTTATTAAGCCAAGCGTATGGGATAAAATTAAGCCCCAATTTAGAGAAGATATCCTCAACGAGATTTGGGATTTCTCCAAGAACATTGGTCATAAATGCACATATTCCATTTTAAATGATGTCAAAAGATTGTTTTTAGATATTGCCGCTACTACCGACTCGCAAAATATCCATCCCAATCTGCAGCGTCTGTTGATAGAGGAACAAAACAAGTTAACGGACATTTCGTCATGATATTACAACCAGCACCTCGACAGCGACGCGCCACAGGCGGCGCGTCAGGCGCGTGTTAGCAGATAAGAAAGGAGTCCTATGAACATCGAACTTAAAGTAACCGTCGGCGATCTTCAGGGCAAGATGCAGTTGACGGGCAAGGGGCATTCCGCCCATACAGTATCGATTGACTACACTCCACCGCTCGGAGAAGACAAGGGCTTCACGTCGCTCGAACTGCTGATGGTCAGTCTGGCCAGTTGCAGCGGGCATACAATACAATTTTTACTGAGCAAGATGGGCAAGCCCCTGGACAAGCTGGAGGTCCATGCCGTCGGCAATCGCCGCCTGGATGTGCATCCAACCGTGCTTACTAATATCGAATTGCAGTACGACCTCACAGGGGCCGGGCTCGATGCGGCTTCCGTGGAGAAGGCGATCAAGATGGCGGAAGAGACCTACTGCCCCGTATGGGCAATGGTAAAGAACAACGTTGTTGTGTCGTGGAAATATAAGATTAATTAAATCTCGGCAAAATGCAGAATCAGGTTGTTTACAACAAGCCTGGGCAGTATCATCACGTTTGCTTGGCATGAATTGACGAGTTAACTATCAGTCCAAGCGGTTAAGGCCGCTTAACGTTTTAATAAGAGACAATATGGCTGAAGAACCAAATTACAATCGTATCACTGTTGAGGCTAACGGCCTTACCGTCCACGCACTCGAAGCTGGCGCTGGCCCACTGGTCATAGCTTTACATGGTTTCCCCGACCTCCCGCTTTCCTATCGGCATCAAATTACCGCGCTGGCAGAAAACGGCTACCGGGTAATAGCACCATATATGCGTGGTTACTTTCCATCGGATTCTGCGACCAATGGTCCTTACGAAGTGGCTATCCTTGTTCAAGATGTACTGGCGTTGATCGATCAATTGACGGATCAACCAGCGATCCTCATCGGCCACGATTGGGGCGCCGCAGCTGCTCGTAGCTCAGCTATCCTTGCACCCGATAAAATCTCAAAAATTGTTTGCATGTCTGTACCGACCGTAGGAAATTTTGGGCGAGCGCTGATATCCAATCCAGCGCAACAGCGGCGTTCCTGGTATATGTTTTTCTTCCAGCTACCCATAGCTGAAATGGCGGTAGCCCATAACGATTTTGAATTTATAGAGAGACTATGGCACGAGTGGTCGCCTGGTTGGACCTACCCCCAAGCGGTAATGAACGAAATCAAGGAGGCTTTCCGCCAACCTTCGGTATTGAAAGCAGCATTGGGATATTATCGTTCACAGTTCAATCCGGCCCTTCAGCATCCGGGATTGGCCGATATACGAAAACGCTTGAGTGAACCAATTTCCGTTCCAACAATGTATCTACATGGTGCCAATGATGGATGCATAGGCGTTGAGACAACTGAAGGAATGGAGTCTTCTTTTCTCCGTGATTTTGAAAAACATATTATTCCTTCTGCGGGCCATTTCGTTCATCAGGAACAACCGGAAGTAGTCAATGAACTCATTACACGCTTTTTAGCCAAACAGCATAAATGATAAAGTGCTGCCAACAAGCGGGTACCTTTAGGCGCTGGGAATCGTGCCCCATACCCGCGCGTTAGTTGGACCCTGCGGGCGCAGAAAAAAGGACAGGACCAATATGAGCAGATTGGCGATTAGGTAAAGGGAACAATGGACAAACTGCCCCAAATCCATCAGTCCCATATACAAGAGAGAACAAGTTTTCAGGAACTTGAAGCCGTATTGCCCAAGAACATGTTCCTCCTAAGAACTGAGGATGGGGGAGACTACGGTGTCGATAGGATTCTTGAAGTCGTAAATGATGGCTCAGTCACCAACATAAGGAGTCATCTGCAGATAAAGAGCAAGCGAAGTGTCAGGAAAGCAACTAGCTGGCTCTCATATGCAGTTCCTCTTGGAACCTTGAACTATCTGCTCAATAGTTTGAACTCACTGTTTCTTGTCTATGCTGAGAATGAGAAGATCTTCTACTGGGAATGGGCTGGTACAATTGCACAGGCTAGTAGATCGCAGAAACCCAAGACTGGAAGTGACAATCACAAGACTTTCTCGTATCATTTCACTGAGAAACTTGGCGACAAAGAGATACTAAACATTCACGAGCGATTGCTCAGAGACGCTGCCCTGGTTAAAAAGCTCAATCTAGAAGCAAATCCCTTCAATCGCGTACTGGTCACTGATTACATCCACAACTCTACCTACCGTGACTATCTCATGATGTTTGTAGATGGAAAGTTTGAAAAGATCATTGCACTGGCGAAAGAAAGTCAGGAGTTCTCTCCAGCTCTTTCATCGCTAGTTGCGTTGTGCTATTACAATATTTACAACTACGATGAAGCCTTGAAGTACATACTCAAAGCCGAGGCAGAGGAACAGAATCCTGAATTCAAAAAGATCCGCGTGGCGATTTTTTGCGAGAAAGGAATCCGTGAGAACAACAAGATAACGCTTTTGCAGGCCAAAGAGCTGTTTCTTTCGATCGAGTCCAAAAATTGGAGTTGGATGGATTCATACAACTATGGCAATGTTTTGTCTGCCCTGGGTGAACTTGATGAAGCTGAACTGAGCTATCAAAGTGCGCTGAAGCTTGAACCGCGAGAAGCTATGATATGGAAGAACCTTAGTGACATCTATAGGAAGCGAGAAGACCACGATCGGGAGCTTGAATGTCTCAACAAGGCTCTTGCTCTGAATCCAACACTACTAGAGGCACTAATTTGCAAGGGAATACTGCTTGGGCAACATCTCTTGGATTACGAACAGGCGTTGGCCCTGTTAGAGAAAGCTCTCGAAATCTCCAAGTCTACGTTTCTGAGCAGTAGATCGATCTACTACTGGGTTGGTGAATTCTATAAATCCCTTAGGAACTACGAGCAAGCACTTCAGAAGATTGACGAAGGGCTTGCACTTTACCCCGGGGACGGCTACCTCGAAAATCTCCGACTTCGCACCCTACTTGTTGCTTCAGAATCTATTACAGCATACGAAAAACCAGTGGTCAGACTGCTTGAAGAGCTTGTTTCAAAATACCCTGGAGATACGAGAATCAGAGTTGAACAATTAAAGGTCCTGAGTCGAACTAAGAATATTGATGAACTACTCCCAATCATTGTTGAGGCTTTCTCCACTCAGAACTACAAGGTTGAACCGCAGGCAGTGTTGGGACTCAACATCAGGGGAATATAGGGTCAGGTCTTTTGTGTTGACATTTCGCAGCGGCTATGCTACCTTCGCACAATGACCCGTCCTCTTCGCATAGAATACCCCGGCGCTGTATATCATATTACCTCTCGTGGCAACGAAAAGAAGGCCGTCTTCAAAGATGACCAAGACCGCGAGAATTTCCTCAATACCCTTCAGCACGTCAACAAGCGTTATAATTGGCTGTGCCACGCCTACTGCCTCATGACCAACCACTATCATCTTTTGATCGAAACACCCGACGGCAACCTTTCCCTCGGCATGAGACAGCTTAACGGCGTCTACACCCAGCTATTTAACAAGCGACATAAAAGAAATGGTCACCTTTTCCAGGGCAGGTTCAAGGGCATTCTTATTCAGAAAGAGAGCCATCTCCTCGAAGTCTGCCGGTACGTTGTATTAAATCCCCTTAGGGCAGGAATGGTAGAAAGCCCAGAGCAGTGGAAATGGAGCAGCTACCTCGCCACCGCAGGCAAAGAAAAACCCCACCCCAGCCTCACAACGGATTGGGTCCTCGGCCAATTCAGCGGGAAGAGAAACAAGGCAGAACAGGAATACCGCCAGTTTGTTAAATGGGGAATCGGTGAAAAATCCATCATGCTCGATGTTAAGGGGCAGGTCATCCTGGGCGAAGACGAATTCGTAGACAGCCTCGCCGATCATCTGAAGAAACACAAACATGTGCCCGAGATACCGCGGAGCCAGCGGTACGCAAACCGACCAACACTTGAAAAAATATTCCAGGAGAGTATACTCAAGGACAGAAAAAAACGAGACAGGAAGATGGCTGAGGCTGTCGAAAAACATGGGTATCGGCAAAGTGAAATAGCTCGCCATTTGGGACTTCACACCTCGACGGTGAGCAACCTTGTACGGAATAGGGCATGATACCATAACAAAGGACCTGACCCTATAGGTTCCCCCTATAGGTTCCCTATAGGTTCCTATAGGTTCCCCCTGCAAAGTCGAGACGAGGAACTCTCTGTGTCCTGGTTCTTGGACAAAAGAACTTGTGGTTGGGGTCGTCAAACACGTGGAGGAACTTGACCTTCTGAGACAAGCCGGAATCACCATCCACCTTCTGAAAGAAGTTCTTTCGGAAATGATCGAGAAACGCACAGTAGTCAAGGCTGCGGCTGGCGCCGATTTGTTTGATCTCATGTTGCTCAGAAAATGAGAGGCCCGAACAACCGCATGGACGTAAGGGCTATCACCACCCGTCATGCGGCACGTTGAGCGCTGAAGGAAATAAACAGCATGAATAACCCTGTAGGTTCTGACTTTGACTGGTCATCTCTTTACGAAAGGTACGATGCAACTTGTAAGCGCTTCAATCCAGATGCTCCCTATCTTTCTACTATGAGTGAAAAACCGAAAAATGACCGATATTTGTATTACGGTCTTGTAAAAAGAGTACGTGATGAAAGATCGGTGAATGGCAACATTGGTTTGGGGACATACGAAGCTATCCTTTATTGGAAGCTATATTCACAACCGGCTGCTGTGAAGAATGTCTGTAGGAGAATTCACGGAGATGTCTCAATCCAAAGAATCATACAAAATACGCTTCAAGATTTACTTTATCGATTGCCGCAGAAAGTTTCTCAGGATATTTCGCAAATAAAGCAACTTTACCAATTGATGGAGCAAAGCGGAGGTACTCTTTTTGGCATGGCCGATTTCTGCGCTCTTCCGACGAGATCCACATTGCTTCATTTTCTCTATCCCAATATTGTGCCTATTTTCGACAAACAAGTTCTTCTCGCAGTCGGAGTTACTGAGAAAGATGCAAACAAAAAGCACGACATTCTGTTTGACTATATTCAGTTTGCATGGGGCATCTCTAAGAACCCAAACATCATACCTCAAAAAAATTGGCAGGAATTTCCATTAAGATTACTCGATATGGCATTGTGGGTGATTAGACACAAAAAATAAAGTTTCGCTTAACAACGCAATCCAGCCGACTCGTTACATTCGTGGCTGATTTATCCGTTCTCTCCCTCGCTGCGCGAGGGAGAGAATCCCGGCGGTAAGCGGTGCCTGCCATCTGCCCTCGCGCAAACCGCTCGGGCAGAGAACCAGGCAGTCAAGACGGACTCCCTCGCGGAGGCCGCTTACCGCCGGGATTGAACTTGTTTATAGCGGATAAAAAAAGGATTGCATTTCACCTGTGATTGCTGTTAAATGTAGCTCACATGGACACACGGGAACCACACGCAATTGACGGATACGCTTACAAAGACAGAACGCAGTATTAGAATGTCCCTTGTCCGGAATAAGGACACACGACCTGAGATAATAGTAAGGCGTTTGATATTTAGTCTGGGCTATCGGTATCGTTTGCATCGAAGTGATCTGCCGGGGAATCCCGACTTGGTGTTCCCCTCAAAATTTAAGGTCATTTTTGTCCATGGATGTTTTTGGCATCGTCATAAAAGCTCTACGTGTAGATTGGCCAGATTACCTAAATCACGACTGAACTTTTGGCTTCCTAAATTAGAGACAAATAGGCTTCGAGACAGGACAATACAGACAAAATTGCGTAAGTTGGGCTGGCGAGTGCTTATCGTTTGGGAATGTCAATTACGAGATATTGATAAGTTGCGCGCGAAAATTGTAACGTTCTTGCAGCAGGAGAAAAAATGAAATCGGTTGAGTTATTTGCCGGTGCCGGGGGGCTGGGATTGGGAATTAGTCTCGCCGGCTTCGAGCATGTCGCGGTTGTTGAGTGGAATAAATGGTCATGCGACACGATACGTGAAAACCAATATCGTGGTTATCCGCTCGTATCCGATTGGGCGCTTTCGGAATCCGATGTCAGATCATTTGATTTTTCCTCATTGCCCGTGGGTATCGAACTTGTTGCGGGAGGACCACCTTGCCAGCCTTTTTCAATGGGAGGTAAACACCAGGCGTATAACGATGAGCGAGACATGTTTCCCGCCGCGATTGATGTTATTCGAAAATTAAGACCCCGCGCGTTTATCATTGAAAATGTGAAAGGCCTCACGCGTCCAACATTCGCCAATTACTATCAGTATATTCTTCTTCAATTGGAGTTCCCCGCGGTTACGAAGCGCAAAAATGAGGGATGGCAAGATCATTACCGACGACTTCAATCTGAGAAAACCAGTGGCCGAATGCATCACGGTGGATACTTAGCCTATAATGTGATTCCCACTCTAGTTAATGCCGCTGACTTTGGCATTCCCCAAAAACGAGAGCGGGTTTTCATTGTTGGATTTAGAGATAACCAAGGTATTCATTGGAACTTTCCAAGTGAAACTCATTCCCTCGATGCCTTGCTTCATGATCAGTGGATTACCGGCCAGTATTGGGACAAACATGAAATAGCCAAGCGCAGACGCGTCTCATTGCCGCAAGTGTATAAAACGCGCATTAAGCGATTGCGCGATACTGAAAAGCCGATGAACCAACAACCGTGGCGCACTGTACGTGACGCCTTGGTGGGCCTTCCAGATCCAGAGAAAACATTTGAATCTTTGTACTATAATCACCGCTTTCAATCGGGTGCGAAAGCATACCCAGGCCACACGGGTAGCTCGCTGGATATGCCGGCTAAGACACTAAAGGCGGGCGATCACGGTGTTCCGGGCGGTGAAAACATGATGCTTAAGGACAATGGCGAGTTCAGATACTTCACCGTGCGAGAGTCGGCCCGCATCCAGACTTTCCCGGATGGTTATGTTTTTCATGGGACCTGGACTGAAACAATGCGCCAACTTGGAAACGCCGTTCCCGTTGCCTTGGCGCATATCGTGGCATCCAGCGTGGTTGAAAAACTTGTATCAAGCCATACGGATTATCTGAGTCACCGTATAGTGAGCGTAAACCATTGAGCGAGCAGATACCATATAACCCGCTTGATAAAAAGAACCTTGGCGTATCCGTGGCCGAGGCATTGTTATCACGTGACGCCGTTCCGCTGAAATCACTTAAAAAGTTCAAGGGCGCCGGTATTTATGCAATATATTATACGGGTGATTTTACTGTGTACCGGTCGCTTGCTCATTTAAACAAGCGAGGCAATTTCAAGGCACCTATTTATGTCGGCAAAGCGATACCCGCTGGCGCTCGAAAAGGCGGTTTCGGTTTGGGCAATAAGCCTACATTAGCCTTGTTTAACAGGCTCGCTGAGCATGCTGAAAGCGTCAATTCAGCTAACAACCTCAAGATTGAGGACTTTTACTGCCGATATTTGGTTGTGGATGATATATGGATACCACTTGGCGAATCTCTGCTTATCGCGAAGTTCTCCCCTTTGTGGAATACCTTAATCGACGGCTTCGGAAATCACGATCCTGGTAAAGGCAGATATGAAGGCTTCTGCCCCCGATGGGACGTATTACATCCCGGCAGAGCGTGGGCTACGAAATGTCGGCGGCGCTCGGAGACCATCGATCAAATTCGTAATGATATTGAAGAGTATTTTCGGTCTCATCCTTCCCTAGTGCGCGGAATATTTCATCTTCCGAACCAAGAATAAAACAGCATTGTTCGTTAAAGAACATGGGTGCCGCCTGATTACGCGCGCCGACTACTTTGACGCGCTGATTCCAACCAGCGGGTCGTGTGGGTCGCTGTGAACTGCGCCTTAACCCGCGCGTTAATTTCAGTCAAATAATTGGTGACTTTCTCAAATGTCTTTAACTAAAATCCAAAGTGCAAGACGAATTGCAATATGGGAGGCCCACGGCAGACGCTGCATATATTGCAATCAACTTATTTTATTTAATGACCTAGAGATAGATCACATTATTCCCGAGCACCTCTCGAAAACACCCAACCGCCTCGCTATTGTTCTCAAGAACTACGGGCTTCAGAATGACTTTGATTTGAACAGCATCGAGAATCTGTTGCCTGTTCACCACATCTGCAATTCACGTAAAACTGGCTTGCTATTTAAAAAGGCGACAGCCCTTTACTATTTGGAAATAGCTGCTGCAAAATCGAAACAAGCTGCCAATGAGGAACAGGCCGTATTTCGCCGTTCACGCCGCGACAGAGTTCTTGCATCGATTCAGGTCGCCTTGGAAGCAGGAGAGTTGTCGCGTGCAGACGTAACTGCAATTGTTAATAAGATAGCATCGGGAACAGACGCCATCGAAACTATCCATGAACTTCAGTTCTCAAATCGAATAGTTAAAGGACTCCTGAGTCAAAGTGATGTTGACAAGCTTCTTGACGAGCCGATTTTGCCGAGAAAATATGGATTAGACGAACTCAAAATGCAACGCGGATTTAATGATGAGGCCGAATATCGTTCTGTGTATACATGCCGTGAATGGGCCATTGCGATTAATGACGGTTTTTTTGCTGCATCTGGCTTTGGAATTAAAGAGGAAGCTTTTTTTAAGAGAGTTTATAGCGTTATTAAAGCTTTATCCATTGCGCGCGTGGCAGATCGCAGTTACATCAGCAGGCCTTATTGTGGGATAGATGATCTCAATCTGTTACCTGTTACGTTGCTTCCGCAATATGGCGATGCATCACCTTCTGAAGACGAACTTTCCAAGATGGACAAAGAAGGTGTCACAATTGCAGATTTAGTTGAGAAACATGAGGTAGTTATAGAACAAAAGAATCGCCACTACTTAAGCTTAGTCTACCGGGGGATGGGTAAGGTCTATTGGGAATTTCTCAGAGCGGATCTAAATGGAGACGGAATTGAAGACATACTTCTGAATACATATGAGTATGCTACTCAGGGAACACTCGGCTACGGGGACGTTATGTTAATTACGCGGATAGCTGCCGATTCTAAATTTGAAATTCTATCTGATTCATATTTTCGCCCTTGAATATTATTGCTTAGGCAGATTGGAAAGAATGCATCTTCATAAACCATACAGAAATATAATGAAGGAAAGTTTTAACGAACGCGTCCACAGCGCCGCGCCAGAAGGCGGCGCGTGACGCGTGCGTTCATGAGCATGTTTCAATACGTATCCTGCATCTCCTGTTCATCAACGGTCATTGCAAGCTTATAAGTGGACAGGCGATTAGTCAATGATATGAGAACTAAAGATCAATACGTGAAATAGAGATTGTATGTTTCTTCCTTAAGGAGCATCTTTTAAAGCTGCTATAATATCTTAAAAGGAGGTGTTAGATATGGCGGATACTATCAGGAAGGTGGCGTATTTTGCTATGGATGTACCGAACAAGCCGGGTGAGGGGGCGCGAGTGCTGGGGGCTTTGGCCGATGCGGGTGTGAACTTCTTGGCGTTCACGGGGTTCCCAAGCGGCAGGAAGGCGCAGCTCGATTTTATCCCAGAGGATGTGGCAGTGTTTAAGAATGCTGTCAAGGCGGCGAAGATCAAGACACGTCCTCAGAAGTTCGGGTTTTTGGTCCAGGGCGATGACCGGAAGGGCGCCGTGGCGGACCTGCTCAAAACGATGGCGGAGAAAAAGATTAACGTTACGGCCATTGACGCTGTGTCGGCTGGAGCGGGCCGCTATGCTGCCATCCTTTGGGTTGGGACGAAGGACGTGAACAAGGCTGCGAAGGCGCTGAGGGCGAGCTAGACACATTTATTTATCAGTAACTCGTGAATGGATTCAACAGAGCGAAGGGCTTGCAGGATACGGCATGCCCTTCCTCTGTCACGAGTATGGCGTGCATGTTACAATGCTTGACTCTGCCCCTATTCTTCCCGCATTCTTCCCGAAAGTCGCACCTATGGCATGATGTCTCAATGTGCATATTTCAACGAGAAATTTATCCTTGGAACAAACGCTGTAATGAGGAAGACTGTTAGTAACTAAGGAATCAAATTCTACTCAAAACGGCAAGAATATTTCTCGCAATGGCCAAGAAGAGGGCCACACTGAGGCGCAAAGCTCGCAAAGAAAGGCTAAATTACTTATTATTTAAACCAAGACTTAAAGCTTTTCTTGGCGTTCTTTGTTTATGGCCGCGCTTTCGCAAGAGCAGGCTACGTCTTTGCGAGAGACGATTTTGGGTTTGAAGTTTTAGTTCCGGCTTGTCCGGGTTAGGGGAACGATGGAACAAAACACCTCCAGTTCACTGGCCCTGAATGTCATGAGCGAGTTTGCCGACCTGACCGGGCTCCTATCGGACAGCGCCGTGCCACGGCGCTACTTATGGACAGACGCCTTTGCCGTCTGCAACTTCCTGGGGCTTTATTGTCAGACAAAGGATGAACAATACAAGAAGCTTGCGTTGCACCTCATCGATCAGGTCCATTTCATACTCGGACGACACCGTGACGATGACCCAAGGACCGGCTGGATCAGCGGTCTCAGTGAACAGGAAGGCAGATTGCACCCTACAAAAGGCGGGTTACGGATCGGCAAGGGCATGAACGAGCGCGGGCCCGGTGATCCCTATGATGAACAGTTGGAATGGGACCGGGATGGACAGTACTATCATTACCTGACGAAGTGGATGCACGCGCTCAATAGGGCAAGCAGGGTCACTGGAGATCCAACCTTCAACAGATGGGCGATCGAGCTTGCGAAAACCGCTCACGCCAGGTTCACCTATGTACCGTCGTCAGGCGGTCAGAAACGCATGCACTGGAAAATGAGCATTGATCTCTCGCATCCGCTTGTGGCCTCGATGGGGCAGCACGATCCGCTCGATGGCTTCATCACGTATCTCCAACTTCAGTCGACCGCAGAAAAAGATCCCGATAGATCAACACGGTCAGACCTCAGCGCAGAGATCAAAGACATGGCCGACATTTGTGAAAGAAAAAGTTGGGTAACAGATGACCCCTTAGGTATTGGCGAACTCTTGAGTGCCGCATGCAAATTGGCTCAATTGATAATGATCGAAGGTCTTGATCAAGCCGACCTTCTGGATGCTCTCCTGGATGCATCCCTGGTCGGTTTGCAATCCTATGCAAGGGAAAGGGATCCCTTGATGCTTCCTGCTGATTACCGGCTCGCCTTTCGGGAACTGGGTTTGTCTATTGGATTACGCGCACTAGAGAAGTTGCCGGGACTGATCGAACAAACTCCACGCGATTTCAAAATGAGACAGCGCATTCATTCACGGACCGCAAGCCTCATGCGGTATACACCTCTTCGTGACGTTATTGAGACTTTTTGGCTTGAACCTGCAAACAGACAGGCGAGTTCCTGGAGGGAGCATCGAGATATCAATATGGTGATGCTTGCAACCAGTCTGGCCCCTGATGGGTATCTCACGCTTGGCTGAGGTAACGGGGTCTTTGCCCGGAAAGCCATCTGGAACAGCCTGACCCTCATGACCCCTTGGTACCTAATACTTGAAAATGGTTGCTTTACAAATAAAAGAATTTGACTATAATTGCATTATAAGTGAGTAACGGGAATAAGTTTTCGGCATTAAAAAACAAGGTAGTGTCAAAAGTTCTATGAAAACCGAAGAGGCAAGTTATGAAACCACAAGATTTAACCACAGAGAACACTGAGAATAATTATCATAAATATGCAATAAACTGAACCTGTTGAGATCGATATTTCAATGAGATGCTATGTGACCTCGTGGTTAAAGGATCAAGAACAGGATCGGAAGCGCTGGTAATGAGAGGGACACAGAGGGGAAGGAAAGCTGGCGATGTATTTACTCCCTGAATTCAAGCCGTTCTCTGTGAACTCTGTGGTTAGACTTTGACATTACTAAAAACAATCAAAGGAGGCTAGAATGAAATTGCGAATATCGTTCGTCTTGTTGATGATGCTTGTGCTTATTTCTGTTTTTACTGTTACAAATTCTTTGGCAGACTGTGCAGCTGATTGTTCAGAGAGCTATACGAGCTGTTATAATGAGTGCATGAGCACTGATGAATTTTGCCAGTCAAGATGCCAAGATATCAGGAAACAATGTGAATTACGCTGCACGGTAGTACCCGCACCATCGTCCGAGCCTTCGCCAACACCATCAGAACCTGGACAATGACAAATTTTGAAGTATATACTTCTTCGCCGTGACAACGGCACTCGAAATGACTTCGGGCGGTACGCTTAAAAGCACGTACCGCTCTTTTTGTCTATAACGCCTTGACCTTCCCGCCTTCCTTCGGGTAGACTGGATACATTCTTGAAGCACGCGCCCTAACCCGGACAAGCCGGAATTAAAAATTCAAACCCAAAATCGTCTCTCGCAAAGACGCAAAGCTCGCAAAGAAAGGCTAAATTACTTATTATTTTAAACCAAGACCTAAAGCTTTTCTTGGCGTTCTTTGCGTCTTTGCGAGAAATATTCTTGCCGTTTTAAGTAGAATTTGATTCACTTAGTTACCAAAAAGGCGCAGTTGCATTTGTATTTGATCGCATGCAAAACAACATGACCTGGAACAGCCTAAAAAATCGGTTGATAGCGCGCGTGATCACGAGGTTTCCCTCGCTCGCGACGCGTTTCGTGCAGGCCTACGCGCCGTGGGAATCGGAGGACGTGCCCTGGACGCCGTTCGTAAAGCCGCTTTCGGAGTGCACCGTGACAATGGTGACGACCGCGGGCGTGCATCACCGCGACCAGAAGCCCTTCGACATGGCCGACCGGAACGGCGATCCTTCCTGGCGCGTTATCGATCTCACCCGCCCGCTCGAAGACCTGATGATCACTCACGACTATTACGACCACGCGGACGCGGACCGTGACATCAACGTGGTCTTTCCCGCGGAGCGCCTGCGGGAGTTCGAACGCGAAGGCGCGATCGCAAAGGTTGCCCGATATCATTATGGTTTCATGGGACATATCACCGGGCCGCATATCCCGACGCTGATCAACACGACAGCGCCCGAGATAGCACAACGGATACGACAGGACGGCACGGACGTGGTATTGCTTACGCCCGGCTGAGGCATCTGCAACCAGTCCGTGGGGCTGATCCAGCGGGAAATCGAGCGGCAAGGGACACCCACCATCGGCATCTCGATCGTGCGGGACTATTCCGTAAAGGTGAAGCCGCCCCGGACCGTTTATCTGCGCTGGCCGTTCGGCCATCCGCTGGGCGAACCGTTCAACACGAACCAGCAGCGCGTTGTTCTTGCCGAGGCGTTTCGCGCGTTATGCTCCATCACCCGGCCGGGTGAAATCATCGACCTGCCTTACCGCTGGCGGCGTGAACAATACGGCGATAAAGACATCAATGCGATCCTCGAACCGTGCCGGCAATTGCAGCGGCCGGCCGGCTGAACAACCGAAGTGAAACAGGGAGACGTTGATACGGAACATGCTCCCCTCACGACCGCTTCCTGGCTGCCAGTCGCGAAGCTCCGCGTCCTTCCCGCGTGTTCAACCTTTTTTCTATAATCAAAAACCCTGCGCTCATTTATATTATTAATAGGCAAAATTCTTGACAATAGTGGGACGTTGTGATAATTTTTTTAGACTTCAGAAAGTGAATTCTCCTTTCTCTCCTGAACAAAAGAGGCACACGCACTTATGATAGACATTAACATCACACTCCTTTGGCAGCTCGCCAACTTCATCGTGCTGCTTATCGTGCTTAATTTTATCCTCTTTAAGCCCATCCGGCAGGTCATGCTGGAGCGCGAGCAGGGCATCAGTTCCGCGTTGGGCGATTCCAAGGCCGCGCAGGAGCGCATGCAGGCCATCCTGGAGCGGTATAATGCATCTCTGGCCGAGGCAAAGCAAAAGGCCGCAACGACCTACGCTGCTGTTTACCAGCAGGGCCTCGACGCCCAGCGTGACATGATCTCCGCGGAGCGCGACAAGGCGACCGAATTGCTGGACAAGGCGCGGAAAGAGATCGCGGCGGCGTCCGCGGCGGCCCGGACCGACCTCAAGCAAGAGGCGGAGCGGCTGTCGCAGGAAATTACCTCCAAGCTGCTCGGAAGAGCGGTTTAGAAGCGGCTCATAGCTCGTAGCGGAGAGTTTAGAGAAAATACAAGTCATGAAAAGCCTGAAAAAAATCATAGCAACAGTATCCTGCCTTGCGGGAAACCTCATGATCGCGGCAATTGCCTTCGCCCAGGAGGCTGAGCACGGCGGTCATGAAGAGGAGATCACCTTCATGGGCGACTGGCTGCCTCGATTGGTCAATTTTGCCATCATCGCGTCGGTTGTCGTCTATTTTGGCAGAAAGCCCATCCGTGATTTCTTCGCAAATCGGTCCGCCGAGATCGCAAAGTCCATGCAGGACGCGCACGAGGCGCGTGAGCGTGCCGTGGCCGCCCTCGCGGACATGGAGAGGAAGATCAAGGAGATGGAGGCGGAGACGGGCAGGCTGGTCGCAGATGCCCAATCCCGCGGCGAGAAGGACAGGCAGGCGCTCGTTGAGGAAGGCAGGAAGGTCGCACAGGATGTTCAGGCCCAGGTCAAACAGGGCATTGACATGGAGCTCCATAAGGCAAAGACCGCGCTCGCGGCTGAGGCGTCGCTCCTTTCCCTTGACCTTGCGGAAGGCAGGATCAAAGAGAAGATCAGCGGTCAGGACCATGAGCGCATTGTGAAGGAATACATCTCCAAAGTGGGAGGCCGGGCTTGATTCGGATCATCGCGAAGAGATATGCCAAAGCCCTCGTGCAGCTTGCCGAGGAAAAGAAGACCGTCGACAAGACCAGGGACGACCTTGCCGCGTTCACGAGCGCAGTGGATTCTCTGCCGGCTCTCCAGAAGCTTTTTGCAAGCCCTGTCTTTACTCCCGAGAACAAGAAGGCGGTCATCAAGGACCTGGCGCTCAAGCTGGGCATGCAGCCGACCACCCAGCGGTTCGTGGAGCATCTGGCGGAGACGGGCAGGATCAGATATGTCAGGGACATGTACGAGGCTTTCCTTGAGATCCTGGCAGAGCGCACGAATCGCGCCATGGCGCGGTTGACCACTGCCGCGGCAATTAATCCTGCCGACCTTGCGGAGATCAAGAAAAAACTTGAGGCGCTCACCGGCAAGCAGGTTGACATCGACGCCCAGGTTGATGCCTCCCTTATCGGCGGGGCCAAGGCACAGATCGGAAGCACCATCTACGACGGGTCCATCAAGAACCAGCTGAACAAGATGCGAAGTCAATTGATGAGCTAAATAAACATCAGGAGACAGAAGACAGGAGCCAGAAGAAAAGCCAAACGTTTTTCTCCTGACTCCTGACTACCGGCTCCTGACTCCTATCTCTACGAGGTGTAACAATGCAGATCAAAGCACAGGAAATCAGCGAGATCATAAAAAAGAAGATATCCGATTTCGAAAAGACCGTTGAGGTCGCCGAAGTCGGCACCGTAATCACGGTCGGCGACGGTATCGCCAAGATCTTCGGGCTCGACAACGTCATGTCAGGCGAGCTCCTGGAGTTCCCGGGCGGCGTCATGGGCATGGCGCTCAACCTCGAAGAAGAGAACGTGGGCGCGGTGCTTATGGGGGACGACTCCAAGATCCGCGAAGGCGACATCGTGAAGCGGACCAAGAGGATCGCCGAGGTGCCCGTGGGCGACGCCATCGTCGGACGCGTGGTGGACGGCATCGGTCTGCCCATCGACGGCAAGGGCCCGATCGCATCCAAGGAGTTCCGCAAGATAGAAGTGATCGCGCCGGGCATTGTGAAGCGCCAGTCGGTACGCGAGTCGCTCCAGACCGGCATCAAGGCTATTGACGCCATGATCCCCATCGGCCGCGGCCAGCGCGAGCTCATCATCGGCGACCGCCAGACCGGCAAGACCGCCATCGCCATCGATACCATCATTAACCAGAAGGGCCAGAATGTCACCTGCATCTACGTGGCGATCGGTCAGAAACGCTCCACCGTGGCGCAGGTGGTCAAGACCCTCGCCGAGCACGGGGCCATGGACTATACCATCATTGTGTCGGCCACGGCCTCGGACCCGGCGCCGCTCCAGTTCATCGCTCCCTACACGGGCTGCACCATCGGCGAGTATTTCCGCGACAAAGGCCAGCACGCCCTGATCATCTATGACGATCTGTCGAAGCAGGCCACGGCATATCGTCAGCTTTCGCTGCTCCTCCGCAGGCCCCCTGGCCGCGAAGCATATCCCGGCGACGTGTTCTATCTTCACTCCCGTCTCCTCGAGCGCGCGGCAAAGTTATCGGACAAGCTCGGCGGCGGATCGCTCACGGCGCTCCCGATCATCGAGACCCAGGCCGGCGACGTGTCCGCATACATCCCGACGAACGTGATCTCCATCACCGACGGACAGATCTTCCTCGAATCCGACCTTTTCTATTCCGGCGTGCGGCCGGCCATCAACGTGGGTATCTCCGTGTCGCGCGTGGGCGGCAGCGCCCAGATCAAGGCCATGAAGCAGGTGGCGGGTACGCTCCGTCTTGACCTGGCGCAGTACCGCGAGCTTGCGGCCTTCGCCCAGTTCGGCAGCGACCTGGACAAGGCGACCCTGGCGCAGCTGAACCGCGGTCAGCGCATGGTGGAGCTTTTGAAGCAGGACCAGTACGTGCCTATGCTGGTTGAGCAGCAGATCCTGGTGATCTTCGCGGGGACCAACGGCTACGTGGACGAGGTCCCGGTGAACGCCGTGAAGAAGTTCGAGCAGGAGCTCCTCCGGTTCGTGACGAGCAAGCATCAGTCGCTGCTCGACGACATCAAGAGCAAGAAGCAGCTCGACGACGACCTCAAGGCGCGCATTAAGAGTGCCATCGAGGAATTCAAGAAATCGTTTACCGCTTAACTGCGGATTCAAAATTGAAAATTCAAGATTCAAAAAGTTTCATGCAATATTGAATATTTCATTTTGAATGTTGAATGGTGGTTCTCATGCCCAGCTTAAGAGATATTAAAAGAAAGATCACGAGCGTCAAGAAGACCCAGCAGATCACCAAGGCCATGAAAATGGTGGCAGCTGCGAAGCTCCGCCGCGCGCAGGAACGTGTGATCGCGGCGCGACCCTACGCGCGCAAGATGCTCGCCGTCATCGCCAACCTGGCCGGCCGCGTCGAACGGGCGCAGCATCCGCTGCTTGCCAAGCGGGAACCCAAACAAGTGAAGCTCATGGTGCTCACCTCGGATCGAGGCCTCTGCGGCGCGTATAATACCAATATCTTGCGCAAGGCGGTCGAGGCGGTCAAGCAGTTCAAGGCTGAAGGTAAGGAAGTGAAGGTGAATGTCGTCGGCAGGAAAGGACGCGATTTTTTCCGCAAACGTCACGGGTATATATTAGGCAAAGTGTGGTCAGAGCTTGGCATGATCGATTATGAGAAGGCCGCCGACGTGGGCAAGAACATCGTCGAGCGCTTTGCCGCAGGCGATGCCGATGAGGTTTATCTCCTCTATAACGAGTTCAAGAGCGTGATGCAGCAGAAGGTCACTCTCGAGAAGCTCCTGCCCGTGGAGCCGCCGACGGAGGCGGACCCGTTCATGGCTGCCATCGATTATCTCTATGAGCCGTCAGCCGAGGCTATCCTGAGCTCCATTCTGCCGAAGCACATCGAAGTACAGGTCTACCGATCGATGCTTGAGAGCCAGGCAAGCGAGATGGGATCGCGGATGACCGCCATGGACTCAGCCACGCGGAATGCCAAGGACATGATCGAACGGCTCACGCTCAAGTTCAACAAGCAGCGCCAGGCCGCGATCACGAAGGAGATATCCGAGATCGTCGGAGGCGCGGAAGCACAGAAATAATATTCAAGATTCAACATTCATGATGTACGATGACAACGCCTCTTTTTGAATATTGAATTTATCATTTTGAATTAGTGTAAACCATAGGGGGTTACAATGAGCACAGGCAAAATAGTACAGGTGATGGGCGCCGTGGTGGACTGCGAGTTCCCCGTCGGAAACCTTCCCCATTTGATGAATGCACTTCGGATCGATCAGGCGGAAGATAAGAACCTCGGTACTCCCGAGACCCATCTGACGCTTGAGGTCGCGCTGCACCTCGGCGAGAACCGGGTGCGTACGGTGGCCATGTCTTCCACCGACGGTCTCATGCGCGGCATGAAGGTGAACGACACCGGCAAGCCCATTTCCATGCCTGTCGGCAAGGAAGTGCTTGGCCGCATCATGAACGTGATCGGAGAGCCGGTGGATGAGCTCGGACCGATCACGACCAAGGACACCCTTCCTATTCACCGGTCCGCGCCGATGCTGGAAGAACTCGACCCCACGAAGCAGCTTTTTGAGACCGGCATCAAGGTCATCGACCTCCTGGCACCCTACACCAAGGGCGGCAAGACCGGCCTCTTCGGCGGCGCGGGCGTGGGCAAGACCGTTATCATCATGGAGTTGATCAACAACGTGGCAAAACAGCACGGCGGCTACTCGGTATTCGCGGGCGTGGGCGAGCGTACCCGCGAAGGTAATGACCTCTGGGCCGAGATGAAGGAGTCGGGCGTTATCAGCAAAGCGGCCTTGGTCTTCGGCCAGATGAACGAGCCGCCGGGAGCGAGGCTCCGCGTCGGCCTTTCAGCCCTGACCGTTGCCGAGTATTTCCGCGATACCATGGGACAGGACGTGCTCCTGTTCGTTGACAATATCTTCCGGTTCACCCAGGCAGGCTCCGAAGTGTCGGCGCTCCTCGGCCGTATGCCGTCGGCCGTGGGATACCAGCCCACCCTCGGTACGGAAATGGGCGCCCTGCAGGAGCGTATCACCTCCACGAAAAAAGGATCGATCACTTCAGTGCAGGCCATCTACGTGCCTGCCGATGACTTGACCGATCCGGCGCCGGCAACGGCTTTTGCGCACCTCGATGCCACCACGGTGCTCTCCCGTCAGATCTCGGAGCTTGGCATTTATCCTGCCGTGGACCCGCTCGATTCAACGTCGCGCATCATGGATCCCCACGTGGTCGGAGAGGAGCATTACTCCGTTGCGCAAAGGGTGCAGCTCGTACTTCAGCGCTATAAGGAACTCCAGGATATCATTGCGATCCTTGGTATGGATGAGCTCTCCGACGAGGACAAGCTCTCCGTGTCCAGGGCCAGGAAGATCCAGCGCTTCCTGTCGCAGCCCTTTCAGGTGGCGGAAGCCTTTACCGGCACGCCGGGCAAATATGTGCCGCTCAAGGAGACCATCAAGGGATTCAAGGAAATCGTTGACGGCAAGATGGATGATATGCCCGAACAGGCGTTCTACATGGTCGGTCCCATCGAGGAAGTATTCGAGAAGGCGGAGAAGCTCGGCTACAAGCGTTAACCTGCGCAGAACCAATATCGTCTAACTGAGCGAAATTGAGTACCGAGGATTGGAAAAAGACAATGGTTGCTGAAAAAGGGAAAATGCTCCTTGAGATCGTTGCGCCGAGCCGCCAGGTGGTCCGCTCGGAGCGCGTGGATGAAGTGATCGCTCCGGGCAGTGAAGGCGAGTTCGGAGTGCTGCCGGGCCACACCCCGTTCCTGACCACGCTCAAGGTCGGCGTACTCTCATATCGGGAAGGGAACGCGTGGCATTACCTGGCCGTAGATTGGGGGTATGCGGAAGTCGTTGCGGACCATGTCACCATACTCGCTGAAGGCGCGGACCGCGCGTCCGATATCGACCTCACCGAGGAACGGATCATCAAAGAACGCGCCGAGAAAGCGCTGAGCGAAAAACTGGAGCAGAAGGACTACGACAAGGCCCGCATCGATCTGCTCCGGGCAATGATCAGGATACAAGTGGCGGAGCAGCACGGACAGAAATAATACATACTTGCTCTTGCAGCTTATTTCAAAAGGCAGCCTCCGGGCTGCCTTTTTTTTTCATTGAAGGAACGGACTGCCGTGTCCGGCCTGGCTGACGTTTGCAGGGAAAAGAGGACCGGAAAAAACCTTGACAGCTCCCTGCTCATAATTTATATTGATTCTAAATAATATGCACGCAAAATATTTTCAGAAAAGGGAGTTGGGGATCCAGTTCAAGCGCACCCCGCAACGGCTCGCGATCCTCGACTATCTGGAGGGGAACACCTCCCACCCCTCAGCGGAGGAAATCTACCGGGCCGTGTCGATACGGTACCGGTCCCTGTCGGTTGCGACAGTCTATAATACACTGAACTCTCTCACTAAGTCGGGTGCCCTGCGCGAACTCACCATTGATCCCGAGAGAAAGCGCTACGACCCGGACACCAGCCGCCATCATCATCTCATGTGTGTCCTGTGTCGTAAGATCGTGGACATCCCCGAGGGGATCGCCGTCGACCTGCCGGGAGATATGGCGCGGGAATTTACTCTTCTTGGAAACCATATTTCGTTTTACGGTCACTGTTCCCCATGCAAAACGAAGGGGAAGTCTTTATAAACCCTTCCGAAGACGAGTTTTTCCGACTGGCATGTTATACTTTACGAGGAGGTTTTCATGGGCGCTGTAAAGATAAAACCCGGCATCTTCTGGGTCGGAGCAATAGACTGGGCGGTGCGTGATTTTCACGGATATGTAACGCCCCACGGCACATCATACAATAACTATCTCATCCTCGACGAGCACGTGACGCTTGTCGATACGGTGAAGCATGATTTCTGCGAATATACGCTCGACAGCATCAGGGGCCTTGTTGACCCCGCGAAGATCGAGAACGTGGTGATCAACCACATCGAGAACGACCATATGTCGAGCATCGACCGGATCATGGAACTCACGCCTCAAGCCCTGATCCATATCACCGCGCGCGGCAAAAAAGGACTCGACCGGTTCTTCGACACCTCGAAATGGCGGTTCAGGATCGTCAAGACCGGAGACACGCTCAACACAGGCGCCAAGACCATCACCTTCCTCGAAACGCCGATGCTGCACTGGCCGGATTCGATGATGAGCTATGTGAAGGAAGATAAGCTTCTGATCAGTCAGGATGCCTTTGGCCAGCACGTGGCCACATCGGCGAGGTTCGACGATGAATACTGCGACCAGTATTCGGTCACCGCGCTTGAGCACGCAGTGCGGGACTACTATGCGAACATCCTGATGCCGTTCGGCACCCTCGTGAAGAACAAGCTCGCTGAGGTCCAGAAGCTGGGACTCGCAATCGATATGATCGCACCTGACCACGGCATCATCTGGAGGAAGGACCCGGCTAAGATACTCCAGATGTATCTCGACATGGCGAACGACAAGGCCGACCTGCGCGTCGTGATCATCTACGATACCATGTGGCACAGCACCGAACATATGACGATCCCGATCATGGAGGGGATCAAGTCCACGGGCGTCGACGTGGAAGTGCTCAAGCTCCGGTCCACCCCCATGAGCATAGCGATCAAGAGGGTCTGGGAGTCACGCGCCATGCTGGTGGGCACGCCGACGCTGAACAATATCATGTTCCCGAGCGTTGCCGAGTTCCTGACGCACCTCAGGGGGCTCCGCCCCAAGAACCGGCTTGCCGGGGCCTTCGGGAGCTTTGGATGGGGTGGCGGCGCGGTGAAGGAGGCATACGAGGCCTTCAAAAAGATGGGGCTCGAAGTGGTCGAGCCCGGCATTGAGGTCCTGTATCGGCCGAGTCCCGAGGACGATAAGAACTGTTTTGAATTCGGGAAACAGTTTGCGGAAAAAACAATTGTGTACCACAAACAATTCAACGGCAATCAGCCGGTTCAGTGCACGCCATCACGCACTGAGTAAGTACCTCGCGAAAACATAACGATACCTTAAGGAGGTCATCATGTGGAGATGCACGGTATGTGGCTATATTTATGATGAAGCGAAAGAGGGGAAAAAGTTTGAAGACCTTCCTGATGACTGGGCTTGCCCGGTATGCAATGCGCCGAAGGATGCGTTTGTAAAGATGTAAGTCCGGCATCAATTTCTGAGGAAAAGGCGGCCATGGCTTGAACAGGGCCGCCTTTTTCATTTGACAGGCGCCAGCGTCCATTCTATAATTTATCGCACAGAGATCGTTTCACCGATGAAGCAGTGAGGCCACATGCCCGAAAAAAAGAACCGAAGCGTTAAGAACTGGCCCGAGGACGAGCGGCCTCGTGAGCGGCTGATAACACACGGCCCATCAACGCTCTCGGAAGCACAGCTCCTTGCGATCATCATCCGGATCGGGAGAGCGGGGCGAAGTGCGGTAGACGTGGGGCGTGACCTCCTGACGCGCTTTGGGAGCCTTGCCGGTATCGAGCAGGCCGGTGTCAGGGAACTCTGTGAGGTGGACGGTATCGGCCGGGCCAAGGCAGCAGAGATCAAGGCCGCCATCGAGCTCGGTAGACGGCACC
>Ga0210377_10001119_pt1 | contig 24829 bp, 24 predicted proteins | sample PLM4_65_b1redo_FD_155480 | JGI IMG/M metagenome (GOLD analysis project Ga0210377, IMG submission 155480) | Groundwater sediment microbial communities from an aquifer in East River, Colorado, USA - PLM4_65_b1 redo | ecosystem: Environmental > Terrestrial > Soil > Riparian zone | place: USA: East...
GAACTCTCCGCCCAGGCGATCAGGCAGGCGCTCGGGCAGGCCGGGGTCGGCGCCGGCGACGTTGCCGGCCTGGTCGTTAACACGTGTACCGGCTACCTCTGCCCGGGGATCTCCACCTACCTGATCGAGAAGCTCGGCCTCCCGCGCAGCGTGCGCGTGTACGATCTGGTCGGGAGCGGGTGCGGGGGGGCCATCCCGAATCTTGAGATCGCCGAGTCCCTGCTCAAGCGCAACGGGGGCGGGCCGGTCGTAAGCGCCTCCGTCGAGATCTGTACTGCCACTTTTCAGATGGAGAACGATCTCAGCCTGCTGCTTTCGAACACGCTCTTCGGCGACGGCGCAGCGGCGGCCGTGCTCTGGACCAGGCCTTCGGGTTATGAGCTCATCGCCTCGGCGAGCCGGTACGTGCCCGAGCAGCGCGATTCCATCCGCTATGTGCACAGGAAAGGCCAGCTGTACAACCAGCTTTCGTTGAAATTGCCGGGTCTGGTCGGAAAGGCTGCAGCGCAGGTGGTGGCCGACGTGCTGGCGCCGCGGGCACTCGCGCCCGGAGATATCAGGCATTGGGCGCTCCACAGCGGCGGAGAGAAGATCATCAACGCGGTCAGGGACGAGATCGGTTTGTCGGAAGAGCAGGTGAGTCACACGCGCCGGGTCCTTGCCCGGCACGGCAACATGTCGTCGCCCACGGTGTGGTTCGTGCTGCGCGAGATCGAGAACGAGGGGATAGCGCCCGGTGAATGGTGCATCATGGTCGCCTTCGGCGCAGGGCTTTCGGCCCATGCGTTCCTCTTAAGAAAAAAGTGATGAGCTTGCCGTGAACGGGTGCCGGCCGCCTGCTTCATGGTGGGGGAAAAGTTATATCAGGAGAGAACATATGAAACGACTTCCTTTTAACGCCTGCGATTACCGGTGCGAACGATGCCTGGAAACGGCGGAATGCGCCGTGTTTCAAAAGCTGCAGGAGCGTTCATTGCAGAACTGGACCGGCGGTGACGGGAACGATTCCGCTGCCGTGCTTCGCGATATCCGGGAATCATTCCGGGAAACGGAAGCGCGGATCAAACAGAAGGCGCGGGACATCGGGATCGATCTCGACGGGATCGCCGGCGAGTCATCTGCTGAAGAGACCCGGGCGGATCAAACAGAAGGCGCGGGACATCGGGATCGATCTCGACGGGATCGCCGGCGAGTCATCTGCTGAAGAGACCCGGGAAACATGCAGGCGCGCCATGGACGATCCGCTGTACAAGCGCTCCTATGATTTCACGATGCAGACGCACGAATTTCTCCAGACCGCAGAGCCCTTGGTCGGCGGAGAGGCAAAAGGATACTTCGACGATATCGCCTGGCATCATACGGTGGTCGTTGCCAAGGTCTACCGGACCGTGATATGGAAAACGCATGAGGAAGGGGCGATCGACGCAAAAAAATCAGCGGCAGTGGCCGTGAAATCACTGACCATCTGCACCATGGCTTTCGAATACCTGGCGTCTCAGTATCCCGCCCTGTCGCAGGAGTGCGGCAGATTGTCAGCTGCCGCCCGGCGGATAAAAGAAGAGATCCGGGAGCGGATCAAGCCGGCCAGCGCCGCCTGATGTCTCCCCTCAGGAAGGTTCGCATTCTCTTTGTTATCACTCGGCGTGCCTACCTCTTATCGGCTGCCGTTGTCGTTTCCTGCAATAAATACCGCTTTTTACGCTTTATCTTGCCCTTAAATTGCTTTATACTATGTGCATTCTATGCCTGTCGTTAACTTGTCGTCTGTCATTTCGGAAAATTTATGACACACTTGTTCGACACAATCAGCATGTATTCGGCCTTTGCCGCCGCGACGATCAATGCCGTTATTATCGTCCTCATCCTGGCGCGCACCTCTCGAACGCTGTTCCACATGCTCTTTCTCTCTCTTTGCGTCGCGGTCTGCATCTGGAACGCAGGCATCTTTCTCAAGTTTTACTCGGGGAGGGAGGTCTGGTTTTATTTCGGGATCATCGGGTCTCCCATGCTCCCCGCGCTCCTGTTTCACATGACGAACGTTCTTCTGAAAAAAGGAAAGGGGAACGCCTGGATCCCCGTGGCTTACGTCCTGTGTGGCGCCCTTTCTCTCTCCTCTCTCCTCGCGCTCTATTCTCCTTTCGTCAAGGCGTTCGTGGACAACGTGTACCGGTATCTCTACTATCTCGTATTGCTGATGCCGTTCATTATCGTCAGCATGGTCATGATGGTGAGAGCGCTTCCCCGCGCTTCAACAAGCGTGGAGCGGAGCCAGATACGCTATCTGCTCGTCGCCATGGCTATCGGGACACCTCTGGGGGTGACGGACCTCATCAAGATATTCGGAAGCCCCCTGCCCAAGATGAGCCAGGCCGGCAGCGCCATTTTTTCCATGATCCTTATCACGGGCATCTTCAAGAACCGCGAGGCCTACGACATCCTCGCTCAAATGCAGCGGAAGCTCGATGACCTCGGAGAAATGGCCGCGGGGATCGCCCACGAGCTGCGCAACCCCTTGAGCTCGATCAAGGGGGCCGCGAACCTTTTGGCCGCGGGACCCAAGGGAAAGCCGCCGCCGGATGCGCGGGAATACATCGATATCATTCGCGAAGAAGTGGCCCGGCTTGACGGCATTCTCCTCAATTTCCAGCATCTGACGAAACCGATCGCCGTTCAGAAGGAGGCTGTCTCGGTGAACGATATCATCCGCAAAACGATACGGCTGGCCGAGATCGGTGAATCATCCCTGAACATCACAATGGAACTTGCTGACGATCTGCCGCCCGTGCAGGCCGACGTCTCGATGCTGAAGCAGGTATTTCTGAATCTCGTCAAGAACGCCGCGGAAGCCTGCGCCGGAGGGGGAGAGCTGATAATCAGGACGGAAGGGAACCGGCAGAGAGTGACGATCACTTTCCTCGATAACGGCGAAGGAGTTCCCTTCGACGCGCTTGCCCGTATCTTCGAGCCTTTTTTTACCACGAAGCGCTCCGGCATGGGCATGGGGCTGGCGATCTGCCGAAAAATCGTCGAGGCGCACGGCGGGCGGATCGAGGCAAAAAACGCGGACCCCGCAGGGGCGGCTTTTACCATTTTTTTACCGATACAATAAAGAGAGGGGGCGGGCATGGGGCAAATTCTTGTTGTCGATGATGACCGAAACCATCTCAGGGTGATGAAGGGGCTGATCGAGAAAGAAGGGGTCGATGTCGTAACGGCCTCTGACGTCGAATCCGCGCTGTCCTCCATCGACTCTGCCGAACTCGACGTGATCATCACAGACCTCAAGATGCCTGGAAAGAGCGGCATGGACCTTCTGGCGCTTTGCCGGGAACGGAGGCCCTCCGTTCCCGTCATCATGGTCACGGGGCACGGGGACGTCGAAACGGCGGTCTCCGCGATGAAGCTGGGCGCGTATGATTTCGTCACCAAGCCTGTTGACGAGCGCGAGCTCTTGAACGCCTTCCGGAAGGCCCTCGCAGAATCCGCCAAGAACCGGGAGCTGGTGTCCGCCTACTTCGACGCGGATAGCGGACTATTCCCGGAGGTCATCGGCGGGGGGGCGGCGATCGAGCAGGTCCTCCTGACCGCACGGAAGATCGCGCCGAGCGATTCGACCGTGCTTATCTGTGGGGAGACCGGGGTGGGCAAGGAACTGATCGCCAAGACCATCCATCTGGCAAGCGGCCGGCGGGAAAAGCCGTTCGTGAAGGTCAACTGCGCGGCAATCCCCGAAACGCTCGCGGAGAGCGAGCTTTTCGGCTACGAGAAGGGCGCCTTCACGGGCGCCGCCACGAACAAGCCCGGCAGGTTCGAGCTCGCTCATGAGGGCACCATTTTTCTCGACGAGATCGGCGACATGCCGCTCGCTCTGCAGTCCCGGCTGCTCGGTGTGCTGCAGGACAAGACCGTCGAGCGCGTGGGCGGCGTGAAGACCATCCCGGTAGACGTGCGAATTCTCTCGGCCACGAACCGGGACCTGCAGGCGGATGTCAGCGCCGGAAGGTTTCGCGTAGACTTGTTCTACCGCCTGAACGTCGTGCCGATCCGCGTCCCGCCGCTCCGCGAGAGAAAAGACGACATCGTGCCGCTCGTGGGCCACTTCCTGAAAAAATTCGCGTCCCGGCACCAAAAGCCGGTGAAGCAGGCCCGGCCCGAGGTTATCGACGCCTTTCTCCGCCACGACTGGCCGGGGAACATCAGGGAGCTTGAGAACGCCGTGGAGCGGATGGTGCTGATGTCCGATGCGGACGCGCTCGGCCCCGAACTTCTGCCGGCCGAATTGCGCGGGACGACTGCGAACGCCGCTCCCTCGAACTTCAAAGAACGATTGGACGAAATCGTCTGCACTTCTGAAAAGCAGATGATCGTCGATGCCTTGAACAAGATCGATCAGAACCGCACCAGGGCGGCCGAGCTGCTCGGCATCAGCCGCCGCACCCTCCAGAACAAGATCAAGGAATACGGCCTCTAAGTTCCCCTGTGCACGCCCGTTCCCAGTAGTTAGCCTCCACTGCGCAACATCGTTCACAGCCCGGTCAGCATTCCCCTTCCGTCATTTTTTAACTTCCCGGAAACATTACGATATCATTGGTCCCGCTTTTCCGGCACGCTGTTTGCTTTCAGCATGGCGTAATTGTTACTGTCCGTTCGTACAGGTGACATCGTGCAACTACTTCTGTATCCTCGAAGCCTGGGTCAGAAAAGCCCAGGAAGAGAATAAGGCTGGCGGATGGTCGAAAGTCACGATCGAAATAGAGCTGTTCTTACTGCGAGGGAGCTGGAAGTGCTCGCATGGGTCAAGCACGGCAGGAATACATCGGAGATAGCATCGATACTGGAGATCAGCGAACGCACCGTGAAATTTCACATCAGTAATATTATCCGGAAGCTCGATGCGGAAAATCGATTGCATGCCTTGGTGATCGCTATTGAGCAAAAGCTGCTGTCGTAGACTTTACATCAATTCGGATTCAGTTTTTCGTAGAGATTGACGAGGAGGCTTGATCATGAAGACCATAGGGCTCGACGCGGGTTCGGTAAGTGTGAAAGCAGTCGTGCTTGACGCCGCGGGCGCGGTGCTCAAGAGGCAGTACCAAAAACACAAGGGCCATCCTGTACAGACGGCGCTTGAAGTCCTCAAGACATTCGGTGCCGGCGAGCAATGTTCAATTGCGGTAACCGGTTCCGCTGGGAAGCTCATAGCCGAAATTCTGGGGATCGAACCCGTGAACGAGATCTCGGCCCAGGCCTACGCCACGCGGAAACTGTATCCTCATATACGGACCGTTATAGAGATGGGAGGCGAGGACTCGAAGCTCATCCTGATAGGCGACGGAGGCGTGCAGGACTTCTCCATGAACTCGGTCTGCGCTGCGGGGACGGGCTCCTTCCTTGACCAGCAGGCCGAGCGGCTCAGGCTCAGCATCGAGGAGTTCAGCGAACTCTCGCTCAAATCAAAAAAGCCGCCGCGCATAGCCGGACGGTGCAGCGTGTTCGCCAAGAGCGATATGATCCATTTGCAGCAGATCGCCACTCCCGTCGAGGAGATCGTGGCCGGTCTCTGCTTTGCCGTAGCAAGGAACTTCAGAGGCAGCATAGCCCGCGGCAGGACCATCGTGCCCCCGGTGGCATTTCAGGGCGGGGTTGCGGCAAATCAGGGCATGGTAAGGGCCTTCCGGGAGGTCCTGGAGCTTGATGCTCTCTTCGTACCGGCGGATTTTGCCCTCATGGGCTGCCTGGGCGCTGCCATGAAAGCCCGGGATGAGCACTGCGGCGCCGCCTTCAGGATCGAGGCGCTGGAGCAGTACCTTGCGGCCGCGCGGGAGTCCGCTTCAGGCCATCCGCCGCTCTTGAAGGACGGAGATGCTTTTTATGAGAGGCACGTTAAGGACACGAGAGACGTGGTCCACCCCCTGGCTGCAACGGGCGCGCGGGTAAAGGCCTACATGGGAATAGATATTGGCTCCATCAGCACGAACGTGGCCGTGCTCGACAGCGAGGGGAGGCTCCTCTCCAAGCGCTACCTCATGACCGCCGGAAGGCCCATCGAAGCGGTGCGGCAGGGACTTCGCGAAACCGCCGCGGAACTCGGCGACCGCGTGGAGATCGCCGGGGTGGGCACGACAGGATCGGGCAGGTACATGATCGCGGACTTCGTGGGCGCGGACATTGTGAAGAACGAGATCACGGCCCAGGCAACGGCGGCCGCGTTCATCGATCCTACGGTCGACACGATCTTCGAGATCGGGGGCCAGGATTCAAAGTACATCTCGCTCGAGAATGGCGTGATCGTCGATTTCGAGATGAACAAAGCGTGCGCCGCGGGCACGGGGAGCTTTCTCGAGGAACAGGCCGAGAAGCTGAATATTTCAGTGAAACGCGAGTTCGCCGAGAGCGCATTCTCGTCGCAGCGCCCCTCGAAGCTCGGGGAGCGCTGCACCGTGTTCATGGAAAACTCCCTCATGGCGAACCTCCAGAAAGGCGCGTCGAAAAACGACTTGTTCGCGGGACTGGCATACTCCATCGTCCAGAACTACATTAATCGCGTGGTGGCCGGGAAGCAGATCGGCAGGAACATCTTCTTCCAGGGAGGCGTGGCCTTCAACAAGTCCGTGGTGGCCGCATTCGAGAAGCACCTGGGGCTGAAGGTAACGGTGCCGCCGAACCACGACGTGACCGGCGCTATCGGCATGGCCCTCATCGCCATGCGTGAGGCGTCCGTGACCGGAAAACACGCGTCGTCCTTCAAGGGCTTCGGCTGCGCGGACCGGCGCTATGAGATAGCCACCTTCGGGTGCAGCGGCTGTCCGAACCTGTGTGAGATCAACCGCGTGACCGTCGAGGGCGAAAAGCAGCCGCTCTTCTACGGGGGGCGATGCGAGAAGTACGACATCAACCGGAAAGATACCAGCCACATCCCCGACCTGTTCAAATTTCGCGACGACCTGCTCTGGAAGGCGGTGCGGACGCATGAATCGCGGCGGGCGGAAGGCGCGGGAAAAGCCTTCCGGGGACGCCTCGGCATTCCCTACGTCTTCTTCTTCAACGAATACCTGCCGTACTGGGCGACGCTCCTCACCCGGCTCGGGTTCGACATCGAGGTGTCGCCGCCGCCGGATCGCCGGATCGTGGATTTGGGATTGGCAAGCGTTCTCTCCGAAACGTGCTTCCCGGTCAAGGTCGCCCTCGGGCACATCAGGTATCTGAAAGAGCAGGGCGTGGACGCCGTCTTCCTTCCGAGCTTCGTGAATCTGAACGATGAAGGCAACGAATATGCAAACGGGGTGCCCTGTCCGCACACTCAGAGCATTCCCTACGTAGGCAGGGTGGCGGTGCCGGGCATTGAGATCCTTGCCCCGGTCGTGGACCAGAGCCGGGACCGCGAGAAGCTCGCAGGCGAGCTCAAGCGGACGCTCGTTCGGTACGGCGTCACAAAACGGGAGATCAGGACGGCCCTCGCGGCAGCAGAGCAGGCACAGGAGGAGTTCGCGGCCGCGCTTCAGAAGAGGGGCAGGGAGGTGCTTGCAGGGTTGACCGGCAAAGCAATCGCGATCGTGGGCAGGTCGTATAACGCTCTCGAACGCGGCATGAACCTGCGGATACCCGAGAAGCTTGCCACGCTCGGCATGCTGGCAATCCCCATGGACATGCTTCCGATCGCGGACCACCCCATTGAAAAAGAATGGCCCGGCATGTACTGGAGAAGCGGACAGAAGATGCTTCGCGCCGCACGGTTCCTTGCCGGCCATGACAAGCTCTATCCCCTCGTCATCGGCAACTTTTCCTGCGGTCCCGACTCGTTCATCTTGAAATATTTCAAGGAGGAGCTGAGCGGGAAGCCATTCCTGCATGTCGAGATCGATGAACACAGCGCCGATGCCGGCGCCATCACCCGCTGCGAAGCATTTCTGGACAGCATCGGACCCCGGAGCGACAGACCGGTGAAAAAACAGCTTCGCAGGCCCAAGGCGCAGCTGTCGCTCAAGGACCGGCTGGTGTACATCCCGCCCATGTCCGACCATGCCTATGCCCTGGCCGCCGCGTTCGAGCGTTGCGGCGTGGAAGCCGAGGTGCTTCCGTCCTCTGATCGTGAGAGTATCGAAGTCGGCATGAAGTACGTCTCGGGAAAGGAGTGCTTCCCCTGCGCGATCACCACGGGCGACATGATGAAGAAAGCACTCTCAACGGGCTTCGATCCGTCACGCTCGGCGTTTTTCATGCCGTCGGGGTCCGGGCCCTGCCGGTTCGGGCAGTATAATGTTTTTCAAAAGCAGGTGCTTGAGAGTGCGGGGCTGGCCGACGTGCCGCTCTTTTCCCCCAACCAGGACGAGGGGTTCATTGATGCCCTGGGAACGGTGGGCAATGATTTCGCGCTGAACGGATGGAAGGGGGTCGTGTCGATCGAGCTGCTCACCAAGTGCCTGCATGAGTCGAGACCCTATGAACAGCGGAAAGGCTCTGCTGACGAGCTGTACCGGCGCCACCTCGAGCGGCTCGTGAAGTCCCTGCGAGGCAAGAACGGCCGCGTGGAAGATGCACTCATGCTGGTGAGAAAGGATTTCGCGGCCCTTCCGAGGACGAAAGAACAGAAGCCGCTCGTCGGGATCGTAGGAGAGATTTTCGTCAGGAGCAATAAGTTCTCGAACGAGGACCTGGTCAGGAAGATCGAGGCCCTCGGCGGTGAGGCGTGGCTGGCGCCGTTGGAGGAGTGGGTATACTACGTGAACCTCTTTGACCTGCGCCATTCCCTGGCAAAGCGAGACTATTCTTCTGCCATAAACACCCTCATAACGCGGTTCTTCCAGAAACGCATCGAGCACCGGTACTCGCGGTGCTTCAAGGGACACCTGAGGACGCTTGCCGAACCCTCGACGTTGGAAGTTCTGAAAAAGGCGGCCCCCTATGTGCATGCTTCATTCGAGGGAGAGACCGTCATGAGCATCGGCAAGACAGCGGACTTCGTGAAGCGGGGAGTCCACGGTGTCGTAAATACCATGCCCTTCGGGTGCATGCCGGGTACGATCGTGGCCGCACTTATGCGGGCTGTAACCAGAGACTTCGGACTGCCCGTCATCAACATCGCTTACGACGGCACGGCGTCCTCCACCAACGACATCCAGCTCGAAGCATTCATGGACCAGGCCAGGGGAAGAGCAAAAAACGAGCTCTGCAGAGAAAGAACGCCCTCTGGCCGGGCTGCAAATGCAGCGACATGTCTTACGCATAGGGAGGAGGTTTCACCATGTATAGATACTTTGCAAATCAGGTCGTAGCGGCCGTTGTTTCCACAACAGTACTGCTCCATGCATGCGCTGGTCGAGGTGGAGATGGAAAGGGCGCATCCGTGACCGTCGGCTGAAAACCCTGCGCCGGGTGCGCTCGAGCGCCATTCTCAGGAAGCGATTCGGTCCGGATCGTGCAGTGAGTAAAAACAAGTATTGTTCGCAATCCTGCACAGAGAAAGGGGTGATGAATGATAACCGCATGTCAGCATCAAAAAAGTTGAATGAGTTGATATGAAAAGAATGCCATTACAATATCAAAAAAGGAGAAATCACATGTATAATAAGATGAAGCTGTTGCTTTGCATATCGATCATAGTGCTTGCGCCCGCCGTCGTCCGGGCGGAGCTTCCCTGGCAGTTCGACCAGCACACGCAGTACATGGCGATGGGCGACAGCCTCGCCGCCGGATGGGGAGCCGTTCCCGCGACACAAGGGTATACCTATCTTCTCTACCAGGGCGGGGTCGTTGATACCGTCCCCAACACCATTTTCTGCAACGCTGCGGTCCCCGGGGCAACGAGCGCCGATGTTCTCGCTTACCAGGTTCCCCAGGCCTTGGCGCATCTCGGGGACTTCAAGCCCGACGTGATCACCCTGACCGTCGGCGGCAACGATCTGTTGAGCATCTTAAAGACCGGAGCGGACCCGAACGTCGTATTGCAGAATTTTGCGGGCAATCTGACCCAGATCCTGATGAAGCTGAAAACAGGCCTCCCGGGGGCCAGGATCTATGTCAGCAACCAGTACGCCATTCCTGAAATTGCCGCTGCGTTCCCCGGGCTGGATCAAGTCATCGCTGCTTTCAACCAGATCGTCGACGGCGTGGCAGGGGCATTCGGCGTTCCGGTTGTGGACGTCTTTACCGCCTTCGGCGGTTTTGAGGGAAGGGGAGGACTGCTTCTTGTCGATCGTCAGGGCGCGGACCAGTTCCAGCCTCACCCGACGAACGCCGGCTACCGCGTTATGGAACAGGCATTCGAGGCGGCCATGAAGTAAGAGAAAGCATTTTCTTCACTCATGCAGGGCGGGGAGAGGAACGATTGAACGGTGTTTCTCTCTCGCCCGATTTTATAATGAAAGCGGGTTTCAAATTTTGCATGATCTATTGCAGCTCTCCCCGTGTCCCCTTTTGCGCGCGGTAACCAGAAAGCAGGGACAGGAAGGTACAAAATGAAAAAGCGCGGAATCCTTGCGATCGTTCTTTTCTTATCATTGACGTCAGCGGCCTGCTATCAGCCGGTCCGTTATTCGACAAAGGACGAATCGTTCCTGCGGCAGCATGCCGACAAACAGCCGTGGCATAAGGTCGTTGTGCTGCCGTTCTCAGGAGATCCCGCTTTTTGCCGCGCGAGCGCTGAATGGTTCACGCATCTGGTCGACAAGCGCAACCTGTTCGAGGTTGTCGGGCCCGCTGTGGCAGAGATCGAGCTGGGCAAACAGGGCGTGCGATTCGGCGACACCGACATTCCTGTCGGAACGGCGCGGGAGGCAGGAAGGATCCTCGGAGCGGATGGCGTGATCGTTGGTTCCCTTAAAACATCCACCACGGAGCGGTCGGATATCTTTTGGGGAAAAAAGATCGCCTCCGTGAGCATCGTGGATGTTCCCACCGGGCAAGTGGTGGCAGTCAGCACCCGATCAGATGTCCTGACCGGCGTGAATACGGCCGCTGTTGCCTTATCCGCGGCCGAGGCGGTAGCGGACGATCTCCTGCCCGTGCTGTACGCCCTTGCGGGCAGGACCTGGACCCCGACCCGGCAGCCGAAGAACCAGGACGTGAAATCATGGGGTGGACAATGAACAGGATCAAGCTTTTGAAGATCTCGATCAAATGCGCGAGCGTCGTCCTTATCCTGCTGTGCCTTTCCGGATGCTGCCTGATCGGCGGACAATACCTTGCCGACGAGCCCATCGGGACGAAGCGGGTAGAGAGGATCAGCCCGGGACAGACCTCCATCCGGGAGGTCCTGACGTGGTTCGGTCCTCCTGCCGCCATTGCCCGGAAAGGAAGTACCGTCATCTTTCCGCCGCCTTCGCCGGGCAAGAGCGGCTATCTGGAAATGAATGCGGATGCTTTTTTTGAGCTGTTTTCACCGGGACGGACACTGCGGGAAGAAGAAGTCATATACTACTACGACGCCTCCCGCAAGAGCTCCCTGGGCGGCCTCGTGATCATGATCCTCATCAACTTCGGCGGACAAACGGACAGGGTGAAGGTCGAGCGGCTGTGGCTGCTTGCGGACGAAAGGACAGGACTCATCGAAGATTATGTCTTTCGCGCGGCGGACAGGGACGGTGGCAAGACCGGATCATCCATGGTTCAGGAGGCCGGGAGCCGGTAGGAGGACAAGGTGCAGAGCAGGCGGAAAAACCCCATCGTTCTCATCGCTGCACTCTGGGCGCTCACGGTCTGGCTCGACGGCTGCGGATGCGTGATCATGGGCAGGGGGCTCGTCATCGATGAGCCGTTTACGGAAAAAAAGGTGCAGATGATCCGCCACAACGAGACCTCGAAAAAGGACATCCTTGACTGGCTCGGCCCCCCTGCTGCAGTCGCCCGGGCGGGGACGGTCATGAAGGTGCCGCATTGGAGCAAGGTCGAGTCCGCATCAACAGAGGTCCAGGCTGATGACTTTTTCAAGCGGTTCAGTACAACAAGGGAGCAAGCGCAAAAGCCGCTTGTCTACTATTACGAAACCGCGCAGCTCAACTGGACAGAATACTATGGGTATGTTTATAATGCAGCAGGGCCGTTCTACATACCGCCCCTAGCGGACCGGACCCTGACCGTCATGAAGCTCTGGATACTGCTTGATGAAACGAGCGGGAAGGTCATTGACCATCAGCTTGAGAAAACAAAGGAAGGGAAACAGCCGCGGCAGACCGCGAAGAAGCCGCCCGCCAACGCCGCAGGAGGCGAGCTCCCATGATAAGGACCGAATATCTTTCTCGCTTTGCTCCTGACGGCGTCGCTTCTTGGCTGCGTGACCACAGGGACCGCCATTCGGACCGAACGGGTGAAAGCCATCATCCCTGGGGAAACCACCAAGAGCAACCTTCTCGATATGTTCGGAGCTCCCGCATCCGTCTCAGCGCGCGACGAGACCATTACCCTTCCCTCGGCCGCGATCATGGGAAAGGCCTTTTCAAACCGGTTTTCCTACAAGCTCCGTGCCGATACGTTCTTTGCGTTGTTCGCGCCTGCAGATGAGTACCACCGGGTCTACTATTTCTTTCACGCGGTCAGCTATACGTACCCCGTCTGGTATGTAGTGTACTTCGGGGAGAACGGGAAGACCAAGATTGACCGGCTGTGGGTGCTGGTTGATGAACACACGGGTATCGTGGAGGATTATGCTTTCAAGCGCTATGGAGAGGATACGGTCTTCGGCAGGGCGCCCTAGCCAAAGAAACGAAGAACGGAGAGGAGGGGCATGAACAAAGCGCTTTGTTTTACCGTTATGCGGGTCCTTATCGTACTGATGTCCTGCAGCCTTCTGAATGGATGCGGCAGTGTATACAAGAGCATCAGCGGCTCGGACAACTCGGCGTTCTTTCCATCCGTGCGGTTTACTCACCCGCTCGATGAGGCATCTTTCCTGTCCTTTCTCCCCGGGGCCTCGGAGACTCCGGTAACAAAACCCGCTCCGGCTGCGGTGGCCCATTCCGCCGCCTTCGATCTCGAGCTTGTCCGGACAAAGGGCAAGGCATCCGAGTCGCTTTTACCCGGTGAACAGGTGCGTCTGAACGACACGACCATCACAGGACCGGCCTCTTTCGAGGAGGACTTTTCCCTCAGCATGGTTTCCCTTACGTTCAGAAACCGCCTCTTTGTTCATCCGAAGATCTATCTGGACTTCTTCGGAGGGCCCCTCTACGTCGAGAGGGACCTCACGCTTGATTCGTTTGCACGCTCAAAGCTCTCCCAAATGGGCCTCCTTATCGGTCTTGGGGCCGGATGGAGGATAACGGACCGGGCCACCCTGGACTTCAGGTGGCTTCCTCTGGCCGGGACGGCTGACGGCAACATAAAGGTTGTCGATCTGACCGCAACGTACTGGCTCATGGACCATGCGGGCGTTTCGGCGGGGTACCGGAGGTGGCATTATGAGGAAGAGCCGGCAGGCTCGAAGATCGATCTGTTCTGGGAAGGATATTCGGCAGGACTTGTTTTTTCCTACTAACGGTTGCATCAAAGAGAGCTTTATTATCGCGGAAAACGCGGTGACCTGAAATAATTGGTCCGGCCGGTGGGATGAAACAGGCCGACAAGCTCCTCACGGAGGCGCTCCTATTTGGCGTCCAGGACCTCTCGTATTTTCAACAGAAGGGTCGTGGGCGAGGCCGGTTTCGGGAGGTAGAAGCGTCCCGGTTCGTTTATTCCTTTATGGCTGACGAAATCGGCGGTATACCCGCTGGTAAAAAGGACCATGATCTCCGGAGCCATCTTTTTGATTTCATCGTAGGCATCCTTGCCGTTCTTCCTGGGCATGATCACATCGAGGACCAGCAGCCGGATGTCATCCTTATTGTCCCTGAAGAGGCGCACCGCTTCCTCCCCGTCCCGGGCGACAATGACCCGGTATCCGTACTCCTCGAGCACCGCCCGGTTCAGCCTTCGCAGATATTCATCGTCCTCGGCCATAAGGATCGTCTCCGACCCTTTTTTCGCAGGAATTACGACGGCAGGCTCGATCGTATCGGCGGACGACAGGATCAGGGGAAGATAAATGTTGAACCTCGCCCCTTTGCCGGGCTCGCTGATACAGTCGATATAGCCGTTGTTCTGCTTCACGATCCCGTATACGATGGACAGGCCCAGCCCGGTCCCCTTGCCCGTCTCCTTGGTCGTGAAAAAAGGCTCGAAGATCCGCTCCCTGGTATGCCTCTCCATGCCGAGGCCGGTATCGGTCACCGTTATGACCGCATACGGGCCCGGCTTCCCGTAGCCGTGAAGCCTCAAAAAGACGTCGTCGATGTTCATCGACTTCGTCCGGATCGTCAGCGCGCCGCCTTCCGGCATGGCGTCACGGGCGTTTGTTGCCAGGTTGAGGAGCACCTGTTCCATCTGCCCGCGGTCCGCCATGACCGTCAATTTCTCTTCGGCATAGGAGGTCTTGAACTCGATGTCCTCTCCGATGATCCGCAACAGCAGCTTCTCGATATTCCCGATAACGTCGTTCAGGACGAGCGGCCTGGGATCGATGATCTGCTTCCGGCTGAACGCGAGGAGGCTTTTGGTGAGGTTCGCAGCCCGGTTCGCCGCGGCAAGGACTTCGGTCGTGTAATGGCTGAGCTGCGCGTCGCTGCCGGTCCTTACCTGGATCAGCGATCCGTACCCGATAATGGCCGAGAGGATGTTGTTGAAATCATGGGCGACGCCGCCGGCGAGGAGCCCCACGGCCTCCATTTTCTGAGAGTGGAGCAGCTGCTCTTCGAGCTTCTTTTTCTCGGTAACGTTATTAATGATCTCGATGGCCGCGGTCACGGCCCCCGACGCGTCCCGCAAGGGAAAGCTCTTGGTCTCCACATTGAGCGGCTCGCCCTTGCTGTTCCGGTGGACATGGATCTCCGCGTGGGGCCCGCCCGTTTCGAACGTGCGCTTCACCGCGCAGGCATGATCTTTATTATCTTCCTCGAAACAGGGCCGGGGGCTGGCGTGGGAGACCTCGTGGCACTTCCTGCCGAGGATCTCATCGTGGCTGATTCCCACCTGGGCACAGTATGCCTTGTTCGCGGAGATGATCTGGTAGTCGCGGTCAATAACGATGAAGCCCTCATCTATGGTCTCGAGGATGTTCCGGATGAAGGCTTCGGCGTTCTTGCGCTTGGTGATGTCCCGGAAGGTCCCGTAGATCACCCGCCTCCCGTGCAGGCTGATCTCCTGGTCGCAAAGCTCCACGGGGACCTCGAGGCCGTCGGAACGCAGCACGACGGATTCCACGGTAGGGCTGCTGTTCTGCGTGGCTGCCCTCTCGATGTGTTCGAAGAACTTGTCATGGAGCCCCTGCTTCAACCGCGGAGAATGCAGCTGCTTCTGCTGGAGCCCGATGATGCGTTCGCGCGGCATGAGCAGCAGCAGGCTTGCCGCAGGATTGGCGTCAATAATGACGCCCGTCTCGGCGTCGGCGAGGAAGGCCGCGTCGAAAGCGCCCGCAAACAGGGCCTGGAACCGTTCCTCGCTTTCCCTCAGCGAGAGCTCAGCGGCATGAAGGCGCTCGTTCATATGATAGATATGACTTTCAATAGGCTATAATAGTGCATGTGATATTGGTGATTAACAACCCATGGCATAATATTGCAGACGTCGGGCTATCATACCAAAATAGTATGAAAAGTCCAAGGAAATTTGTATGTCAAGCAAACGTTCCTGCCCGGCCTCTTTGGCCGGAAATAGTTTACGAGTTTTAACTGTTTGCAACAAAGGTCATCGTGGAGGAAGAGAGTATCGCTCGCTGATTTAATACAAACGAAGTAAATATCGTTACATCCGGGAAAGCCCTTGCCCAAACCCTCTCCCCTCTCACTTGTTTTCTCGGCCTTTGGCCGCCGCGTCCACCATCAGGTTGAATTGTTGTTAGCAGTTCTTTGAACACTACATTCCTTTGGTTTGTTATTAATTTAATTATTCTTATGTCGTTCAAATTTACTTGTTAAATACAATCGGCATTTTTTTAATGTATAAATTGTCCGAAGCCACTCTATACATAAATGCGCTTACATTTTCACGAGAAACAGCCATTTTAACGGGTTTGTCACCTAAAGAAATACCATACTCATTATTAGTATGTTTACCGTTTGGATCAATAATTCGAACAACTGTCCAGTCCAGGGATGATTTTTTAAGGAGTTGTCCGATCTTGATCATTTCCTGATAACCATTTGGAAAAAGGATTTTTGCCACGATTCCCGGAACGACGGTCCAGAATTGTTTTCTATCATCTTCAGAGTGAATACTTGGCGTACCTAACGTTATAAACCTTTTCTTCCCGAGTTTTTCCATGGCATTTATGATTTTCTCATGACCGTCTGCGATCGGACTTCCTTTTAATTTTCTAGACGTATCAAGGGCCGGACCCAAGGTGCTTATCACAACATCGGCATTTTCAATTGCTTTTTCGATCAAAGATCGATCTGACAGATCGCCGACCAGAATGATCAAATTGTTGTGTGATCTTTCCATGCTCTCAAGTCTGCGAACATAGGCAGTAACGGTATCTCCATTCTTCAGAGCATGGTTTGTTACCAGCTTGCCTATTGCCCCATTAGCTCCAAAAATTGTAATGTTCATTTTATTCACCTTTTATTTCTAGGCCAAATCCCCTGAAGCTTACTAGGGATTATTCATTGACTAGATTTACTGCTAACAGCGAGTTGAGCCGCCCTTGGCGGCTCGAACGACTTGGTTAGAAGTTTTTACTAATATTTTCTAAAATCATGTGCTTCATTTTTTCAGAACCTTTTTTATTTATCCCGTCGATATGTGCAAATAGGCCTGAGGTTATTGTTGGAGTTGATATGTGAACATCATATAAACCTAACATAACATCTAAAATATCTTGATCAACATACACATCAGTTATTTTAGAGAAAGGTAAAGTAATTTCTGTTTGGGCAATGAAACCTTTCCTGATAATGATATTACCTTGATTAATATCATAGAAATATCGCTTAAAATAAATATATTGAAAAAGTAAAGTTCCTACGCATAAAATTGTTCCTATACCAAAAGCGCCCATCAAAAGAGATGTCTTCTCAACAAATATACTCACAGTAGTGCTATATAGATAAACAGCTCCCATAAAAACAACAGAGGCGAAGATACCGCCAAGGCTCTTTTTAACAATCTTAATTTTTTGTAAGGGAATAGATTCTCTCAAAGCCATTATTTGCCTCCTATTTATCTATGTCCTAACGAGTCTGTAGAAAAAGTACCTTTCAAAAGCCCAACGCACCAGGCTCCGTTTAACGCGATTAAACTTCTGTTATGTCGCCGATGTTGGCCTGGCGAGTGGAAGCCTGTCATTCGGGCTCAGAATCGTCGCTATCATTATTCTTATTATCATCAGTGAAATTACATCGTCGTCCTAATCAGGCAAAAGTGAGCCTTTTAGGGGGTTTTCCTACAGGTTCAACGACGAGTTGAGCCCCGCGCCGTAGAGCGCGGGACTCGAACGACTCGTTAGATAATTCAATCGACCGCAATCTGGTATTTACTTGCCTTACCATCTTTGTCGAACCAGATTAACAACCACTCAGAATCAATGCCAAAAAGAGAGTCTCTTTCTGGCCCTAAATAATAAATCAGATCACGACCGGAGGATTTGAAGTAATTTGTCTCTGTTGGATGGCCAAGCGCTGAAATGACCTGTTCACGAGTTTTATTGAGGACATTAGTCTCGACGGTACTTTTTAACATCTTCTGCCGGGAAGTCATCAATCGATCATCGAGATTCTTACCATCATCTGATATCCAGGTTTTTGAATCGAAGGAAAGCAGGTTGGAGCCTGTCGGCAATTCTCGGGGTAAAAGATGTGCAACAGCGACCATCAGAACTACAACTATTACTGATGTGATAACTAAAACAGAGAATGAGTACTGTTTATCAGTCATTGATTTTCGTTTTACGGAGGCAATACCTGCGATAATTAAAACGCCAATTAATGATGCGCCAAGAATTAAGAAGGAGAGGGCGACGGTTAAAACATATAGGAAGAAAAAAGCTGTCCCAGCAAACTTCGGATACTGCGTTGGGATGAGCATCAAGACATAAAATGAGACAATAAGAATAAGCCTCACTTTTTGGCTTGAAATTGATTTATGCAATCTCTCGGGAATCATCGTCATTTACTTCCTGGACTAACGAGTCTGTAGGAAAAGCCCCTCTCAAAACCCCGACGCACCACGCTTCGTTTAACGCGATTAAGCTTCCGCGATGTCGTTCGATGATGGCCGAGTGAGGGGAAGCCCGTTATTCCGGCCCAGAATCATCGTCATCACTATTCTTATTAGCATTAGTGCAATTACGTCGCTGCCCTAAAGGCCCTAAAATGGTGCACTTCAGGGGTTTTTCTACAGGCTCAACACGCGCCTGACGCGCAGCATGGCGCGTCGCTGTCGAGGCGCAGGTTGGTACACCTTCCATCATGCAGCGGTCCATGCCCTGCTCGGCTCTTTAGTTATTTGATCTCGATCTGTCCGAGTAGTTTCTCTTGATCACCTGCGACCTCGTAGAAAACTTCATACGAGCCCGCGGGGATGCCAGACAGGTCAGCAAAATGCTGAGAGCCAGTGATACTCGACTTTTCTACAAGCTGTGTGAAGACACGCAGCACAATTTGCTTGTCTTTTTTCTTTGCTTCTATCTTTCTGACAGCGAGACCTGAATTCATTGTCGTAGGCTTGCGAGTGACCGTAGTAAGGCCACTGACATCGTATTCGACCGGCAATACCTTCTTTCCGTCTCTGTCAATGGGGACGCCAATTCGTATGCCTCCGGTTTGCTGGACAAACTGCCAGTCACGACCCTCTGACGTCAGCCAGCCCATGATTCCAGCGTGTGACTGAGTTGCCAGAGTAATTAATGTAAGGATGATAAGTAGTATTTTCGTTTTTGTCATATTAACCAATCAGTAATTAACAACCGTCTTCTTTCTATTTTCTCCAAATGCCGAAAGCTGATGCCAATCTATCAATTAATCTCCTGAGGACGTTCTCAAAATTGGTTTCTAATTCGACCAGGGAAAATTCTTCAATAAAAGTAAGGGACGGGGCTAGCAATGCCGAAGCACCATAAGTTGTATTCTGCATCCATTGTCCAGGTTCAAATAATGCATTTAATCCTTGAACATTATGAAGCTTGACTTGTGTTGCGACGGGGCCGTTAATTTTTAATATTTCAAAAGCTTTTTTTGCATAGGGCAGAATCGTTTCCTTAAAGACGGTTGACATGCCATTTAGATTTAAGTATTGGTTGTCTGCAACAGCTTTTTCTAATTCCATCGTAAAGCAAAGACCGCCATTATGAAACAATTGGAATTCATATTGCTTGCCGTAATATTGCCCCGCCGGATAACCTCGAAAGGTCCAGCCGTCTAAAAAGGGAATCCAATCTCCTCTTCTATCATTCGGCGGATTATTATCGAGCCATTGTTTAAACTGTTCTTCGAGCATTTCTTGTTTTCTAAGAAGAGGAAATCGAGGGCAAACAACTACTCGCAAAAATCTCCCAATATTGGGAAACGGTTTAAATTCTCCGGAATTAAAAAACTCGGAAGCGTGAGCGATAGAAATCTTTCTGCCTGAATATGCTGCTTCAATTTCCCGCTCTTTCATAACGATTGATCTAAAACTTCCTCTTCGATAATATCGCGCTTCCTTGTATCCTTCGACCATGTGAGGTTTGTTCCAGCTTTCTGGATGATAAATCAGAAGAATAGATTTTCCGCTTAATTCGGGCATTGTTAACACGCGTACATGCAATTCTGGTAAAGGCGGGACAATAACATCGAGCAGTATATTTTCAATTTTTGACGGCAAATCGTTTTCAAGATTTATTCCGCAGTGAGATAAAGTCTGAGGGCCAGGTACTCCGTTGCTGTTTGTCTCAGGCACGCCGTAGAGCAAGACGCCACCCTGGTCATTTGCAAATGATGAAACATCTTTACCGATTTCAATTTTGTTCTCGACTGTTTTAAGATCTATATTTGCCTTATAGTCGAGGTTGTTTGATTCCGGAGCCTGTCTGTCGATTAATAATTTTGTCCATTTGCAAAGCTCATCATCGGTCATCATCTTTGGGTGCTTAGGAAACATGGTAGCAGTCACTCCTTATCAACACGCCGGTCACGCGCCGCCCTTTGGCGCAACGCTGTGGACCAGCAGGTTGGAATCGTCCTTTTTCATGTTACAGATTTACGAATTTTTCCGCCTGCGCCGCCACTCCAAAAACAGCTTGACCATGATCCCAAGCTGTATTCCGGCAATTATCGCGACTTCCATGGCACTACGCCCGCGGGCAGCCTGCCCTAGAACGAGCAACAACGCTATCCAGCCTATGATCTTCAATTTATTCATTTAACGAAGACCGACTTCTGAACCACATTGTTTGCAGTGAGAATCCGACGGGTCAATAGGGTATTCACAATGAGTACAAGCCGGATAATCTTGCGTGTCTAATTTATTGCCTTTTTGAGGTGGATTTAAATATGCACGAATTGCTCCATTAACTTTTTGCTTGAATAAGCGCGGGTTTTTAATAAAGTGAATAGGTTGTCCTGGCTCATTTATTCCGTTTACCTTAATTGTGCCACAATTAAAGAACTTGCCGAAGATACTTTGATTAACCGTAACGTTGCTTACCTTTTTTAATTCTAAGCCAGGAACATACATCAGCCCGGCACTCAGATGTAATCCAGGAAGTTTAAGGTCATCACTGTATAGTATCCTCCGATTGGTTACGCCTAACTCATTGTTAACAAGATCACCAAGTGAGCGAAATATCCATATAATAGATCCGAGAATTAAAAAAAAAGATATTTGTCCGTCGATCCAATATTTTGAATAAAATGCAAGAAGGCACGAGGCAAAGGGCCAAAAAATACTTACCCAATGTTTTCTCGTTACGTACAATATTATTTCATTCCCGTCAAAAAAAGTACTCTGTTTTACATATCCCATACTCCACCAACGTAATTTTCTTAATAGTCTTTCTGTTGGTGTTTCATGAACATAATCTTCGTCTTGTTTGTCAGTCATCGAGGCCCCGCGTGAATATAGTTTCGTGAACTGCAGACTAACACGCCGGTCACGCGCCGCTTTTTTGGCGCGTCGTTGTGGACCGGCTTGTTAACATATCCGATTATTTCTGATGTGGATCGAATATCAACTCAACGTTGAACTTTGCCGAACCTTTTGGCCATCATCATGGCGTAGCACGGGTATCGGCAGCCGTGAGAACAGCCTTCAACGTGGTTGATAGTATAATCTCCGTACTCAACGGCGGTTTTATAGAGAAGCGATTTCCGGGTGATAGTGGTGGCGCACTTTTTCCTCATTCTAAGTCCTTTTTCTAATTTTGAGCTTGTTCCTACGCCGCCAGCTCTTGCAGAACCTTAGGATGCCGTGCAGCGACTTTTAACAATGTGGCGGCCGCTCCAGAGGGAATCTTTCGTCCCTGCTCCCACTCTTGGAGTGTGCGCACCGATACGCCGAGAAGCTTGGCGAACGCGGCCTGGGACAAGCCCGTAGCCGCGCGCGCAACCGCGACGAGCGACTTTTCTGCGGGGATGATATGGTCCTTTTCCACCGTCCCGTCCCGCCTGGTGATCACCCGGCGAATGGAACCATCCGGCTGCGGGAAAAACTCGGTCTTCCTCGCCCACTTGCCGCGTTTTGCCTCATCAAGGGCCTGAAGAAGCTCGGCATTCAAATTGCGTTTTTTCTTCCCTGCTGCAGGTTTATTTTTTTTCACTGCTTTACCCATCTTCAAATGTCTCCTTGAAAGGTGAACAAACTCATATATACGCCTTAGACGTACAATTGTCAAGCAGGTTATTGTTTATTATCGAAATCTTTCCTGGATCCCCGTTTTCACGGGGATGACGCATACTTCAACATCATGCGTCACTTGTACTTCCTCACCACCGCCGTCACCACGCCTCCTCTAAAACAAACACCATATGATGTGTGTCATGGCAGGTTGCGCTGACCGGTCCTATACTCATACCAGTACCGTGATATGCTATACGTAGCGGGATGTGCAGCCCGATAAACGAAAAGAGGAGGCGCTATGAAAGAGCTGGACGTTACCACCATTGCACCGAAAGACAGGCACCCGCTGATCTTCAGGACCTTTGACGAACTTAAAAAGGGCGAGGCGTTTGTCCTGATCAACGACCACGATCCGAAGCCGCTCTATTACAGCTTTTTACACGAGCGGGAAGGCCGGTTCGACTGGGAGTATCTCGAGCAGGGGCCGACGGTATGGAAAGTAAAGATCTCAAAAAAATGAGCCCGGGATCGATCCGAAGAGAAGGGAACAGGAAGTCTAAAAGAGCGAGGAGCGCTATGTTTCTGAATATTGATTACAGTCTCTGCCAGGGGTGCGGAGGATGCGCCGAGGTCTATCCCATGTTCTTCGAGATGCGCGATGACAAGGCCTGGGTCATCAATGCCGATAAGTTCAAAGCGGAAGAGCACAAGGACATACTCCTTGTTTGTCCCTATTATGCTATCTCGATCGAAGAGGGGTGAGCGGCAGATGGGCCCGGACTGCTCCCTATGCGTAAAACCGTTTCCCGCTCTTCGCCATTTCAACCAGCGACGCGGGCGGCGCAAAGCGCTCGCCGTACTTTTTCGCGTACCCTTCGAGCTTTTCGACGATCGTCTTCGCGCCGAGCTTGTCCGCGTATCTGAGCAGGCCGCCCCGGAAGGGTGGAAACCCGATGCCGAAGATGAGCGCGGCGTCCAGGAGGTCGGGCCTGTCGATGGTCTTTTCTTCAAGGCAGAGCGCGGCTTCCTTGATCATAAGCAGCACGGTGCGGTCAATGATCTCTTCTGCGCTGATCTTTTCCTTGCTCCCCGGGCCCGCCGGTGTCATGCTATATATGGAAGAATCGCTTTCGCCGCGCTTTCTTCCCTGATATTGGTAAAAGCCGCTGCCGTTTTTCTTGCCATAGTATCCTTCCTTATATAATGCGCCGAGCAGCGGGGACGGTTTTACGCGCGCACCCAAACCCTGGTAAAGGATCTCCGAGACCTTCTGTGCGATGTCGATGCCTATCTCGTCGAGAAGAATAAAGGCGCCCATGGGCATGCCGAACTGAAGGAGCGCCCGGTCGATCTCGTCGATCTTGCCGCCTTCTTCGAGCAGGGCGACTGCTTCGCCGAGGTAAGGCATAAGGATGCGGTTCACGAGAAAGCCGGGACCATCGTTCACGACCACGGGGAGCTTGCCGAGTTTGCGCGAGAGCGTTGCGATTGCCGCGACGGTTTCTTCCGATGTTTTCCCGCCGCGTACGATCTCAACGAGCGGCATCTTGTCCACGGGATTAAAAAAATGCATACCCACGACTTTTTCGGGCCGGTTCGATGCTGTTGCTATCTCGGTGATCGAAAGCGACGATGTGTTCGACGCGAAGATGGCGTTTTCTCCGCCTGCGTTCTCAAAATCCCGGAGCACGGATTTTTTGACGTCCATGTTCTCGACCACGGCCTCGACAGCCACATCGGCTTTCCCGAAGCCCGAATAATCCGTGGTCCCGGTGATCCGGTCAAAGCCGTCCCGCGCCTGAATCGTCGTAAGGACCCCCTTTTTTGCCCTCTTGTTGAAAATGTCCCAGGCTTCCTTGAGTCCCGCCCCGATGGCCTTGGTATTGATGTCTTTTACTCTGACCGTGACGCCCCTCTCCGCAAAGAGCTGGGCAATGCCGCCGCCCATGACGCCTGCACCGAGCACGGCGGCGCCGGTGACCGTTATGGACGACGGGTGAGGGTTCTTCCTGAGCATCTCGTTCAGGTAAAAGACGGAGATAAGGTTCTTCGATACTTCCGTGGGCGCAAGCCGTCCCAGGATATTTGCTTCCTGTATATAACCCGCTTCTCCGTGGTGGGCCATCCCGTAGCGGACCGACTCCAGCGCTGCGAGCGGGGCAGGGTAGTTGCCGTGTGTTTCTTTGAGTACGTTCCGGTATGCTGTCCGGTATATGAGGTTCCTCGTGAGCGGATTCCCTTCGATCAGCCTGATGACGAACGGCCTCTTTGCCCGGACAGCCGTTTTTCTCGGCTTTCCGATCCCTGTCTTTGCCATGACAAGGGCACGTTGCAGCAGGATCTCTTTATAGGTCACTTCGTCGGCGAGGCCGATCTTTCGTGTTTTCCTGGCGTAGACGGATTTTCCCGAGAGGATCATGTCGAGAGCGTTCGTGAGCCCCACGAGCCGCGGCAGTCGCTGGGTGCCGCCGAAGCCGGGAATGATGCCGAGTTTTACTTCAGGAAGAGCGAGGGCTGTTTTCTGGTCGTTGCTGATGATGCGATAACCGCAGGCAAGGGCAAGCTCCATTCCGCCGCCCATGCAGGGCCCGTGAATGGCGGCCACGGTCGGAAAGGGGAGGGCTTCGAGCTTGCTGAAGACCGCCTGGCCCCTGCGGGCGAGTCGTTCGCCTGCTTCAGAGTCCGTGATGTTCCTTATTTCAGCGATGTCCGCGCCGACAATGAAGTTTGTGTCCTTGCCGCTCCTGAACACGAGCGCGTTGATCTTTTCCTGAGCAGCGAGCTCGTCGAGCAACGCGCTGAATTCTTCCATGGCCTGCGTGGTGAGTTTGTTTACCTTCTCGCCCGGAAGGTCGAAAGTAAGGATCGCGATGCCGTCGGCATTTATTTCATAAGTGAAGGATGACATATAACCTCGAAATTTTAAAACCCAACCCGAACAAGTCGGAACCAAAAGGCAAAAGCCAAAGCTATCTCTCGCAAAGCCGCATAAGACGCAAAGGAAAGCTTAAGTCCCGGTTTAAAGAAATGATTCGGCCTTTCTTTGCGACTT
>Ga0210377_10001120_pt1 | contig 24829 bp, 19 predicted proteins | sample PLM4_65_b1redo_FD_155480 | JGI IMG/M metagenome (GOLD analysis project Ga0210377, IMG submission 155480) | Groundwater sediment microbial communities from an aquifer in East River, Colorado, USA - PLM4_65_b1 redo | ecosystem: Environmental > Terrestrial > Soil > Riparian zone | place: USA: East...
GTCCGCTCGCATCCCTCATGTCGCGCCTCCCGGCAGGAGTGGGATCCCGCTGGTGGGAAGCTGCACCGCCACCGGCTGGCCGGGGGCGAAGACGCTCTGCGGATTGTAGCTGGTCGCCTGCAGGACCTCCCCGGCCACTTGCACCTGATACTCCACCTTTTCGCCCAGGAACGTCCGCGAGACGACCGTCCCCGCGAGGCCGCCCCCCGGGCCGGGGGCGCAGAGGGCAATGGCTTCGGGCCGGATGACCAGGCGGACGAGTTGCCCCCGCGCCGGCTGCAGCTCCTGTTCGGAAAGCCGGAGTCGCTGACCCGCGACCTCCAGCTCGAGTCCGGCCGGGCTCACGTCGAGAACCCGGCCGGTGAGCAGATTCGTCCGCCCGATAAATTGCGCCACGAAGTCGGAGGCGGGATGGCGGTAGAGATCCTCCGCCGTGCCTTCCTGCATGATGACCCCCTGGTTCATCACCACGATGCGGTCGGAGATCGCCATGGCCTCCTCCTGGTCGTGGGTCACGTAGACGGCGGTGATGGAGAGCTGTTTCTGGAGCTGCTGGATCTCCTGGCGCATGTGCACGCGGAGTCTGGCGTCCAGGTTGGAGAGCGGCTCGTCAAACAGGAGGACCCGCGGCCGGATGACGATGGCCCGGGCCAGGGCCACGCGCTGTTGCTCCCCTCCAGACAGTTGGTGGGGAAACTGCCGGTCATATCCGCCCAGCCCGACCATCTGCAGCACGTCGCGCACAGCGCGGCCGATCTCGGCCTCCGCCATGCCCTTGACCCGCAGGCCATAGGCCACGTTCTCGAACACCGGCAGGTGGGGGAAGAGGGCGTAGTTCTGGAAGACGAAGCCGATGTAGCGCTGGTTCGCCATCAGGTCGGTGACATCCTGCTCTCCGATGAAGACCCGGCCCGTGTCGGGCCGCTCGAAGCCGGCGATCATCCGCAGTGTGGTGGTCTTCCCGCACCCTGACGGCCCCAGGAGTGTCAGGAACTCGCCGGGCCGGACCGCCAGGCTGACATCCCGGACCGCGTAGACCTCACCCTTCACCCGGTGCGCAAACCGCTTCGAGACGCGCTCGATCCGGATACCCGCAACGCTCACATTACCCTCCGAGGATGCTGGTCATCTCCACCATCCCGGCCGCGCGGAACCGCCGGAGCAGCAGGCCGATGAGGGCGATGACCGCAAAGACGATGCCCACCACCAGGATCGAGAAGGCGGCGGCCGGTCCCAGGGACAACTCCGTGATGTTCTCCAGGATCCGCACGGTGATCAGCGTCCAGTTGATGGAGACCAGGAAGATCGTGGCGCTGATGGCCGTCATGGACCGGATGAAGACCACGCCCAGCCCCGCGAAGAAGGCCGGCAGGATGAGGGGCAGGGTGATCCGGCGGAACGTGGTCCCGCTCCCCGCCCCCAGCCCCATGGACGCCTCCTCGATACTGGGATCGATCTGCTGCAGGAGGGCCACGGTGGCCCGAATGCCGGTCGGGCTGTAGCGGAACACGTAACAGGCGACGATGATGAGTGCCGTCCCCGTCAGGACCACTGGCGGATCGTTGAACGCGATGAGGTAGGCGATCCCCACGATGGTCCCGGGGAGGGAATAGTTGATCATGGAGACCATCTCCATAGCCTGCCGTCCCGGAAAGACCTTCTTGGCCACCAGGTAGCCCACCAGGATAGCGTACAGGCCGCCCAGCGGCATGCCCGCCCCGGCGATGATCAGCGTGTCTCGGATCGCCTTGAGCCCCTCGGTGAAGATGACCTGGTAGTGGCGCCAGGTCCAGGTGTGATTGGCACCCAGGGCCACCACCACCGACGCGTAGAAGAGCAGCACGTAGAAGTACAGGATCCCGACGGCCAGCAGCAGGCACGCCCCGAGCAGAAGGACGCGGGCCCACGGCGCCACGCTCTTGATGGTGGTCTGGGCGCCCACCTTCCCCGTGATCGTGACGTAGTACTTCCGGCTCACCCAGTAGCGCTGCAACAGGTAGACCGCCAGGGCCGGCACCAGGAGCACGAAGGACAGGACGGCCCCGCCCTTCAGGTCGAAGAGCCCGGTGATCTGCAGATAGGCCTGGGTGGGGAGGACGGGGAACACGTTGCCGGCCAGGATCAGGGGGGTGGCGAAGTCCGCCAGCGAGGCGGCGAACAGGAGCAGGAAGGCGTTCGCGAACCCCGGCACCGCCAGCGGGAGGGTCACGGTGCGAAACACCCGCCACCGGGAGCTCCCCAAGCTGAAGGCCATGTCCTCGACGTTGGGATCGATGCCCGCCAGGATCGGCTTCAGGGTCAGATAGGCGATGGGAAAATAGGTCAGGGTCTCCGAGAAGAGGGTGCTCGCCAGGCCATACACGGTGAAGCCCTTGATGCCCAGGAGGTGGTACGTGATGAGCCCGCGCGGCCCGAAGGAAAAAATCATGGCGATGGCGCTGGTGAAGGGGGGCGAGATCAGCGGGAGCAGCGTGGCGGCGTCCAGGAGGGTGGTCCAGACTCGCGAGAGGTTGGTCCGGGCCGCGGTGAAGGCGAAGAAGAATCCGATGGCCGTCCCGCAGAGGCCCACCAGGGCCCCCAGGAGCAGGCTGTTCCAGAAGGCCTGGCGGTGATTGGGATCCTTGAGGATGGCCAGGAAGTTCGCCAGCGTGACGTGTCCCCCGTCCAGGAAGATCCGAGCCAGGAGCCGTGCCAGGGGGAACAGGATGAACAGCCCGAGGAGTCCCCACAGGACCAGGAGCGTCCCGAAGAGGGCAGGGTCCTTGAGCGTCCGGCGCCACCCATCCATCCAGGTGGCGATGATACCGGTCACGGGCGGCGCCTCCAAAAAGAGAGGGGGACCGACGGTTCCGCCATCATGCCTGTCGGTCCCCCTCTCGCGGAAGAAGTACTCATTCTTTGAGGTTCAAGACCTCGTTGACCCAGCGGTCCACGATGCGCTTGCGGTTGGCCCCCGCAAAGGCATCGTCGATGGGGAAGATCTTGGCGACCTTCAGGACCTCGGCCAGGCTCGGCTCGATCTTCACCTCGGGGTGGGCCGGCACGAAATTGATCTGGTACTTCGCGAACAGCGACTGCATGGCCGGCGAGGCGGCCCAGTCGATCAGCTTCTTCCCCACTTCGGGGTTCTTCGCTCCCTTGATGAGGGCAATGGCCTCGGCCGACGTGCCGATTCCCTCCTTGGGGAAGCTGACAGTGACGTCATAGCCCTTCGCCTTGGTGTCCAGGGCGTCCACGATGAAGAAGATGCCGGCGCCGGCCTGTCCAAGACCCACCGGCAGGGTCCCGCCGCCGCCGCTCTTGGTGTAGAGCTGGACGTTCGGCCGCAGCTTCTTCATATAGGCGAAGGCCTTCTCCTCGTCCCGCCCATTCACCTCGAGGATCGAGAAGATGCGGGTCACCGCCGTGCCCGAGGTGCGGGCGTCGGCCATCTGGATCATGTTCTTGTAGGCCGGATTCAGGAGGTCCTCCCAGGAGGCCGGCGGCTTCAAGTTGTTTTCCTTCAGAAACTTCGTGTTGCTCATGAAGACCAGGGGATCGTCGGCGATGGCCACCCACTGGCCCTCCGCCTGCTTGAAACGGGCCGGCAGGACATTGAAGGCCGGAGGCTTGTACGGCTCGAAGATGCCTTCCTTGATCCCGGCCGCGTGGGTCTCCACGGGGCCCCCGAAGAGGACGTCCACCCGTGGGTTGTTCTTCTCGGCGATGACGCGGGCCAGAGCCTCGCCCGAGGAGAACCGCACGAAGTTCACCTTGATCCCCGTGGCCTTCTCGAATTCCTGGAACATGGGCCGCGCCCAGTTCTCCGGCCAGATGGAGTACGCGTTGACCGTTTCGGCGGCCGTCGCCGACACCGCCGGCAGCAGAAGTGCTGCGATCAGCAGCAACCCGATGAACATCTTCCAAGGACGCATGGCACGCCTCCTTTCCGTCCGGAATATCCGAGCGACAGGCGAAACGCTGTGAGAGCCATCGCCACTAAGTTAATTCACCCCGGTCGCCGCCCCCGAGGTGCCCCGAGCAGGCGAGCCGTGCGGGGGCGGCGGGTCCGGCCCGGAGGCCCCATGTCAGTGGGGCCGACCCGGAGCAAGCCCGCCCCACCCCAGCCCAATGGGCCTGGGGTGCCGTCGCGGCCTCGCCGTCCGAGGGGTACCCCGGGGGTCGAAGACCGGGACGAACCGCTAGTGAAATCAAATGGTTACAAGTTAACTTAGTGGCGATGGCTGTGAGAGATCCCTGTCTCGCATCCCGCTGGTGGAAATGAAATGCTACCGAACACTTCTGCCGAGGCCGTCCCCCCCAGCGTGAGGCCTGGTTGGCACCCACTCTTCCGGTTGGGAACCCGACCGTCCGCTGGAGCATCATCACATGACACGGCCTTCTCAACAAAGGATCGGGTATCGGCATGTGATTACATTCAGACATGAGGGGGAGAGCAACTCCGACCTGCAGATTGCTCGCTGCCCCCGACGTGTTTCTCCTCGGAGACTCACCTGCCGGCCCGCTGGAATCCGGCTGCGGGAATCAGGGAGAAGTGGGACGACCTATTTCTGGAACGGGGCCAGGATCTTGTCGATCTCGGCCTGCGCCCGCTTCATCCCCTCCTCGGGCGTGTACTTCTCGTCCAGGATCTCCTGGAAGGTGGTCGTGAAGATGTTCCGCATCTTCCAGTTGTCGTGCGTGCTCATCTCCGGCGAGGCATAGGGAAGCTGATCGCGGGCCACCAGCACCTGAGGCAACTTTGCCGCGTACTCCTTCATGATCGGCAACTCGAAGGCCGACTTCCGGGTGGCGATGTACCCCGAGCCGATGTTCCAGCGAGCCTGGATCTCGGGCGAGGTGGCGAACTTGGCGAACTGCCACGCTGCCTCCTGCTTCTCCTTGGACGCCTTCTTGAAGATGTAGAAGCCGGCGCCGCCGATCGCCACCGCCTGCTGCTTGTTCTTCGGCAGGAACGCCGTCCCCCACTCAAACTTGGCCGAATCGCGCACGAAGCGCAGGTTCCCCGTGGAATGAATGAGCATGGCCGTGTTCCCGGCGGCAAAGTCCTGCACCGAGATGGGGAATGTCCGGTGCCGCGGCATCACCTTGTGCTTGTTGGCCAGGTCCGCCCAGAACTGCACCGCCTCGATCGCCGGCTTCTCGCCGAGATAGACCTTCTTGAAGTCCGGGCTCGAGGTCCGCCCGCCGTTCTGCATGATGAAGGACATCACCAGCCAAATGTCGTCCGGGATGGTGAGGCCCCACGTCGTCACCTGGCCTTGCGGGTTCCGCATGGTGGCCTTCTGGGCCGTTGCCAGCAGCTCGTCCCAGTTCGTGGGCGGCTTGTTCGGATCCAGGCCCGCCTTCTTGAAGAGGTCCTTATTGTAGTAGAGGATCGGCGTGCTCCGCTGGAAGGGGATCGCCCAGATCTTTCCGTCCACCTTCAAGTCGTTCACGAACCCGGGGAAGAAGTCCGCCAGAAACTTTTCGCCCCCCTCCTTCTGCACAAACTCATCCAGCGGCACGACGGCGTCCATGTCCCGCAGCGTGACCAGGTCCACCGCCAGGTGAACGGCCAGATCCGGCGGGCTTCCCGCCTGGAGGGCTGCTACGGTCTTTTGCATGTTCTCAGCATAGTTGCCACCCCAGACCGGCTCCACCTTGATGTTCGGATTCGCCTTGTGGAAGTCGGCGACGATGGCTTCGACCTCTTTCACTAAGGGACCGGTCAGATGCACGGGATAGTACAGCTTGACCTCCGTGGCCGCCCAGGCCGGCGCGACCGCCAGTACAAGCAGCGCAACCAGCACCCACGCGTGTCTTTTCATGGCGCGACCTCCTTTTGCTGAGGGACGCCAAGCGTCCCACGCCCCTACCCACCAAGCCCTGACTGCATGAAGCTGTTGATGAATCGCTTTTGGAAGACCAGGAACAGGCCCAGCGGCACCGCAATCACCATCAGCGTCGCCGCCATGAGCAACGTCCAGTCGGCTGACCCCTCCGTGGTCTGGGCAAAGATCCCCAGCCCCAGGGTCAGCGTCCGTGACTTCGTCGTTTCAGTCACCACCAGCGGCCAGAAGAATTCGTTCCAGTGGTACGTCAGGCTCACCAGACCGAAGGCCAGATATCCCGGCAGTGCCAGCGGGATCGCCACGTGCAACAGGAAGCGGAAGCCTCCGCACCCGTCCAGGTCCGCCGCCTCCTCCAATTCCTTCGGAATCCCCTTGAACGTCTGCCGCAGGAGGAACGTCCCGAAGGCCGAGGCAAGGTACGGGGCCATGATGGCCAGCTTGGTGTCCAGAAGACCCAGACGTGTCACCGTGATGTAGTTTTGCACCACGGTGCTCTGCGGCGCGATCATGAGTTGGACCAGCAGGAGAATGAACAGGACGTCCCGGCCCCAGAACTCCATCCGGGCGAAGGCGTAGGCTGCCAGGGTGATGGTCACGACCTGCACCGCCAGGATGCCAAAGGCCACAACCAACGTGTTCCAGTAGTACCGCCAGAACGGCATGGCGTCCAGGACGCCGAGGAAGTTGTTCAAGGTCGGATGGGCGGGAAGCCACTGCGGGACCAACGAGAAGATCTCGTTCCGCTCCTTGAAGGCGGTGAGCACGATCCAGACGAGCGGCATCACCATGACGAGAGCCCCCCCGAAGAGGATGGCGTGTACGATGACACGCCAAAGGGGTCGGCTACGCATAGTGCACCCGTCGGTGAAGCGTGCGGAAGGCCAGGATGGTCAGACCCAGCAGGATCAGGAACAAGACGGCCGACACTGCGGACGCGTACCCCATGTCGAAGAACCGGAACGCGTTCTGATAGATGTAAAAGATGAACAAGTTGGTTGCGTTGCCGGGCCCCCCGCCCGTCATCAAGTACACCTGGTCGATCGCCTGGAACGAATCGATCACCGCCATGATGCCTACGAAAAAGGTGGTGGGCGAGAGGAGGGGAAACGTGACCCGCCAGAACCGCTGCCAGGGGTTCGCCCCCTCGATGACGGCGGCTTCGTACAGGTGCTCGGGGATCACTTGCAACCCCGCCAGGTAGATCACCATGTAATAGCCAACCCGCTTCCAGACGCCCACCAAGACCAGCGCCCACAGGGCCAGCTTGCTGTCCCCCAGCCAGTGGATATCCGGCAGGCCGAACCACCTGCCGTAGTAATTCAGGAGGCCGTAATTGGGTGTGAGGATCCAGAGCCAGATCATCGCCGCCGCCGCCATGGGGATCATGGTCGGATAGAACAGGAGCGCCCGGTAGACGGGCAGGCCGCGGATCTTCTGGTTGATGAGGAGGGCGAGGGCGAGGGCGAGGGCCAGCGTCAGCGGCACGGTCCCGACGGCGAACACGATGTTGTTGCGCAGGACCTCCCAAAACAGGGAGGCGGACCAGGCCTGGCCGTAGTTGGCCAGGCCGACGAACTCCCGCTTGGGCGTGGCCAGGTTCCACTTGAACAAGCTGACGTAGAACGTGCGCAGGATCGGCCAATGCGTGAAGAAGAAGAGGAAGAAGAACGTCGGCAGGATGTAGAGGTACGGTCGGATCACAACCAGCACTCGCCGCCGTCGTTGCGCAGGCGCCAGGACCGCGACTGTTCCCGTCCCTGCAAGGACGCCCGCCGGAACGTGTGGGTTAACCGCGCGGTTCACCTTGAGGTTCCCTTCGCACCCAATAGACCTGGGTCACATCTGACAGGGATCGCCGACGATCGCCACGGCGCGGATGGGCGACCCATCCAGCCCCGCCAGCGCGAGGGGGAGGCCCACGAAGAACACCTCGCCCCGCGGCAGGCGTGACAGGTTGATCAGTCCTTCGGTCACCGCCACCCTGCCCCGGAACAACAGCTCGTGGACTCTCTTGTACTCCTTCGGATGAACCGATGGCAGATCCAGGCCGAGCATGATGACCTTCCGCCGGATCAGCCATCGGGCCGCCGCCGCTTCGATGCCGGGAAAATCCCTGAAGTACGCAGGACCCTTCACTCGCTCGCCCCAGCCGGTGTTGACCAGGACCCGTCGCGCGGTCGCACCGGCCGGCCACGCGGCCTCCAGATCCTGCCGCGTGACCCGCGTCTTGTCCGGGCGCCTTCGCACATCCAGGACCGCCGCCGGACCCACAAACTGCGCCGGATCCATCCGGTCAATGGAAACGCTGCCGGGCAGGAAGTGCGTGTAAGCGTCGGTATGGGTGCCGAAATGGGTCGGCATCAGGACCTGCGTGCACCGGAAACCGATGTCGGCAACGTCACCGAAGTGAATGAACCCCGGCCGCGGCTCGCCGGAGAAGTTCAGCATCTCGTGCCTGATCTTCCGCGTCAGGTCAATCACCTGCGCCCGCTTCTTCCTGGCCATCCCTCCTCCGCGAAGCTACGACAACGCAACCGCAGATACACGCAGATCAACGCACAACGCAGATGGCTGCGGCAAAGGTTTCTGACCTATCCGCGTTCATTTGCGTTCATCTGCGGTTCCATTGCTACCTTCATATCTCCAGCATGACCTTGACCGCCCCGTCCGTCCCATGGCGGGCGATCTCGTATGCCTCGGCAAAGCCTTCCAGCGGGAAGGTGTGGGTGATCACCGCTTCGGTGTTCACGCGACCGTCGGCCATCAAGGCCAGCGCCGCATCCCAAGCACCTGTCGGGCAGACGGAGCCCAGAACCTCGAGATCCCGCATCATGATGTCGCTCGGTCGGACTTCGGCCAGTTCATCGCCATAGTATCCCAGGACACCCACTCGGCCTCCGGGTCGTACCGCCTTGATCGCCTGCGCGAACGCCTTGGGATTCCCGGAGCATTCCATGACGACATCCGGTTCGATCTTGACATTCGCCAACGCCGCGCCCAGCGAAGCCGTCGACAGGTCCAGCGTGCCCGTCGCGCCCAGGCGCCTGGCCAGGGCCAACCGTTCCGGGCGGAGATCTGCTTGCCAGACCTCGGCCGCGCCGGCAGCCAGGCAGACCTGCATGGCGAAGAGACCGATGGGCCCCGCTCCCAGGACGATCACGCGATCCCCCAGCCCCACCCGCGCGCGCCTCGCCCCGTAGAGGGCCACACCCACCGGCTCCGCCAGAGCCGCGGCCTTGGGCGAGAGGCCGGGTGGCAGCACCCGAACATTCCGCGCCAGCGTCACGAGGTACTCCGCGTGGGACCCGTTCAGGCTGAAGCCCAACTCGTCCATCTTCCGGCACAGGTTCGGTCGCCCGGCGACACACCCGGGACATGTCCCGCAGGTGACCAGGTTGTCCGCCACGACGTCCTTCCCCGCCAGGGCCGCATATTCCGGTGGAGCGTCGATCACTTGGCCGCTCCACTCGTGTCCGAGGATGATGGGATACCTCGCCTGGTCCGGCATCGTCCCATCAATCAGGTCGAAATCCGTGGCGCAGCAGGCGCTGTAGCGTACGCCAACCAGGACCTGATCGGCCCGAGCTACCGGACGCGCCACCTCCTCCAGGCGCATCCGGTGCGGCCCGTGCAATACCACAGCGCGCATGCTCTCACCCATGTCCGCTTCCTCCGCTGAAGAGGCGTCGAGGGATGACAGAGGCAGCCGAGATGCCCAATGCATGCCATTCCAAGTCGTCGGTGCCGTTTACCATATGCTCGGATCGAATTCAATGGATTTCGAGAGGGAATCTGTGGCGGCAACTGCTAGGCGGGACGGGCAGAGGGAGAGGTGGGTGAGATGTGATTTGGGGGAACGGGGCCCGGCTATCGGCGAGGCGCAACGCACGCCCCTGGATCGACGCGAATGTCGGAACGATGATGCGGTCCGGGCCGTGCTGGCAAGAAGGGATTGCAAGAGGGCTGACCTCGACGATCCGCCTCAGGGCTCGGACCGGGCCTTCGTCCTACGCCTCCTTCCGCCTCGCTCGGCTGACGTGGCTGCAGGCGGAGTGCGAGGACGGCTGGGCTGGACGTCGACAGGACCGGGTCCCTCCTTTCTGAACAGACTCAGCGCGGCCATCCTGCCCGCCCGTTTCTTCACCGAGCCGACACCAGGGGCAACTCCCACGATCCCCCCCGCTTCCCGTTGAATGCGGAGACGTTCCGCGCTCGACTCGTGCATCACGTGTTCGAGGACCTCGTCGGTCAGATGCGTCAGATCCGCCGCCGCGTCCTTCATCGCCCCATGCTCAACCGCGCGCGACAGCACCTCAGCCTCCGTTGCCCCTTTCTTATTCCCAAGGAACGGCTTGAGGATGAGATATGCCACATCCCGCACCGGCATATAGCGGAGGAAGCGACGGAGCAGTCGGAACGTTTGAACCGGAAAATGTATGAGCTTGTAGAGAAACAGCCGCCGCAGGCCCGCGCGGCGCTCGGCATGGATCACCTCGCCGGGCAGGCAGGTTGGGTCGACCTCGGAACACTTGAAGTACTTGTACCAATCAGTCACCTCGCTCACCAAGCCGCGTTTGACGTACTCCTGCCACAGCGGGGTCCCGCGATAGACGCACAGCCGGTTGAACCCGAAGGTATCCAGCGGGAGCTTCGATGCGAAGTCGAACGTGGCCCTCATGTCTTCGACCGTCTCATCCGGGTTGCCGACGACAAAAAATCCGTGCACGATTTCGATGCCGGCCTGCTTGGCATTCCTCACCGCGATTTCAACATCGGCAAGTGTTTGTTCTTTCTTCAAGCGATCCAGGACCCTTTGGCTCCCGCTCTCGATGCCGAACATCAATGTGCGACAGTGGGCCTTGGCCATCGCAGGGAACAGATGCTGGGCGACCGAATCCACCCGTCCCTCACAGCCCCACTGGATGGTGATTCCGTTGTCGGTGATTCCCTTACAGATCGCTTCGATGCGCTTGGGTTGCAGCAGGAAGTGATCGTCGACGAAATAGACTGATCCGTACCCGAGCTGCTGGAGATACTTGAACTCGTCCACAACGTGTTGCGGACTCCGGGCCCGCCACTTCCCTTCATTGAAAATCGGAATGTCGCAAAACACACAGGGCCAGGGACATCCGCGAGACGTCTGCATGGTCGTGAACCGTTCCATGGATAGCACCGCTGGTACATCGAGCGGCATGGATTCGATAAAGTCCAGCGGCAAACCCTCACGGTCGGGGAACGGCCATTGGTCCAGGTGACGTTCCATCGTCCGGTTGGGGTTGTGGATCACCTGCCCATCCTTTGCCCAGGTAAGCCCAGCGATGTCTTCCGGATCCTCCAAGCGTTCGACGAGGTCGAGAATTACCTGTTCGCCGTCACCGCGACATACAAAACTGACCTCCGGGCACTGAAGCTTGACCAATTGGTCATTGAGGGTCGCGAACACGCCTCCAAACGCCAGCCGCACATGCGCATTGGCGGCGCGGATCTGTCGGGCGAGGATCTTTGCGTACGGGTAACTGGTCGTACTCAGGAAACTCAGGCCGACAAGGGCCGGCTGTCGTCTTTGGATCTCTGCAATGATGACCTCGTTGGGTGTTTCTGGATTTGCCTGATCGAACATGACGCAGTCATGGCCTGCGCGTTTGAGCACGGCGGAGAGCGACATGATGCCGATCGGGGGAAACCCCATCACCCGGATATGGCCATTCTTGGCGCGAGTCTTAGCGGGCAGAGCGTAAAACTGAGGGTCGCGGATGTGGATGAGAAACACAAGCATGCTGACCTCTATTCTGCTGCAGACAGTGACCGGGCCTCCTCTGCTGGCCGCCGAGTCTCCCACATTGGAGGCCGATCCCATCTCGCTATAAGGCTTACAATCGGTCTGGATAATCCTTGCGCTCACAACTCTCGCGGCCGCAAGCGCCTCGTTGTCTCCTCCTGTCTATCGAACAACTGAACCGTTTCGCACCTTCTCTTGGAGTTCCCTCCAACCAGCCCAGAGCCCTGAATTGCATTCTGGGGGAACGGAACACGCTCGGTCTATGCCAAGACTCGGTGGGAAAGGGTGGAAACTCACACCTCACGCATCTATATGGTATACAAGACATAGCACTATTTGAGCCGTGTGGGAAGTGAATTGGGTGATTGAGATCTCCTTTCGGGGCGCCGGGCCACCGGCGAAGCGCGCCGCATCCTCAGGATTCCTTCCTACGGCGGCTGCCCCGGTCAACGTGCGATGCTTTTTCCGCGCCCAGCCGGGCCCAAACGCGACAGCCAAGATTATTCCGCCGGAAGCTCCCCCTGGAGCCGCTCCGCCTCGCGTATCCACTCCGGCGCGTCCGGATCCCTGGGTGTGGCGCCTCTGCGGGCCATTTCCAGCGCTGTTTCAATGGCGCGTCGTGCTCCGGCCCGATCGCCGGCCGCCCGGAGGGCCTCGGCTAGGGCGAGGAGGTTGGGCGGGTATTCGGGGCTCAGGACGACCGCCTTGCGAGCGTGCTCGAGCCCGAGCTCCGGGTCCCCGGGTCCGCTTGGCCATCCGGGAGCCCGCAGGTAGAAGAGCGCGAGGGCCCGATCCGGCCCCCCCTCCTCCAGCGTCGGCGCGCCCCTGGCCGCGCGCTCGAACGCGTCTCTAATCTTCGGCAGGGCCGAGACCACCGTCGAAGGCCACTCGCGCGCCTGGACGCCGAGCGCCGCCCCCAGCCAGTACGCGCAGACGGCCGAGGCGGCTGCGATCCGCTCGCACCACTGCGCGGCCCCGACCGCCTCCATCGCCGCCCTTCCGCGGGAGGCCGGGTCCGGATCGTGCTCGGTCAGCCAGACCCCGGCGCGCGCGGCGCCGACCAAGCCCTCGATCCTCGCCGGGTCCGCGGCGGCCGCGTCCAGGAAGACCTCCGTCGCCTGTCGCGCCGCCTTGAGATCCCGGCGCGAGAACAGCTCTTCCGCGCGCGCGAGAAGGTCGCCCACTTCCTCCGGGGAGCGGGTCCCCCTCTGCGCGGCCATCCCGTAGATCGCCGGGGGCTGGCGCAGGGCCGGCGCGCAGCCTGCGATCGCGAGGACCGCGAGAAGAAGCCCGCTTCGCTTCGCAACCGGACGCACGAGGGAATCGCCTCTCATTTCGCGGGGCCGGCCGATTCCCTGAAGGCGCGCTGTGCCGCCTCGAGCCGCTTCGCCTCCACGGGCAGGAAGCGCTTCATTCGCATCGTCTTGAGGACCTCCCTCCCCTCCTCCGTCTCGTGGAGGCGCAGGAGCGCCTTTGCCAGGCCTTCGACTTCGGCCGGCGCAAGATGGTCTCTCACGATGCAGACCACCGAGGTAGGCAGGGGCTTCGAGCGGGCGACGACCTCGAGGTCGTTGGCGAAGGGGAGCGAGGCGAGGGACGCGGTCTGTTCGCCGTCGAGCACGGCGGCAATCTTCTCGCCCGCGGCGGCGCGGCGGAGGACGGACAGGATCGCCGCCGAGAAGGTGATCCGTGTGGTCGGGGGAACGGCGCCCCAGTCGCGGAGTACCGGCCCCCGCACGAACGCAGGCGCGTAGCCGGGTTTCCCGATCAACTCCCAGCCGTCGAGGGAGGCGGGCGAGGCGATCGCCCCCTTCTTCGCCACGAGGCTCCAGACCTCCGTGCCGCCCGAGTCTCGCTCGACCTCGAGCCAGGGCTTCAGGCCGAGCGCCGTGCCGTGCTTGAGGAAGAACGGGAGAGGCACAAGCGCCATCGCCGCGTCGTCTGCGGCCAGGCGATCGAGCCCTCCCTTCTCCGTCTCGTAGTACACCGCGCCGAGTTTCCCCTCTGGCCAGCCCGCAGCACGCCCGGCGCTCTTCGCGAACGCGTCCATCATGGGCTGCGCCTGGAGGGTGTTTCCGGGATAGCCGGGAGCGCTCAGGACGATCACCTTGGGTGCGGGAGCCCCGGCCGCAGCGGCTCCGGTCGGAGCCGAAGCCGGGACCACGACGAGGATGGCGGCGATCGCGGCAAGCGTCGCTGTCACGGCTGCGACCCCTGCGAGCGTCACGGTCCTTGCCACCCGCGGCGCGCATCGAACCGGAGCGAACGGACCGATCGTTCGGCGAAGTCCCTTCATGGCTCCACGCTTACCCGAGCTGTGCCGCGGGGCAGATCGCCGGCACCTGCGAGCGCCCGCGGCAGCGCCCCTTCCCGCGACGGGACCGATGCCAGCGCCCGCTCGCGGTGCGCCTGCGATGCGCCTCCTGGCCGTCGGGCCTCACTGTCAAGAGGGTCCCTCTCGCTTGTGCGCATCTGGCCTCTCGCGGAAGATCATCCACAGCGCGGCGGGAAGGGCCGTGAAGTCCGCGACCATCGACAGGAGGAACGCGAGGGCCGAGAAGACCCCGAACTGACGCATGGGCGGCAGATCGGCGAAGGCGAACGCGAGAAAACCTCCGGCGTTGATCAGCGTCGCGAAGAAGATGGCCCTCCCCGCGATCCTCAGGGTGTAGCGCAGGCTCTCCTCGGCGCTCCCGGTCCTGCGCTTCTCGAGAAAGTGATAGAAGAAGTGAATCTGATCATTCTCGGAGGCGCCGAGAACGGTCGAGGCGATCAGGATCGTCGCGACGTTCAGGGTCATGCCGGTCAGGCGCATGACGGCGAACATCACGAGGATGGCGAACAGCGACGGGATCATCGCCATTATCCGCGCCGGCCCGTTGCGAAAAACCAGGAGGAAGGCTCCAAAGATGATGATGACCGTCAGGCCGAAGCTCTCGACGAGCGTAGGCACCAGGTGATACGCGATCTTGGCCTCGAGCGGGGCCGTACCGACGATCCTGACCTCGAATGCGGCGAGCGCCGGCTCGACCAGGGCCGCCTCCTTCCAGCGCTGGCGGATCAGGCCTTCCAGCCCCAGGAACCCCTCGTAGTCGACCGTCCTGCTGATGACGGCCACGTGGGTCTGCGAGAGCCCGGCCGGCTCGATGAAGCGCTGGAGCATCGGCTCGGAGGGGAGGAGTTGCTCGAGGTCGGCTCCCATCTTCGCCAGCTCGGCGGGGTCCTCGGGAAAGCGGTCACCGGAGCCTTCGAGGTAGCGCATCATCCGCAGGATCGTCGTCGGTCCTGCGACCGCGCCGATCGTTTTCTCGTGCCTGAGGGCCTCCTGGAAGCGGTCGAGGCCGCGCAGCACCTCCGGCTCCGTGAGGCTTCCGACCTGCCCCTTGAGCCACACCTCGGTGACCGACAGCCCCGAGATCACCTGCTCGAAACGCTTCGTGTCTCTGTACAGCGTCGAGTCGTGGTTGAGGTACTCGATGCCATTGGTCGCGATCCTCATGGGCGCGAGGAGGCCCGGCAGGCCGAAGATCGCAACCACGCCGACGAGGCACAGAAGCAGCGACGAGGAGACCAGGAGCCAGCGCCACCGGTACGAGAACGCAGGCAGCCGCTCCGTGAAACCGTGGAACCAGTGCCCTGCGATCTTCCTCTCCTGCAGCGTCGGCGTTCTCAGGATCCTCTGCAGCGCGGGAAAGAGGGTGAAGACCACGATCCACGTGAAGAACAGCCCCACGGCGACCCACATCCCCATCTCCCGGATCGGGCGGATCTTCGAGACCACGAGGGCCAAGAAGCCGGCGGCGGTGGCGAAGAGCGAGGCGGTGCAGGCCGTAAACTTGTTCACGAGGGCGTCGATCTGGTGCTCGTCGAGGGGGCGATCGTCCGGGTGCTCGACGAAACGCGAGTGGATGTAGACGAGCGTCGCGGTGCAGGTGATGAGGATCGTCATGGGCACGAGCGGCGAGACAATGGTGATGACCCCTCCCGTCAGGCCGATGTAGCCGACGGTCAGCGCGGCGCAGACGCCGAGCGTGAGGACGAAGGCGACGAGCGTCCGGAACGAGCGGTAGAGCGCCAGGTTGACCCCCAGCACCAGAAGCCCGAAGAGGGGGAAGTAGCGCAGCGAGGCGCGGTGTGAGTCTTCGTCGAGGTAGCGGTTGACGTAGGGCAGGCCGACCTTGCGGAGCGCCGTGAGGGGCGCCGGATTCGCTTCGAGTCCCCCGATCGCCCGGTCGACGAACTCGAGTTTGACTCTCAGCTCTTCCGGGCTCCCGGCGCTCAGGACGATCGGGATCGAGAGAAACCCGTCGCCCACGAGCCCCTGCTCGCGGAAGAGCGTCGTGCCCGTCGCGAAATTCCGGAATGCCTCCGCCTGCGCCGGGTTCGCCTCGAAGCCTCCCTTCGCGCGCCGGAAGATCGACAGCGTCGAGCTGACCTCGATCCCGGGAAGCGACTGGAGGGCCCGTTCCATCTGGTCGAGGCGCCGGAGCGCCTCGGGCGCGAACGGGTCGGGCGCCTCCGCGAGCAGCAGGACGTACTTGCCCGATCCGAAGATCTTCTCGAACGCCTTGTGATTCGCGTAATCGGGATCCGTCTGGACGATCAGGCGGTCGGGCGAGTTGTCCTGCCCGACCTTGAGCGCGAACCAGACGCTCGGTGGAATGAGCAGCACGTAGAAGGAAACCACCCACCATCGCCTGGCGATGACGAAGCGGAAGAGCGAAACAAGGAATTCCTGGCTCCCGGCGCGCATGCGTTCGGCCCAAGAGGAAACACAATCCCGCCGCGGGACGGGATGCCTCGACGCCCGGCTTGTGTCAGAGCATCCGGTCGAACGCGCCTGCGGTGGGCTGGCTCGGCCTCCACCTCAGGCCGTCAGCCACCCTCGGAGTTGATAAGAATCTGCTTTTCGGGTCCGGCGGCCCCAGGGGTGTCGTCAGGCTGGGCACCCCAGTTGGAGGCGGCCGGTCGCGGGGAGCATGCCGCTTGGCCCGGTCGTGTGTCAAGGAGATTCTCGTAGGGGACAGGAAGCCGGAGGGGGATCGGGCGCATCAAGTCCGAGGAGGAGGGGACGTTACATTACAAGTAAAATGGTCTCATGGAACATCGGGTGACGATCCCCGTCCGTTGCTGGGCAGCTCACCCTTTGTCTCTTTTCGCCCTTCACCGTCCACTCTTGCCAGCTACCACCACCTGCACCCCGCGGCGCCGGATGGCTCGCACGATTGACCGCGGCGCGGCGACATCGGTGACGAGGACGTGCGCCGCCTCGATCGGCGCAAAGGACGCCAGCGTCAGCCGCCCGAACTTGCTGTGGTCCGCCACGACCACGACGCGCGTGGCCTTGCGGATCATGGCAGCATTGGTCTCGGCCTCTGGCAGGATCGGGGTCGTATAGCCGGCCTTGAGGTCAATCCCGTTTGCCCCGAGGAAGAGGATGTCGATCTGGAGTCGCTCCAGCGTCCACAGTGACGGGGGGCCCACCAGGGCGTCGGCGGGCGTGCGGAAATGGCCTCCGGTCAGGATGATGTTCGTCTGGCCGCGATCCAGCTCCAGGGCGATGTTCGTCGAATTGGTGATGAAGGTGAGATCGGCCCGCGCCGCCAGGGCCCTGGCCACGTGCCACGTGGTCGTCCCGGCACCGAGGGCGACGACGCTCCCCGAAGAAACGAGGGCAGCCGCCTGCTTGGCAATAACCTCTTTCTCCTTCACGTGCTCCCGGCGTGCGTTGGAGAAAGGAGATTCCTCGGCCTTGCCTCTCTCCAGGATGGCCCCGCCGTGAAGCCGGCGGACCAGCCCGCGATCGCCAAGGACGACGAGATCGCGGCGGACCGTCATCTCGGAGGCACGGACCGAGCGGGCCAGCCGTCCCACCGACATCACCCCATGCTGTCTCAGGAGGGCCAGGATCTTTTGCTGGCGGAGGAGTGGAAGCACGAAGACCCCTGAAAACCTGCAGCGCCAGATCGCCGGCGAACCGGTTTAGCGGCGCCGCAACGGAGGCCTGTACCGTTTGGGAATCCCGCCGGGCAAGGCCAGGACCGCGAGGATCTCGTCGTGGATCTTTCCGTTGCTGGCCACGGTCTCTCCCCCGAAGATGTCGAAGGGGCCCCCGCGGAAGTTGGACATGCGGCCTCCCGCCTCCGTGACGATCAGGCCGCCTGCGGCGATGTCCCAGGGGGATTGATCGATTTCCCAGTAGCCGTCGAACCGGCCGCAGGCAACGTAGCACAGGTCGAGGGCGCCGGCACCGCGGTCCCGCACGCCGAGCGAGCAGGTCGCAAACCGGGTGAACGTCCGGCCGACCGACCCCGCGAATCGATGCACCCGGTGGGGAAGCCCCGTGCCCAGGAAGGCCGCATCAAGCTGCTTGACCGCGGAGACCCGAATAGGCCGGCCATTGCACCAGGCCCCGCACCCCCGGACGGCCACGAACAGCTCGTCGTACACCGGGTCATGCACCACGCCCACCCCCACCTGGCCTCCCCGCTCCACAGCGATGGAGACGCAGAAGTTTGGGAGCCCATGGGCGAAATTCTTGGTCCCATCCAGCGGGTCCACGATCCAGCGCCACTCCGTCCCCGCCGTGGCGTCCAGCCCCTCTTCCGCCAGGATGCCGTGCGCCGGGAACCGGCGACGGAGCCGCCGCACGATGAGTCTCTGGACTTCCAGGTCCGTCGCAGTCACGATGTCGGCCGGGCCCTTCAGTCTGACCCGCACCGCCGTGCGGAACCGGCGCTTCAGGATGCGACCCGCTTCGCGGGCAAGCGAAATCGCCTCCGTCGTGAGTGGCTGCAAAGGGGCCGGCACACTGGCGACGCTGAACTGGCGCGCCTTCATGACTGGCCCCGTCGCAACGGAAAACTGACAACGGACAACTGACAACTGACAATCAGGGAGGAATCAAGTGAGGCGACCCCTAAACGAGGCCCGCTGGCAGTCGGTTGTCGGTTTTTTCCGCCTAGGTGGATCGGTTTGAAATTGTTCATTGCCTCAGCTCTCCGCCGGGAACAGCATGACATCCGACGGGCGCACGGCAAATCGGACCCGCTCCCCCTCCTTCCGCAGGACGGTTGGGTCCGGCTTGTGTTTGTCCAGGTGGATCAGGGAGCCGTCGGCCAGCCGGAGCCGGTAGCGCAGAATTGCTCCCAGGAACTCTCGGTTCACCACCACGCCCTCGCCCAGTGTGGCCCCGGCGCACTCCCCGCTCTCGGGGAGCAACTCTACCGCTTCCGGACGAAACACCACCAGGCCCCGGCCCGTCACCCCCTCCGTCCGTCGTGCGCGGAGCAGCCAGCCGCCGACCTCCACGCGCACCCACTCCCCATCCGTCCCGACCACCCTCCCCGTGAGGGCGTTGCTGGCCCCGATGAACTGCGCCACGAAAGCGCTGCCGGGAGCCAGATACACGTCCCAGGGGAATCCGACCTGCTCCACGCGCCCGGCGTTCATCACCGCCAGGCGCTCCGAGATGGCCAATGCCTCCTCCTGGTCGTGGGTCACGTAGATCGTGGTGATCCCCAGTTCCCGCTGGAGCCGCCGGATCTCCGTCCGCATCTCCACCCGCAGCTTGGCATCCAGGTTCGAGAGGGGCTCGTCCATCAGGAGCAAGCGCGGTTGGATCGCCATGGCCCGGGCCAGCGCCACCCGCTGCTGCTGGCCGCCCGAGAGCTGATCGGGGCGCCGATCCGCCAGAGCCTCCATCTGCACCAGGCGCAGCGCCTCCCCCGCCCGTTGACGGATCTCGGCCGGCGGGAGGCGGCGAGCCCGGAGGCCGTACGCGACATTCTCGAAGACCGTGAGGTGGGGAAAGATGGCGTAGTTCTGGAAGACCATCCCGATGTCGCGCGTGTGCGCCGGAAGGGTGTCCAGCCGCTCTCCGTCGCACAGGATGCGACCGGCATCGAGCCGCAGGAACCCGGCCACGCAGCGGAGGAGCGTGGTCTTCCCGCACCCGCTGGGCCCCAGCAGGGTGAAGAACTCGCCGCCCTGAATGGTCAACGAGACCCCGACCAGGGCCTCGACCTCTGCGTAGCACTTGCGGACCTTCTCGATGGTCAGGATCGTGCCCATGCCTCACCGGAAGACAATATGCAACCGTCCGCCAGAGGCGGAAACGCAAATGAACGCTGATAGGGGAGACAACGACAATAGCCCATCTGCGTTAATCTGCGTGTATCTGCGGTTGCTTTGTCTTCGTCCGCCTTCATACCGCTGTTACTGCGCGCTCCCCCATCGCCCAGTTCACGAGCAAGACCGGGATGAATACCGCCACCAGCAGGATCGTGGAGGCCGCAGCGGCGCTGCCGAAGTTGCTGCTGCTCACCTGGCGATAGATGACGACGGTGATGGTGGACCAGGCGCCGAAGTACAGGAAGATCGTCGCACTGATCTCCGTGATGGTCTGCACCCAGGTCAGGATGCCGCCCGACACGATCCCCGGCAGCATGAGCCGGGCCGTCACCTTGACAAAGCTCTTCAGCGGCGAGACGCCCAGGCTGATGGAGGCCTCCTCTACCGACGGCTCAATCTGATGAAGGATGGCCGATCCGGCACGGACCGAGTAGGGCAGGCGCCGCACGAAGTAGGCCAGGAGCAGAATGAGGAAGGTGCCGGTCAGGGCGATGGGTGGCTTGTTGAAGGCGACGATGAACGCCACGCCGATGACCGTGCCCGGGATCGCATAGGGGATCATGACGCAGGAGTCCAGCGCGGCGGTAGTCGCCGAGCGGCGCCGGACCACCAGATAGGCGATCAGCGTCCCCAGCAGAACATCCAGCACGGTAGACGCGCTGGAGAGGACAAGACTGTTGGCGATGGCCCGCGGGACGTTGAACAGCACCTCCCGGTAGTTGCCCAGACTGAAGTTGGGATACAGGACCGGCCCCCGGCTCTCGAAAAACGAGGTCACGGCCACGACCAGGGCCGGCACCAGCGACAGGCCGACCACGAGGTAGGCGAAGCCGGCGAGGAGGCCGCGCACGAGAGGCCGCGGTCGCACCGGGGGAACCGGGCGGAGCTGGGTCATGGCGTACCGCTTTCGCCCCACCGCCCAGTACTGGGCCAGCAGGATGGCGGTCGTGCAGAGCACGAGGAGCGTGGCGCCGGTGCTGGCCATGGCCGGATTCCCCCCCATCTCGTTCACAAACAGGCTGTATACGATGGTGGGAAGCACCTGGTACCCTTCCCCGATGATCATCGGGGCGCCGAATTCGGCGAAGGCCGACAAGAACACGAGTATCGCGCCGCCGAGGATCGAGGGCATGGTCACCGGCACCGTGACCGTCCGGAAGACCCGCCAGGGGCTCGACCCCAAGCCCCGGGCCGCCTCCTCCAAGGTCTGGTCCAGGGTCTGGAGCGCCCCCGCCACCATCAGGAGCACGAACGGGTACAGGTTCAGGGTCAGGGCCAGCACGATCCCGTGCATCCCGTACACCGTGGGGATCGTGATGCCGGCCTGGTGGAAGAGCGTCGTGACGTATCCGGCCCGGCCGAAGAGCAGGATCCAGGAGTAGGCCCCGATGAAGGGCGGAGACACCAGCGGCAGGATGGCCAGCGACTTGAGGACCGCCTTCCCCGGGATGTCCACGCGGGCCACCAGGAAGGCGACGGGGACCGCCACCACCAAGGCAGCGAGCGTCACCAACCCGCTGACCAGGAAGCTATGGCCGATGGTGCGAGAATAGTAGGGATACGCCAGGAAGGCGCGGTAGTGTTTCAGCGTGAACCCGCCATCGTCACCCAGCAGGCTGGCCCAGAGCAGGCGCCCCAGAGGGACGATCAGCAAGACCAGCAGGAGGGCGAACGCAATCCCGGTCACGCCCGTCCAGACATCTGCCCGGCCCCGCATCACACCTTTCGCCTCACAGTTCACCCATCACGGGCTCCCAAAACGTGAAACGTAAAGCCTGACAAATCCCTTTACGTTTCACGTTTCACGTTTTACGTTTCACTTCACCCGCACGATGATGTCCTGCCATTTCTTGACGAAGGCGGCGTAATTCTTCCCGGCCCATTCCATATCGTAGGCGACAGCCTTGATCTCGCTGAGAGACACGAAGCCTGTGGGCGGGTTCACGTCCGTCCGCGCCGAGCGCAGGGAGAACTTCTCGGCCAGGAGGTCCATCACCTCCTTGGACACCGCGTAGTCGAGGAACATCTTGGCGGCCTTCGGGTGCTTGGCGCCCTTGATCAGCGCGTTGCCGTCGGGCGGAATGGACGTCCCGTCCTGCGGATAGATGACGCCTACCGGGGCACCGCCGGCCACTTGGCGCATGGCGGCATCCTCATAGGTCAGGCCCGCGTGGTACTCGCCATCGGCGACCCCCTTGGGCACCCGGCTGGAGGACGGGAGGATCTTCGCGTTCTTCATGATATCCTCCACCACCTTCCAGCCGGTGTCGTTGTCACCGAACACCGTCAGCAGGGTCGCCAGGATCGTGTAGGACGAGCCCGACTTGTCCGCCGCCGCATAGGCAATCTTGTCCTTCCATTTCGGATCCGCCAGCGCCTTCCAGGTCTTGGGCGCCTCAGCGTCGCTCACCAACTTCTTGTTGTACACGATGACCATGGGGGTCACGTTGTTGGGTTGCACCCGGCCGCCTGCCATCCCTTTCTTGTAGATGGGATTGATCTTGGCATCCTCTGTCACCGTGTACGGCTCCAGAAGATCCGCGTTCGCCGCCAACGGCTCGGCCGCCAGCGCCCAGAACACGTCACCCAGGGGGTTTCCCTTCTCGGCTTGCGCCCGCTTCAGCACCTCCCCGGTTCCTGCCTCGACGAACTGGACCTTGATCCCGGTTTTCTTCTCGAACATCGGACCGACGGCCTGAACGATCGTGCTCTGGGCCGCGGTATAGACAACGACCTCTCCCTCGTGATCCGACGACGCGGCCAGGGCTCCCGTCGGAACTACCGCCAGCACCGCCATCCCGAGAATTCCGCACCACCACCATTGTCGCATGACTCCCCTCCTTCGTTACCGGTTCTTGAGTTCTCCAGATCAAGACGAAGCAACCGCAGATACACGCAGATGAACGCAGATCGGTTTCAGAAGGGCTCCGGACTATCCGCGTGTATCTGCGTTTCCGCCTTAGGCGGACGGTTGCATTGGATTGGCTCTCGCTTTACTCCCCGCGGACGTGGCCGTCCCGGTCGAGAGCCTTCACGGATTGAACACCGTGGTAGACCACCGCCATGGTCTCGCACTCCAGCGACTTCCCCGCTGCCAGGATACGGTGCCGCCCTGCCGCCACCGCCTTGTCCAGTTGGTGCGGCCAGCCTGTCCACGGCTCCAGCGCCGCGTGGTAGTGGCCGCGCCACCCGCCGTACACCATCCAGCACCACAGGACCGGGAACACCTCGCGCGGAAAGACGAGGCCGACTCCAACCTCCGCTTTCGGATCTGTCAGGGCCACCCACCCATCGGTCAGCTCGGTGGCGTAGTGCCCCTCGCACCAACCCTGGCTTGCCGGTGGTACGATGCAGACGTCGGTCTTCGGCCATGGATAGGTCGTCCCCGCCGGCCCGAAGGGGGCCGTCACGGTGTGGCCGATCACCCCGACCCGCGCCGGCGCGTCAATCCGATAGCCTGCCTCGAGGCGAAAGCAGGGGTGGATGCCCCACACGAAGTCCAGGGGTTGGGTCCCCACGTTGGTCAGACGGTGGCGAAACCGGACGATCGGCTCATCCGCCGTAAGGTGGATCCACTTCTCCATCCGGGCCGGGGCGATGATGGTCGTCCGCGACAGGTACAGGGAAGCCGCGCTCGGGCCGGCCTCCTCGATGTGCCAGGTCCACGGGAGCGACCAGAGTTCCCCCAGGTAGGGGTAGGTCTCGCCCTTGTAGGTGCTGATATCGCAAGTGGGGAAGACCTCGTCCCACCCCCCGCTCCACCAGTCATCGAAGTTCTGGCCGAAGACGGGCAGCCGAGGCTCCACCCGGGGATTATGCCAGAGAAAGTTCCTGTCGGCGGGCTTGGAGATGAAATCGTAGATCTTGGCCCCGACCTCAGGGAGAACGGTGAGCCGGAGATGGACATTCTCCAGGACGATGGCTTTGAGGTCGTGGTATCGCCAGTGCGGGTCAATCCTCGCGGCCGCCATCCTGTCCTCCGGGAATCGCCGTCCCCCTCGCGTACTCCGGCAGTTCAAGCCCACAGGTCGGGCGTCATTGCCTCACAAACTCAAACAGAAGTCAACACGAAATCACACGGTCGAGCGCCCCTCCTTCCCGACGGATGGAGCCGCTACACTCAGGTCGGAGGACCCATGGGAGCGGTTTCCGGGCGGGACACGATCAGAACCCAGGCAGGACCATCCGCGAAAACTCGGTTCCCGATTACCCCTGGCTATCGCTCGTGATCGTCTGGGCTGGGACCAACCTAGCGGATCTGGTAGATCTTGGTCACCGGCACCCCGTGTCGCTCCAGGCGCAGCTCGACCGTGGAGAGGCGGGCCTCCCGCTGGACTTGCTGGTACAGGCTGTACAGATCGCCGAGGGAATTGACCGCCTGGCCGTTCACCGCCAGCACCACATCCCCCAGTTCGATGCCGGCCCGTTCGGCGAGGTTCGGACTGGTCACCCGAAACCCTCGCGGCCCGAGGACCCCGTCGGCCACTGGCGAGCGGAGCTGGAGGCTCACCCCGTCCCGCAGCGAGACCCGGGGCCAGACGCTGGGCCACGCCTCGGCCAGCACCTGCCCCCCGTGCTCCAGCGCGGTCTGCAGATCGGTCGCGCTCACCTCGTAGACGTTGGGGCCCGCTTCCCTCACCCGGACCCGCCCCAACAGGGTCGCGTCGAGGGTCCGACTCACGGCGGGGATCTGCTCCTCCCCCCCGGGGGCGGCTGCCGCCAGGGGCCCCGGCCCCGCGGTCGCCGGACGGGGCGGAGGCACGTCCACCTCCAGGGCCGCGCGGTTCCCGCGAAGGTCCACGAGCCGGGGTTCCGCGTCGAGGGCGCTGCCTGCCGTCACATACTGGTAATCCAGCCCCCGGAGGAGCACGGTCCGGGTGACGCGCCGGTCGGGGACGCCGGGCACCCGGGTCCCCTCCGCGACCCAGACCACCCGCTGCGTGCGGGCCTCGCGCACCTGCACGCGCCCGCGCGCGATCCGCTGGATGGTCACCCCGTGGCCGGCGTCCAGGGGGTCCCCGACGGTCTCCCCCACCCCGACCAGGCGCTGACGCTGGCTGCCCACCTCCGTGATGACCGCGAA
>Ga0210377_10001121_pt1 | contig 24782 bp, 18 predicted proteins | sample PLM4_65_b1redo_FD_155480 | JGI IMG/M metagenome (GOLD analysis project Ga0210377, IMG submission 155480) | Groundwater sediment microbial communities from an aquifer in East River, Colorado, USA - PLM4_65_b1 redo | ecosystem: Environmental > Terrestrial > Soil > Riparian zone | place: USA: East...
AGGAACGATCCGCCGCGCTGTACGCGTTCTGGCCCGGGCCTTCGCGTCTCGTTGGCCGCCGCCGGATAGGGCAGATAGGAAGACGAGGTCCATTCCCACACATTGCCCGCCATGTCGGTGAGTCCCGACGGCGCCTCGCCGAACGCTCCGACCGGAGACGTGCCGGTATAGCCGTCCTCTCCGGTGTCGAGCACCGGGAAAATCCCCTGCCAGACATTCACCCGGAATTTCGCGTCGACCGAAACGCGCGATCCCGCGCGGAACACCGTGCCGTCCGGCGTCTGGCCCAGCCCCCCCCGCCCCTCCCACTCGAACTCCGTCGGCAAGCGGAGGCCGTAGGCTGTACAAAACGCTGTCGCGTCGTTCCACGACACCTGAGTCACTGGATGATCGTCCGGCGCGGCGGGCTTCTGCGGTCCGCGCGGAACACGCCAGCTCGCGCCCTCGACATCGACCCAGCCGCCCTCGCCCTTGCTCAGCACGCCGCTCGCCCCCGCCCGCTCCGCGTCGGTGAGGTAACCCGTGTCCGCAACAAAACGCCGGAACTGCGCCACCGTCACCGGCGTGCGGTCCATCCGGAACGCCGCGATCTTCAGCTTGAACTGCGGACGCTCGTCACGCGGGGCCGCATCATCGCCGATCTCCGTTTCCGCCGCCGGGATAGCCACCATCACGGCGTCGCGCGCGGACTTGGCGGTGAGGCTGGATGGGCTGCATGCAGCAAGCAGAAGAAACAAGCCACAAATCCATCCCCGCCCTGGATCCCGACTTTCGTCTGGGGTTGGACGCGAAGCGTCCGACGCGGTTCTTAGGTTTGTGGTCCAAACCCTCATATCGGCAGCTCGAACGGCGTGCCGCATACATTGTAGTTGATGAACGGGCGTGACGGCCACGCCGGATCTTTCAGATCCTTCGCCCACTGGTCGAACGTGTCGCTGAGCTCCTTCAGCTTCGCCGGCTCCTTGTCGGCAAGGTTGGCCGCTTCGTTGGGATCGTCCTTGAGGTTGAACAGCAGTGTGAATTTCCCATCGAGGCTCTTCCACAGTTTCCAGTCGCCCTTGCGGATCGAAGCATGAGGCGATCGCCGCCACATCAGGGCGTCGTGGGGAATGCCCTGCGTCTTCCCGCTTAGAAATGGCATGAGGTCGACCCCATCATAGACACGGTCAGCCGGCAGCTTGCCGCCCGCCGCCGTTAGCGAGGTCGTGAATACGTCCATGGTCGAGACGACGTTGCGGTAGACTTGCCCGCCTTTCACCTGGTTAGGCCAGCGCATCATGAAGGGCACGCGCGTGCCGCCCTCATAGTGGCTGAGCTTGCCGCCGCGCAGCGGTTCGCACGAACAGATGCCCTGGATATACGCGGCGCAGCCATTGTCCGACATGAAATAGACGATGGTGTCGCCGTTCTCGCCCGAGGCCTCGACCGCGTCGAGCACCGTGCCGACCTGATCGTCGAGCGCCGAGATCATCGCGGCGTAGACGCGCATGCCTTCGTCTTTGATCTGCGGGAAGCGGTCATAGTATTTCTGCGTCACGACCAGCGGAGCGTGCGGCGCATTGAACGCGAGGTAGAGGAAATAGGGTTTGTCCTCGGCAGCGTTGCGCTTGACGTAGTCGATGGCGCGCTCACCCCAATATTCGGTCAGGTAGCGATCCATGTTGTTGACCGGCTTGCGATCGGCGCCTTCGATCACCCCGGCAAGCGGACGACGAGGCTGATTGGGATCGGAATCGTTGCCCTGGGGTTGCGCCTTGCGCACTTCGGACCGCTTCGGGTCGATGTACTGGGTCTCACCCGGCAGGAATCCCACGAACTCGTCATAGCCGCGATTGGTCGGATAGAATTCGTCGTTGGCCCCGAGGTGCCACTTGCCGATCACGCCGGTGTGGTAGCCCTGATCGTGCAGCGCCTTGGCGATGGTAAGCTCTTTGGTGTCGAGCCCCAGATGCATGTCGATGTCGCGCTGCGCCGGGCCGTTGTTGTATTCGAAGCCGAACCGGTCTGGATGGCGCCCGGTCTGCAGTCCCGCGCGGGAGGGCGAACATACAGGCGCCGCAGAATACCCGTCGGTGAACACGACGCCGGCTTTCGCGATGCGGTCGATGTTCGGCGTCACGATGCGCTTGCCACCGTAGGAGGAGATGTCCGCATATCCGAGATCGTCCGCGAGGATGACGATGATGTTTGGCTTCTTCGGCGCATCGCTTGTCGCCGCACGCTGCTCCAGCGGGCTGGGACCGGCGCAGGCCGCCGCAAAGCAGAGCACGGCAAGGCTCAAATACCTGGCTGTCGTCATTTCCGGCTCCTCATCTTGCGCAAGCATCGGTCAGGCAGACGATGAAAGTCGAGCTTGCGCCGGCGATCCCGTTTGATACTCACTGGTAGCATTCTTGGTCAAGCAATTGGAGACCTCCAATGAAGCGTCTGGCGCTGATCGCATTCGTCGCCCTCGCCGCCTGCACCGCAGGCCCGAGCGCCCAGAGCCAGGCGCTGTCCGGCGCCGCCAAGCTCACCGACGAAACACTCAGCCATGACGGCCGCACGCGCCGTTTCCTTGTCCACGACTTTTCCGGCGGCAAGCGCGCGCCTGTCGTCATCGTCCTCCATGGCGGCGGGGGCCATCCCGAGAACGCCGTCGACATGAGCCAGTTCGACGTGATCGCCCAGCGCGAACATTTCATTGCGGTCTATCCCGGCGGAACCGGCGGCACGCCGGGCGGCCGCCTGCTCACCTGGAATTCCGCGCATTGCTGCTCCTATGCGCGGGAGAACAAGATCGACGATGTCGGCTTCATTTCGGCGATGATCGACGGCCTGGTTGCATCCGGCCGCGCCGATCCCAAGCGCATCTACGTCACCGGCATGTCAAACGGCGCGATGATGACGCACGTGCTTGCCCGCGAGCTGCCGGACAAGATCGCGGCCATCGGTCCGATCGTAGGGGCCCTGTTCGGCGACGAGCCTCCAGCAAAAGGCCCGGTCCCCGCTGCCATATTCGTCGGACAGGACGACCGCACGGTTCCCGGCGCCGGCGGCCCTGTCGGCGGCGCCCGCACTGACAACTTCATCGCCACCCTGGCCCGCGCTCCCGCCGACCGCGACGTCGCGCCCGATGTGGCGCAGGCCGACTACTGGGTCAAAGCCAATGGCTGCACGTCCATGCCCGTGGAAAGCTTCGACAAGCAGAATCGCCTGGTGGAGATCCGCTGGGGGTGTCCGAACGACGCAGATGTTCACTTCTACCGCGTCGCCAACAACGGCCATGCCTGGCCCGGTGGGAAAGCCGGCCGCGCCGAAGCCGACCAGCCCACCCAGGCCTTCAGCGCCAGCGAGACCATGTGGCGTTTCTTCAGGGATCACCCGAAGAAATAGCCCCGAAAGAAACAGCCCCCAAAGGAAACAGGACAATCCGGCAATCGGGCTGACCGACCTGCGGCCATGTTGCTCCTGAGCCACCTTCCCGGCCTGTTCATGTTTGCTGACGCACTTCCGCCACAAGGCTGACGTCGAAATCTCCGCGCTACCTCGCCTGTTGGGGGTATTGGGGCGGCAACCGCATGTCCGGGGTTTCCTCTGGCCACGCGTCAGGCTAGGCAGGCGCGAGGCCGGGGCGGGGCGCCTGGCCGTCCGAGCGCCCCACGGGGGCCTGCAGTTTAGTGTGCTGACTGTTCAGGAGTAGACGGCTCGCATGTCACTTAAAGTCCGCCTGCTGCTCGGGGCCGCGGCTCCGTTCGTGTTCATCCTTCCCGCTGCGGCGCAGGTCCAGATCACGACCGCGACCACGGCGCCCGTCTCCACCGCCACCGCCAACAGCGGCGCCCCGGCCAATGTGGAGATCACCTCGGCGGGCTCGATCGCCGCGCCGGTCGCCGCCGGATCGACCGTTGTCACGATCAACAGCAGCAACAGCCTGACGAACAACGGCCAAGTCTCCATCAACAATTCCGACAACGCGACCGGCGTTCGCATCCTGCCGAACTTCACCGGCGGATATTCCGGGACGGGCCAGATCAGCGTGATCGAGGACTACGTCCGCACCGACACCGACAGCGACGGCGATCTCGACGGCGCGCTGGCGCAGGGAACCGGCCGCGCCGGCATCCTGGTCGATCCGGGCGGCACAATGAACGGCAACATCCTGATCGGAGCGATCGGCGCCGATGGCGCTGCAGGCGCCAGGGCGGGCGGCGTGACAGTCAAAGGCAACAACTCGTTCGGCGTCTCGATCCGCTCGGCCCTCAACGGCAACTACGTCCAGAGGGGCGGGTTGTTAGTGACCGGATCGAACAGCATCGGCCTCGACGTGCGCGAGGACGTCACCGGCAACATCGTGATCGGCGGCACGCTCACGGCGCAGGGCGAAGGCGCGATCGGCGCGCGTATTCTCGGCGATGTCGCCGGCGAATTCTCGATCGACGGCACCGTCCTCGGCACCGGTTTCACCAGCACTTCCGCTTTGGATTCGAACTATGTCGACCCCGTCACTTTCAAAACCGGCGACAAGACGAGCGCGGAGCTGCGGGACGCCGACGACCTGCTGGTCGGCGGAAGCGGCCTCGAGATCCGCGGCGATCTCGCGCGCGGCTTCCTGGTCAACGGCGACGCCGTCGGCGGCGCGGACCCGACCCCTGACGTCAAGGACGTGGTGCAGAACTTCAACGTGAACCGCACCACGGGCGCCGTCCAGTCCTTCGGCTCGGCGTCGGCGGTGCTGATCCAATCGCTGGACGGGGCGGCGGGCGATACGCTGCAGCTTGGACTCGTGCGCGAAAGCGTCGCCGACACCGAGGACGACGACAAGGATGGCGATCGGACCGAGATCATCGGCGTATTCAACTACGATTACGGCTTCATCAACCGCGGCGTGATCAGCGGCAACGGCCTTAACGTCGGATTTGCCTCGAACGCCCTCCAAATCGCCGGATCGGCGGACGGAACCCACCAGACGATCATCGACGGCGGCATCTTCAACAAGGGCACGATCGCTACCGACGCCAGAGAGGCCAACTCCACCGCCTTCATCTTCGGTTCCGGCGCGTCCACGCCGCAGCTGGTCAATACCGGCGCCTTCGCGGCCGCCCTCAATACCGAAACCGACCACGACGCCACCGCCATCCTGGTCCAGGCCGGCGCCAGCCTGCCCAGCGTGACCAACAGCGGCCTCATGCAGGCCAAGGTGCACGGCTACGGCGGCGACGCCGTTGCGTTCAGAGACCTGTCCGGAACCGTCACCAGCTTCCGCAACACCTCGCGCATCGCGACGGGCTACGAGGACAACAACCCGAACGACACGATCACCTCCGGCACTGGCCGCGCCATCGCGCTTGACCTGTCGCACAGCTCGCTGGGCGTAACGCTCACCCAGGCCGACACGATCGACAACGCCCGCATCTTCGGCGACGTGCTTTTGGGCGCCAGCAACGACAGGTTCGACCTGCTCTCGGGCGAAGTCACCGGCGACGTCGATTTCGGCACAGCCGGCTCAGACGTGCTCAACATCAACAGCGCCAAGCTGTTCGGCGATGCTGTCTTCCACGGGTCCAACGTCAGCGTCTCGCTGGATGGCTCGACCATGACCGGCGCCCTGACGCTCGGCGCCGCCGCGGGCGCGCTCTCCTTCACCAACAACTCGGTCTACAACGGCGCGATCAGCAGCTCCGGCCCGGTTTCGATGGTGGTGAACAACTCCACCGTGAACAACAGCGGCGCCGGCACGCTCAACCTTTCCTCGATGTCGCTGGCCAACAACGCCAAGGTCGGTTTCGTCATCGACAATGCGCGCGTCAACGCCAACACGCCGATCTTCAACGTCACCGGCACGGCCGATATCGCGGCCAACACCGTGTTCACGCCGATCTTCCAGGAGTTCACCAACCGCGCCTTCACCTTGCGCGTCCTCAATGCTTCGACGCTGAACCTCGGCGGACCCGTGGCGGCGATGCTGAACGCCGATTCGCCCTACCTGTTCGATGTAGGCCTGGTGCAGCCGACCGGGGTCAACGCCCTCGACCTGACCTTCCGGGTCAAGACTGCAACCGAACTGGGGCTCAACACCCGCCAGGCGGACGCCTATGCCGCCGTGCTCAACCTGATGGAGCAGGAGTCCACCGTCGGCGCCGCGGTCACCTCGATCCCCGGCGCCGAAGAATTTCTACGCGGCTGGTCGGATCTGCTGCCGGCGTCGGACGCCTCGGTGATGCGAGTTCTCGCCTCCAATGCGACGGCCGCTTTTGGCGCGACCGCACACCGCCTTGATCTGATTTCCGACAAGCCCAACGCGCCGGGCGGCGCCTGGGCGGAGGAGTTCGGCGTCTATCATGACAGCGACGCCTCGGCGGATGGCCTTGCGGTTTCGGGCGGCGGCTTCGGCGTCTCGGCCGGCATCGATCTCATCTCCAGCGGTTCGGCGCTCATCGGGGCGTTCGCCTCGCTGGAATCCCTCGAACTCGAGGAAGATGGCCGCACCAGTGCGCCGCTCAACGTGGCCCAGACGACGATCGGCGGGTATGGCGGCTGGCGGGCCGGCAACCTCGCGGTCAACGGCGCAGCAGGGGTCGGCTTCGTGGACCTCACGTCCGACCGCAAGGTTCAGATCGGCACGCTCTCCGACCGTCTCCGCGGCGATTGGAAGGGCTTGACCTACAACGCCGGCGCGCGCGCGACCTACACCGTGCCGCTCGGCTTCCTCGACCTCAAACCCTACATCGCCGGCGACTACATGAGCTTCAAGCAGGACGCCTATCAGGAAAACGCCACGACGCTGGAGGATCTCGAGCTCATCACCAGCGATGGCGAGTCGACGCTGGCGACCGGCTCCTACGGTCTCTCGCTGGTGGGCAATTTCGGATCGGACGACGCCTACAGCATCAAGCCGCAGCTTTCGGTCGGCTACCGCAACGTGCTGACCTGGGACCCGGCCTCGCCTTCCTTACGTTTCGCAGGCGGTTCGGCGGGCACGACATTCAACCTCAATCCGGGAATCGAGCCGGAAGATGCGATCGTGGCCGGTTTCGGGCTCAACATCGACAGCGAGTTCCTGAACATGAAGCTCGGCTACGACACCGAGATTTCCGACACGGCGACGACCCACTACGGATCGATCACCCTGCGCATGGCGTTCTGGTAGGACGCGCGTACCCGCCTACACCTTGCCGAGCGCTTCGGAGAGGATGGGCGCAGGAGCAAGGCCCCAGCCGGGCTTGCCCGCGAAGGCGCTGAGGTCGACCACCCCGTCGCGGCCGAAGCCGAGCGATGGGTCCACCGCATCCTCCGACAACAGCCGCGATCCGTAGGCGCCTTCACAGCCGATGAGATCATCGCCCGCCGCCTGGGCCAATGCCGCGCCGGCCCGCGCCAGAATGCTGGTCTCGCCTACCTGTGCGCCGACGATGATCTTGCGCTTCTGCGCCTTCGCCCGCTCCAGCACGCTCAACGAGCGCAGCAGGCCGCCGAGCTTGGAGACGCGAAGATTTGGAACGAACTCCTCGCCCTCCGGCATCGCGTCCAGATCGGAAAGGCGCGTCAGGCTTTCGTCCGCGATGATGGCAAGACCGGTCTTGTCCTTAACCTCCGCCATCGCCGCCCAGTCGCGCGCCCGCACCGGCTCCTCGACAGCCCAGGCCTCCTCGCCGATTTTCAGAAGCGCAAGAACGGCTTCGGCGGCGCCGGGCCACAGATTGTTGGCGTCGAGCCGCACGTCGCCGCGGCCGGACAGGCGCCTCACCCGCCGCGTGTCCCGTCCGATGGCGCCCGTTATTTTCAGCTTGGCGTCTGTCAAGCCGTTGGCGTGGAACAGCAGGACCTGCATCTCAAATTTCAGCAATCCGCCGGAACTGTAGACCGCGCTGACCCGCAGGGGTTTCGTTGCCTCGACGCTCAGCAGCTTTTCGACTGAAACGCCGGCCTGCTGCGCAAACAGGTCGAGTAGCGCCAGTTCGGCGGCGCAGAACGCGCTTGGGTTCGCATCGATCTCGTCCGCGTTGGCGTCGATCCAGGCGCGCAACTCGTCGAGCCCGCCGATAGCGCACAGGCGTTCGCGATGCTGGGCAAGAAAAGCCTGGGCGCTCTTTACCGTCTCCCCGGTCACATACTCCCGCGGGCAGCCCTCGCCGAGGCCGATGCGGGTCTGCTCATCCATGACGCAAACGATCACGTTCTCGGCCACATTGCGCGAGGCGGATGCGTGCGCGAACGCCGTCCGGAACGGGATAGGCAGGCTAGCGAAGATCAGGGACTGCGGCGGCATCGGCGATCTCAAAGTCGGCGAAGTTGAAATCGCACTCCTCGACAGTCTGCAGCGCCAGCACCTTCATCTGCGCCTCGCGCTGTTTCTTGGTCTCGACGCAATGGCGATGGTAGGCCTCGCCCGCGCCCCGCCGCAACAACCGGACCTCGATGGGAAGAAGGCGGCCGCTGCCGCGTTTCGACGCATATTCGATGTTGAGCGCGGCAAGCCGCTCGTCCAGACCGCGGGCGAAGGTCTCCCGGTCCGGCGCCGGCCCGGCAAACTCGACATGGGCTCGGTACCGCGAAGCGACCGTATCCGCCAGCACGACGAAGAAGGCAGGCGCAGGCGCCGCCGCCATGGCAGAATGCACCTGGTCCTCGGACAGTTTTTCACCGGTGATGTTGGTGACCCCGCGCCCCTTGCGGATGAAAGCAAGACTGGGCGTCGCCCCGATCCGCGGACCGGCGCGGACGACATCGTTCATGTGATAGCGCAGCAGCCCCGCGGCAGTCGTGATGATCACGTGGTAGTCCTGTCCCTCGGCCAGTTCGTGCAGCAGCAGCGTGTCGCGAACGCCCCGGTCCCAGGCCTCGACGGGCGCGAACTCGAAGAACACGTCGTCGAGCAGCGGCAGGGCCAGCCCGCGCGCCACATCGAGAACGATGGTTCCGCGCGTCTCGCTCGCCACGTAACCGGCGTCGACCATCCGCGCTTCCGCCGGCAATTGCCGCCGCACCGCCGCCGCCGCAACCGCGCATCCGCCGCCCAGCCAGGTGACGACGGCCCGCAGGTCCGGCCAGACATCGCCGATCTCCGCGGGCTTGCCCGTTGCGAGGAGACGCCCCAGCTGCTTTGCGCGGCTCTTGTCCGCCGCCAGCAGAGGCGCGATCTCGCGCGCGACGCCCGACGGCAGCGCGGAATACCCAGCGAAAGCGCCATCCGCGATATCGGTCACGATCCCGGGCAGGTTCCGGTTCAGTATGTCCATCAGGCGCAGCAAGGTCGAAGGATTGGCCGTTGCGAACACGGTCACGTTGCTCGCGCCGGCCGCCAGCCGCGCGATCAGGTCGTACTTCAAGCCGTAGTCGGCGACGGTGAATACCGATGTCGGAACGACATACTTGACGCGCATGAAGCGCGGCATGGTCTCGTAGATGAGGCCCGTGGTTGCGCCCGCCGGCGTTCCGTCGGGCAGCATCTCCTCCGCCTTGGCGCCGGCCAGACCCACGAGCTTTCCCGAGAAGGAGCGCAGCGCTTCGTGCTGGACAAACGCCATCGCACGCTGGGCGGTGCGCAACTGCTTCAAGACAGTCGTGGTGACCGGTATGTACTTCGCCTTGCCGGTCGTGCCGCTAGACAGCGCGTACATGAGCGGCTTTTCGGGGGAGATTTCCAGCGCGCCGGTCGCGATCTGCCGCTCGATGGCCGGCCGGATGTCTTCATAGGTCTGGATCGGAACCGCCCGGCGGAAGCCCGCCACGTCCGCGACATGCTCCAGCCCGAAACGCCGGCCTTGCTCCGTCGCCTTGCACGCGCCGACGATGGAGAGCAGCGCCGCGCGCTGGCTGCGCTCGGGCATCGCAGCCGCCGTCAGCAGACGCGCCCGCGCCCGCCGGCCGAGCGTCTCCATGCCGATCACGAACGCGGTGTTGGACATCCAGCTGCTAAGCGGCATCGGCGCCCGGCGTGGTCGGTCGGAATGGCGCGCCGAGCTGGCGCAGGAAACCCTTCGGATAGTTCGCATCGATCAGTCCGAGGCCATCGACCGTCTGCTGCTTCGGACGAAAGTAGGTGCCGAACACGATATCCCACACCACGAAGCTGTGCGCGTAGTTGTTGTTCGACTCCTTGAGAGCGCGCGAGTGATGCCAGCGGTGCACTTCCGGTCCGCTGAAGAGGTAGTTCAGCGGCCCGAGCCGGATATCGACATTCGCGTGCTGCAGCAGGCCGCTGATCGAATAGAACACAAAATAGTAGGCCAGCACTTCCGTGCCGATACCGAGCACCAGGAAAGGAAGCGTGTCGCCGAGGAACTGGAGCGACTTTTCCAGGGGATGAAAGCGGAAGACGTTGGTGGTGTAGAGCTTGTCCGGCGAATGGTGCACCTCGTGCAGCCGCCACAGCGGCGTCCATGTGTGCGCGAGGCGGTGCAGCCAATACCGCAGGAAATCTCCCGAGACCACCTTCAACGCCAGTTGCGCCAGCACCGGCCAGGCGTGCGGCCAGACATTGAAGGTCAGGCCGTTGGCGACCAGCACTTCGCGGATCAGCAATGTCGCCGCCCACACCAGCCCGAGCGGCACAGCGACCTGCACCACGCCCATGAAGATCGCATCCTGCGCAAAATCGCGGAGCCGCGGCCGCCACTCCTTCCGGAACGGCGCAACGTATTCGGCGGCGAGAACGAGAGGTCCGATGACCGCGACCGCGACATAGGGCGCCCACGTGATCGCAGCGCCATTGCTCAGCAGCGCCCACAGCACGACCAGCCCGCTCGCAAGCAGCACGGGATAGGCGCCATAACGGATCGCACCGCGCAGCAGGGTCATTGCCGAATCGCTTTCGCCGGAATCAGCCGCTCGCCGCCGCGATAGAAATCGCCCGCGATCAGAACCATGCTGGCCAGCACGATATGGAAAAAGCCTGGCAGGTGATCGTCGAGAAACGGCACATCCCTCGCCACAGTGAACCCCGCAACGAACCGTCCGACCGCAAAGATGAAATAGGCGATCCCGATCCACGTGATGACACGGCCTACGGTCACATTCGGCTTCATCGTCCCGCGCAGCAGCCCGGCGATCAGCCAGAGCGAAACCACAATGATAACAACCTGCGAGACCAGCAACGCCCAGTAGGGAATGGTCCCCGACTGCCAGGCCTCGAACGGCGGCAATGCGCTGGTCGGCGAAATCAATTGCCACAACTGTATGCCAACGCGCACCACGAACGCGGCAAGCAGGACCAGCAAGGCGAGGCCATGGCTTCGCCCGCGCTTCGCCTTTTCCTCGACCACCACCCGCGTCCCCTCCCGGTTCGCCGTCGGCGCGTCCTAGCACAGGCCCGCCGCGCCCGCACGCATCGCCCCGTTGAGAACTAACGCGATTACCGGCTCGCCTCCGTCGCCCTTGCGGTGGGGCTCAATACGGTCCACACACCCCTCATCCGGCCCTGCATGGCGCTCCACGAGCTGACCCGCAGGGCGCTGATCCTGCGTCTTTTTTCGTCGCTACCGCATGGGGAACCATGACGCGCACCGGGCGTTCGTTCCCGGATACGCCTTTGTCCTCATTGAAAATGGGTCGCCATGGGATTCGACGCTTCGCGTACGGGAAAACGGTTGCGGGAGCGGCCTCAGGAGGCCGCTAAACCCGCTGCGCCGATACGCAGCGCGGCGATGATCGGCAATTTTCCGCCCCGCAAGTGCGGCATCGCCACCTTTACGCGCGATACTTTTGACAGCCTGCGCGACCACCTGCCGGGCGCGAAATGGCGCGTCGTCGCGATGAACGACCGCGCCGGCGCCTACACCTATCCTCCGGCGGTGACGGACGTCATTCCCGAAGACGACGAGGCAGCCTATGCCTGCATGGCGGACGAGCTGAACCGCTCGGGCGTCGAAGTCACGTTCATCCAGCACGAGTTCGGAATCTACGGCGGCGAGGCCGGCGGCCACATCCTCCAGCTGATGCGCAAGCTGAAGATGCCGGCGATCGTGACGCTGCACACCGTCCTCGAAAAGCCCAACCCTGCGCAGAAGCGTGTGATGGACGAAATCCTCCGCCGCGCTTCGGCGGCGATTGTGATGTCCGAAACCGGCGCCGACATTCTCGCGCGCGTCCACGGCGTCGGCCCGTCCAAGGTGCACGTCATCCCGCACGGCGCGCCGGAACGGCCCTTCGCCTCGCCCGAAGCGTTCAAGGCGCGGCTCGGCCTCGTTGGCCGCAGCGTATTCATGACCTTCGGCTTGCTCTCGCCCAACAAGGGGCTGGAAACGATCATCCGCGCCATGCCGGAGATCCTCGCGCGCCACCCAGACGCGCTCTATCTCGTCGTCGGCGCCACCCACCCCCATCTTCTCGCCCGCGAAGGCGAGGCCTACCGCGACAACCTCGTGGCGCTTGCGACATCGCTTGGCGTCGCCAACAGCCTTCGCTTCATCAACCGTTTCGTCGACGACGCGGAGCTGGTCGATCTGCTTCAGGCCGCCGATCTCTACGTGACCCCGTATCTCACCGAGGCGCAGATCACCTCCGGCACGCTCAGCTACGCCATCGCGCTCGGCAAGCCGGTGATCTCGACGCCCTACTGGCACGCGCGCGAGGCGCTGGCCGATGGCGTTGGGATGATCTGCGGTTTTGGCGACTCCGACGCCTTCGGGCGTGCGATCACCGGGCTCCTCTCGGACCAGATCAAGCGCGAAGCCATGGCCCGGCGCGCCTACCGCGCGGGCGAGCCCTCGCGCTGGAAAAAGGTCGCCGGCGCCGCGGTCGATCTCGCACTCGCCTGCCGCGCAGAATACCGGCGCAAGAACGAAGACGCCTTCCGTGCGCTGGCCCGGCCCGGCTTTGGAGGGCTCCTGCGCATCACCGACGATTGCGGCATCGTCCAGCATTCAAGCTTCAGCGTGCCGGACCGCAGTCACGGCTATTGCACTGACGATAACGCCCGCCTGCTCAGCTTTGCCGCCCGGATGTTCAGCGAGGGCTCTACCGAAGAGGCGACCACGCGCCTCGCCTACACCAGCGCCGCCTTCGTCAATCACGCGTGGAATGCCGGCAATGGCCGCTTCCGCAACTTCATGGGCTTCGACCGGCGCTGGCTCGACGATGGCGGGTCGGACGATTGCTGCGCCCGCGCCCTGGAATCGCTCTGCCTCACGGCGCGCTTCGCCAACCGGGCTGACCTGCGCAACTGGGCGTCCGCGCTCGGCTCGGAAGCTGTTCGCCATGCGCCAGAATGGCGTTCGCTGCGCTCGAGCGCCCTGGTTATCAAGTCGATGATCGCCGGAGACGGCCTGGTCGCAACAGTGGAGGAATGCCGCCATCTGGTCGAGATTTCCGCTGATGCGCTGATGAAAGCCTTCGCAAGCGGCGACAAAAAGCACGGCTGGTTCGAACCGCGGCTGTCCTACGACAACGCCCGCCTTCCCGAAGCTCTGATCCTCGCGGGCGGGCATCTGGACAATCCGGACATGACCGAAGCGGGGCTCGCCGCGCTCGACTTCATCATGGACCGCCAGACTTCGGCGCGCGGCTGGTTCTGCCCGATCGGGACCAGCTCTTTCGCCCAGTCCGACGCCAGCCACCCGGAATTCGACCAGCAGCCGATCGAAGCTCTTGCGACGGTCGACGCCTGTTTCGCCGCCTGGCGCACCACCGGCCATACGCGTTACGCCGAGCAGGCCGAAGCGGCCTTCCTGTGGTTCGGCGGCGACAACGATCACGGCATGGCGCTCGTCTCGATCGAGGACGGCGGCTGTTGTGACGCCCTCACCGCCACCGGGCTCAACCAGAACCAGGGCGCTGAATCCATATTGAGCTACCACCTCGCCGCGACGGCGGTTCGGAACCATTTTCGGCAGCGTATTACACTGCACTGATTTTCAATCTGCCTCTGCACCGGCGGGACGATGATCGAGCTCAGGCACTACGATACCCAACTCGGCGCCGATCCCTCGCGCGTCGTGCTGCGGCCCTTCAGCATTACGGTGGAGTCGCGCGGCACCGCCCACGGCATCATGACCCGGGCCGAACGCATCGCGCGGGCCGTGCTCAAGCTGTCCGAGGAGGAATGCAGCAAATATCTAGCCGTGGTGGACGGTGATTTCTTCGGCCGGCACTGGCAGACCCACTCCATCTTCCTCGACCGCTTTCAGCAGGTGCGCGCGCTGATCGGAGGACTCGAGGATGTCGGCGAGAACCATGCCAAGCTTATCGGCGCCTATTTCAGCCACGAGTATTCCTACGCCGCCGCCGCGGTGATGAACCCGTCCATCGTGCCGCATCCCGATCAGTCCGGAACGCGCGACGGCGCCGTACGGTTCGTGCTTTCCCTGCGCACGGTCGGCGAAGGCCACATCTCCTCGATCGCCTTCCGCGAGGGCGTCGCCTCGACCGACGGCAGCTTCACTCTGTGGCCCGAGCCTCCCTTCGCTATCGCCGCCACTTCGGAAAAGCATGATGGAGAAGGCGGACCCGTCACCGTACGCCGGCATGAGTCCTCGCCGCTCTCCGGCGTGGTGATCTTCCCGGTCACCAACGCCCAGCGGAACGGGCTGGAGGACCTTCGTCTCGTCAAGTTCACCGAGGAGGACGGCTCAAGCTACTACATCGGCACCTACACCGCTTTTTCTGGCCGCGAGGTCGGTTGCGAGATGCTCACGACCGAGCGCTTCGCCGAGTTCGACTTGACGCCTCTCCGCGGCGCCGCGGCCCAGCATAAGGGCCTCGCCCTATTCCCGCGCAGGATCGGCGGACGCTTCGCCGCCATCGGGCGGCTCGACCACGAATCCCTCTACTTCATGCAGAGCGATGACCGCTTCAACTGGAACTACGGCAAGCGATTCCTGACGCCGAAATACCTCTGGGAGCTGGTGCAGCTCGGCAATTGCGGCTCTCCGATCGAGATCGACGAGGGCTGGCTGCTGTTGACCCACGGCGTCGGCGCCATGCGGCAGTATTCACTGGGCGCAGCCCTGCTCGACAAGCAGGATCCCTCGAAATTGCTCGGGCGCTCGGTCGACCCCTTCCTGACGCCGATCACGGAGACGCGCGAAGGCTACGTGCCCAACGTGGTCTACACCTGCGGCGCCCTGAAAGTAGGCGAGAACCTGCTGCTTCCTTATGGCGTAGCGGATTCCAACGTCCGGTTTGTGTCGATCCGGATCAAGGACCTTGTCGCGACGCTGAAATAGGAACGGACCCCGCGTTTCGCGCGTTTCGGTTTGGGGGGAGACCGAGGAAATACGTCATTCCCCTTCGAGGAAACCCCAACGGAAGCCAGGCGCGGGGCAGTTCGGGTCGAGCCTCGCATTGTCGCCCAGGTGGCCTATCTTGAAACCACGCCGGACGGCTATCTTCGCCATCCCAGCTTCCTGGGCCTGCGCGAGGACAAGCCGGCCAAAGCCGTGAAGACAGGAACCGCATCCGTGTCGCTTGCAAAGGGAAAACCAGGCCGCAGGAAAGCTGCCCAGCCCGTGGCGGCCGAGACGGCAGTGACGCGCGCGTCTCCGAAATCATCCGGCGGCGGCAAAGCAGCGGCGCCAACCAAGAAGGGCCCGCTGGCGAGCATGAGGCTGACGTCGCCGGACAAGCTTCTGTGGCCTGAAGCAGGGCTCACCAAGCTCGACCTCGCCATCTACTACAACGAGTTCGCGGACCGCCTGCTGCCCTTCGTAAAGGACCGTCCGCTCAGCCTGGTGCGCTGCCCGGAAGGCTACAAGGGCGAATGCTTCTTCCAGAAGCACCACAACCCATCGACGCCCGACGCCATCGAAACGGTGAAGATCAAGGAGAAGGATGGCGGCAGCGACGACTATCTCGTCGTCCGCGACGCCGCCGGGATTGTCGGGGCGGCGCAGATCGGCGCGCTCGAACTTCATGTCTGGGGCTCGCGCACCGACAGCCTGGAAAAGCCCGAGCGGATCGTGTTCGATCTCGACCCGGATGAAGGACTCGATTTTGAGCTCGTGAAAAAATCCGCCCTCGAACTGCGCGACGTGCTGAACTCGATAGGCCTCGAAAGCTTCCCGCTGCTGACCGGCGGCAAGGGAATCCACGTCATCGTCCCCATCGCCCGCACGCAAGAGTGGCCGGAAGTGAAGGCGTTCGCCAGCGGCCTCGCCCGCAAGCTCGCCGCCTCGGCGCCCGACCGCTATGTCGCCCAGATGTCCAAGGCCCGGCGCAAGGGCCGCATCTTTATCGACTGGCTGCGCAACGAACGCGGCGCCACCGCGATTGCGCCTTTCTCGCCCCGCCGGCGAGGCGGCGCCCCGGTCGCCACCCCCGTGAGCTGGGAAGAACTCCCCCAGTTCGACAGCCCGGCCGCGTTCACGATCAAGACTATCGGCAAGCGCCTCGCCAACCTGAAATCCGATCCATGGAAGGGCTATTTCGCCGTGAAACAGCCTCTCAAGGCCTCCGCCATCAAGGCAGTCTCCTGATCCCGCCGGGAACGACCGCCCGGCAAAACCGTTGGGACAACGACTGGGACAACGACTGGGAAAGCCCGATGCCTGACCATAAAACCGAGCCTGTCCCCGATCTCACGAAAGAGTATCCGCCGTACGCTGTGGGAATGGACCCGGTAACTGGTCCGGTGGAAACCACTGCACAGCTCGGCGAGATCTTGGCGCCCGGCGAGCCGATAAGACGCGATCCCTATTTTGGAAATCCGATCACGAATGGTCAGCCTACTTCTCGCCCCAGCGACTTCAGTGTGACGACCTGGATAATGATCGTGGTCGCCGGCATTGTGCTCGGCGCCGCGATCGCATTGATGGCCGCGGGCGCCTGATCGCACGGGAGCGGCGCAGTCTTTCCTAGAGGACACCTTCGCTTTGGGGCACGCCCAGGACGTGGCAGGCTGGCGGAGATTGGGACACCCGTTTCGAGGGGGTAAGCACGCGTGAAGCCGCATGACAGGATCATCGCCGTGTGCAGCCTTGCCTTGGCCGCCTGCACAACGGTTCCGCGTCTGGACACGCCTTCCGCCGCGTCTCTTTCAGCAGCGCCGCCCGGTTTCTCCCGGCCGGTCCGGTCCGACACGCTGGACCGCAGGTTTTTCGAGGCCAACGCGGACCGCACGACAGCGGGCGTAAGCGCCGCCAGCGACGGCTCTATCGATCTCCTCGCCCTTTCGGGCGGGGGCGCAGGCGGCGCATTCGGCGCAGGTGTTCTGGTGGGACTCACCAAAGCCGACACTCGTCCCAGATTTGAAGTCGTTACCGGCGTTTCGACCGGCGCGCTGATCTCTCCCTTTGCATTTCTCGGCCCGGACTGGGACGGCAAGCTGACCGAGGCCTTCAGCGGCAAGGCGACCAAGGGACTCATGAAATCGCGCGGCATCGGCGCGCTGTTCGGCGTCGGGGTCTACCGGGGAGAACCGCTGCACGAACTGGTCGACAGCTTCGTCACCGACGAGATGGTGTCGGCCGTCGCAAGAGAGGCCGCCACCGGTCGCATGCTTCTAGTCGCAACCACCAATCTCGACCGCGAAGAGACTCAGATCTGGAACATGGGCGCGATCGCCATGCAGGGTGGCGACAGGGCCCGCGAACTGTTCAGCGACGTGCTCGTGGCCTCAGCCAGCGTTCCCGGTGTTTTCCCGCCGGTGATGATCGACGTGAAGGATGGCGAAAAGAGCTGGCAGGAAATGCATGTCGACGGCGGCGCCTCGACGCCGTTCTTCGTCGTGCCCGACATCGCCATGATCCTGGGCTACGCGCCCGTAGCGCTGCGTGGCGCGCATATCTACGTCATCGTCAACGGCCAGGCCTCGTCGGCGCCGCGCACGACGGAGTTCAATACCGTGTCGGTGGTGGCGCGCAGCTTCACCGCCGTTCTCAACCACATGACCCGCACCGCGCTGGCGCAGACCGACTCCTACGCCAGCCGCACCGGCATGTCGTTCGTCTTCACCACCATTCCCCACGATGTCCAGTTCGGCGGATCGCTTGCTTTCGACGAGGCCAACATGAAGGCGACGTTCAACTATGGCGTGCGTTGTGGCGTGGCGAAGCAGGTATGGGTCACTCCCACGCAAGCCCTGCAGCACGCGCTCAGCGCAGGCGACACGCTGCAGCCTGCGGACGTGGCCAATTGTCCGTTGTTGTCGGATGCCGGCTAGCGGGCCTTGCCCTCTCTGCCGCGCGGGACGATATCGTCCCCCAGACGAAGCATCGGAGGCAAACGGCGATGGCGGAATCCCTGAGCGAGCGCGACCGTATCGGCCTCAAGCGCGCCGACCTGTTCCGCGAGCAATGCTATGTCGACGGAAAATGGATCGGTGAACCGAGCCATCCCGTCCACAACCCTGCAACACGCGGCCTGCTCGGCCACATCCCCAATCTCGGCACAGCCGAAACCGAACGCGCCGTTGCCGCGGCCGAAGCCGCGTTGCCGAAATGGCGTTCCGCCCCGGCCCGCACGCGAGCCGATATCCTGCGCAAATGGAACGACCTGATGCTGAAGCATCAGGAGGATCTCGCTCGGCTGATGACAGCCGAACAGGGTAAGCCGCTCGCCGAATCCCGCGGCGAGATCGCCTACGCCGGCGCGTTTTTCGAGTGGTATGGCGAGGAAGCCAAGCGAGTCTACGGCGACACCATTCCCGGCCCGACGGCGGATCGCCGGATCATGGTGTTGAAACAGCCGGTCGGCGTCGTCGGCGCGATCACGCCATGGAACTTTCCGGCCGCCATGATCACCCGCAAGGTCGGACCGGGCATAGCCGCGGGCTGCACTGTCGTGCTGAAACCGTCCGAGCTGACACCCTTCTCGGCCCTGGCGATCGCATTGCTTGGCGAGGAAGCCGGGCTTCCGCCTGGCGTATTCAATATCGTCACTGGCGACGCCGAACCGATCGGCCGCGTGCTTACGGAGGATCCCCGCGTGCGCAAGTTCACTTTCACCGGTTCGACGCCCATCGGCAAGAAACTCGCCGCGCAGTGCGCCTCGACCGTGAAGCGCGTGTCGCTGGAGCTGGGCGGCAATGCGCCTTTCCTCGTCTTCGACGATGCCGACATCGACGCGGCCGTGGCCGGCGCGATCGTCTCGAAATTCCGCAACACGGGACAGACCTGCGTCTGCGCCAACCGCTTCCTGGTGCAGGACGGCGTCTATGACGCCTTCGCCAAAGCGCTCGCGGAAAAGGCCGCTGCGCTCGCGGTCGGCGATGGGCTGGCCGGCGTGACTCAGCAAGGCCCGCTAATCAACGAAAAGGCGCTTCAGAAAGTGCAGGCGCATGTCGCCGACGCGCTGGGCCATGGCGCCAAGGTCCTGACCGGCGCCAAGCCTGACAGCCATGGCGGCACATTCTATCAGCCAACGGTGCTGAAGGATGTCGCGCCCGACGCGCTGCTCTGCCGCGAAGAGACGTTCGGTCCCGTCGCCGGCCTCGTTCGATTCAAGACAGAGGAAGAAGCTATCCGCGTCGCCAACGATAGTCGCGCCGGACTTGCCGCCTACGCTTACACACGCGACCTCGCCCGCTCCTGGCGTGTCAGCGAGGGCCTTGAATACGGTATGGTCGGCATGAACACCGGCCTCATCTCGACCGAGGTTTCGCCGTTCGGCGGCGTCAAGGAATCAGGCATCGGCCGCGAGGGTTCGAAATACGGCATCGACGAATTCCTCGAGATCAAGGCAGTGTTCGTCGCGCTCTAGACCCGGCCGCTACCCGCGCAGATAGCGCAGCACAAGTTGCGCCAGTTCGACTTTGAGCACATCCCACTCGAGGTGGTCGAAGATCGTGTCGCTAGAGTAGCCCTGCACCTTGCGCAGAACCGTCGCGTTGAAAACGTAGAACGCCATTTCGATCGCCAGCTCCGGATCATTGTGGCCGATCTCCGCACGGAATGGCGAGATCATCGAGCGGAAGGTGCGCAGGCCGAGCTGCAGCGATTGCCGTCCGCGATTCTGCATGACCGCATCGCCCTGCTGGGCGTCGAAAATCTTCTTCAGGATGTCGGCATAACTGGTCAACGCCTCGATCCGGTTGCGTGCGTAGTGCTCGACGGCGTCGCCAAGGCTGGACGCCTCATAGGTCGCGATGTTCCTGTGCCGGCCGTCTGCGCGCGTCAGGACATTATCCTTGATCGCGCGCAATAACTGTTCCTTGCTGGCGAAGCGCCGGTAGATGCCGCCGACCGAAGCGCCGGCCTCGTCGGCAACCGCCTTCATCGTGAACGCTTCCCAGCCGTCGCGGCTCAGCACGGTCTCGGCCGCCGACACGATTTTCTCGAGATTGCGCTGGCTTCTCTCCTGCTTTGCAGGATGGGCGTGGCGCGTAGCGACAGACGACATCTAGAGTCCTTCCGGTCACCACATGCTTAGCATGAAGCAATGATCTCGGCCTAGGGCGCGCCGCCAACGCATGGCGCCTTCGCCGGAACCCTCGCCCGCCCGGATCGTTCGGAAATCAGGAGGTAGAGGATGTCGAATACAGCGCACAACATGCACGAAAGCGGCCGGAACGAGACGATCGATCCCTCCTCAGGCGGCCCTCCGAAGACGGGCCACAGCCCCATCTCGGGCTATGTCGGCCTGGCTATCGCAACGATGATCCTGGTTGCGATGCTGGTGCTGCAAAGCACTGCGCGGTTCTAGCGGAAGCTCGCAAAACCTAGTCGCTCTGGAGTACGCCAGGTTTTGGACCGCCCGTCGCCCAGTCGAGCAGTTCGGCGATGTGCACCACCGGGACGCCGGCGCGCGCGCTGATCTGAACTGCGCAGCCGATATTTCCGGTCGCAATCATGTCCGGCTTCAAGGCATCGAGGCTCGCCGCTTTGCGATCTCCGAGCTTCGCTGCGATCTCCGGCTGCAGGATGTTGTAGACGCCGGCCGAGCCGCAACAGAGATGCGCGTCCAGAGGCGTCGAGACGTCAAAACCCGCGCGCTCCAGCAGGCGCCTCGGTTGCGCCATCACTTTCTGTCCGTGCTGTAGCGAACAGGCCGCGTGATACGCCACGCGCATCTTCGGACTCGCCGATTTCGGCAGATCCTCCGGCGACACGAACTCCGTAATGTCCTTCGCCAAGGCGGAGATCTTGGCGGCGCGCTCAGCATAGGCAGGATCGTTGCGCAGGAGGAAGCCATAGTCCTTGATCGTCGCGCCGCAGCCGGACGCCGTGACGATGATCGCGTCGATATCTTTGATGACCGCAGACCACGCATCGACATTGCGTTTCACAAATGCGAGCGCTTCCGCCTCGCGGCCCATGTGATGCACCAGCGCTCCGCAACAACCTTCTCCAGACGCGCGCTCTACGTCGTAACCGAGACGGTTCAGCAGCCGCGTTGTCGCCGCCTGGAAGTCCGGCCGCAGTACGGGCTCAGCGCAGCCGGCCTGCAGGATCACGCGGCCCTTCCGGGCGCCGGACGCGGCCGATGGTTCGGCTCTTACTTCATGCGGGCGGTTGTCTTTTGCCATCCCCAGCATCGCCCCGATGCGGCCACCAAAAACGCCCGCAAGCGGCGATGCCAACCGGCCCAATCTCACGACCGCGGTGAAGCGATCACGATAGGGCAGCACCTTCGCCAACATCCAGCGCAACGCTCGATCCAGGAACGGCCGCTTGTAGGTCTCCTCGACATGCGCGCGCGCATGATCGATCAAGTGCGCGTAGTCGACGCCGGACGGGCACGTCGTCGCGCACGCAAGACATGACAGGCACCGGTCGATGTGCGTCACCACTTCCGGCGTCGGCGTCTGGTCGCGCTCCAGCATATCCTTGATCAACCAGATGCGCCCGCGCGGGCTGTCGCGTTCATCGCCAAGCAGCACATAGGTGGGGCATGTCGCGAGGCAGAACCCGCAATGCACGCAGGTGCGGATCGCCTTCTCGGACGTCGCGGTCGCCGGATCGGCGAGTTGCTCTGGCGTGAATTCGGTTCTCATCGCGCGCCGAACCGTTCTGGATCGAATAAGCCTAAGGGATCGAACGCCTCCCGCACTCGCCGAGACAATGCGGCGACAGCGGAAACTTCCGGATGCAGCGCAGGCACAGCGGCGCGCACCTCCTCCGGCGCCTCGACCAGCATCGCGTGGCCGCCTGCGTCCTCCGACAGTTTGCGCGCCGAGGCCGCCGGCGCCTGGAGCGGCGTCCGCGCCCAGACGAGCCCACCGGCCCAATCCATCAGACCCACGCCATCGAGTGCAGCGATCCCGTCCAGGATCACCGCCCCTTGCACAGGTGGAATGCAGATGCGCCAGAGCACCGGTCGATCTGCGGCCGCAAGGAGCGATGCAGTTTGTACCTTGCGCCAGTGCGCCTCCGCCTCGGACGCTTCGAGCGTCTCGATCCGTCCAATCCCAGACAGCAAGCTCGCCAGCATTTTCCCGCGCGCTTCGACCGACGGACCGAAGCCTTCGATGCGGATCGCCGTTGTCGTCGCCCCACCGGACGACGGAACGTGTGACGCCGCCGCCACCTCCGCCTGCGAGCGCATCGCCAGCCCCATCGCCGCCACCGCTGCTTCCGCCGTCAGCCCCCTCATCACCAGCGTGCGTGTGGTCAGCGGTCGTGGGATCACCTTGAGCGTCATCTGCGTCAGCACGGCGAGCTGGCCCCATGACCCGGCCATCAGTTTCGACAGGTCATAGCCGGTCACGTTCTTCACCACGCGCCCACCCGCCTTGAACGCCTCGCCCCTGCCGTTCACCGCCGAAAATCCGAGCAGGTGATCGCGTACCCCTCCCGCCGAAACGCGGCGCGATCCGGCAAATCCCGCGCCCACCACGCCGCCTATGGTCGAGCGTCCCGTCTCTCTGCCTGTCACAGCGCCAAAATCGTACGGCTCGAAAGCAAGCATCTGGTTGCTGCCGGCGAGCAGCGTCTCGATCTCGGCAAGGCGCACGCCCGGCTCGACGGTGAGCACCAGTTCGGCCGGATCGTAGTCGATCACCCTCCCAAGACCTGCGGTCGACAGCGGCAACGTCTCGCGCGCCGGATTGCCGGTCCCGCGCTTGCTGCCGCCGCCCACAATTTCGAGTTTCCGGCCTGTGGCAGCAACGTCCGCGACCGCAGCGCAGATGTCCTTCTCGTCGCGAGGCTCGAGCAAAGGCGGCGTCGCCATCATCAGAACCGCGGCAGGTCCGGCCGCGGCGTCCTGCCGTGATGCACATGCATCCGGCCGAGTTCGGCGCAGCGGTGCAGGGTCGGAAAGACTTTTCCAGGATTCATCAGCGAGGCCGGATCGAACGCGCACTTCACGCGCTGCTGCTGGTTGAGATCGGTTTCGTTGAACATCACCGGCATGAGATCACGCTTCTCGACGCCGACGCCATGCTCGCCGGTCAGCACGCCACCGACCTCGACACACAGCCGGAGGATGTCGGCGCCGAACTCTTCCGCCCGTTCAAGCTGTCCCGGCTGGTTGGCGTCATAGAGGACCAGTGGGTGGAGATTGCCATCGCCCGCGTGGAAGACGTTGGCCACGCCAAGTCCGTACTGCACCGAAAGCTCCGACATCCGCCGCAGCACATGCGGCAGCTCGCGCCGCGGGATGGTGCCGTCCATGCAGTAGTAGTCCGGCGAGATCCGCCCCACGGCCGGGAACGCCGCCTTGCGCCCCGCCCACATCGCGAGGCGCTCTTCTTCCGAGGTCGATATCCGGAGGCTCGAGGCAGCGTTGGCGCGGGCGATCTCTGCGACCCGCTCGATCAGGTGGTCGCACTCCGCAGCCGGCCCATCGAGCTCCACGATCAACAGCGCCTCGACATCCAGCGGATAGCCGACATGCACGAACGCCTCCGCCGCGTGGATCGCCGGCCGGTCCATCATCTCCATGCCGGCCGGAATGATGCCGGCCGCGATCACATCAGCGACGCACTTGCCGGCGCTTTCGACATCCGAAAATCCGACCAGCAGAGCCCGCGCCAGTTCCGGCTTCGGCAGGATGCGCACGATCACTTCGGTCACGACACCGAGCAGCCCTTCCGACCCAACCACCAGCCCCAGCAGGTCCAGCCCGCGCGGCTCGATCTGCCGTCCGCCGAATCGCACAACCTCGCCATCCGCCAGCACCATCTCGACGCCCAATACATTGTTGGTGGTGAGGCCATATTTCAGGCAGTGCACACCGCCGGAATTCTCCGCGACATTGCCGCCGATCGAGCATGCGATCTGGCTCGACGGATCGGGCGCGTAGTAGAAGCCCTTGCCTTCCACCTCACGCGTGATGGCGAGGTTGGTCACGCCTGGCTGCACGACCGCGCAGCGGTTTTCGTAGTCGACTTCGAGGATACGGTTGAACCGCGCCATTCCCAGCAGCACGCCGTCGGCCAGCGGCAGCGCCCCGCCGGACAACGATGTTCCGGCGCCGCGCGGCACCACCTTCACATTGTTCGCCGTGCAGTATTTCAGGATGGCCGAGACCTGCTCCACCGTCTTCGGCAGCGCGACCACCATCGGAAGTTGCCGATAGGCTGAGAGCCCATCCGACTCATAGGCGGCCATCGACGCCGTGTCGTCGATGACGCCGTCCGGAACGATGCGCTTCAACGCCGCCACGATCTCGGACCGGCGCTCCAGCGTCGCGCGGTCGGGCACGGGCATCGTTATCGACATCGTTATTCTCGCTCCCTAACCAACAGCTACCAGCCGACCAAGGATCAGGCTAGAAGCGACTCAACCGATCTCGCGGCGCGGACCGCGAGGGGGGCATGGGGAGGAATCACGGCATGGCCCCCTGGGTTCAGGTCTACGATCCGTTTCACAACGCGATCCTGTCGACCCTTGTGGCGCTGGTCCCTATCGCCCTGCTGCTGGCGATGATCGCGTCAGGCAGGATCAAGGCCCACATAGCGGCGCTGATTGCGCTAGCGGTCGCCA
>Ga0210377_10001122_pt1 | contig 24757 bp, 23 predicted proteins | sample PLM4_65_b1redo_FD_155480 | JGI IMG/M metagenome (GOLD analysis project Ga0210377, IMG submission 155480) | Groundwater sediment microbial communities from an aquifer in East River, Colorado, USA - PLM4_65_b1 redo | ecosystem: Environmental > Terrestrial > Soil > Riparian zone | place: USA: East...
CGAAGCGGAGGAGGCCGAAGGCCTTGATGAGATGCTCGGCGGACGCTACTACTGACTGTTCAGGATGTCCGTAGACAACTGTTCAGGATGTCCCCGGGCTATACACAAGCGGGAGAGGGGACTGTGCTACGACCGATCAGGCACCGCGGCGAGCAGCGCGCGCGCCTTGTCGGCGAGCTCGACGAACCACTCCGCGAAGTTCGTCTCGCTGCGATCAACCGCGAGCTGGCGCGTTCGCTCCGCCATCTCGATGAACTGCTCGGCGAACCGCCGCAGATCGCCGGAGGCGCCGAGGAGCATGAGCTTGCTGGCCTGCTTCTGGATTGCCTCGAAGGCCTGGAGAGCCTGTGAGTACTCGTTGCTGAAGTACTCGAAATCGTCGGATTTGTCGTCGCTCATCGGCAGCTCGGTCCGTGCATTCTGCAATGAATTACCGCGCCATCGCACTCAGGTCGGCGATCGGGCGCAGCACTCCAGCGCGTACCACGTAGCGCACTTTTCGCAGGTTCGAGACGTTCGTCGAAGGATCGCCGGCGACGAGCAGGAGATCTGCGCTCTTGCCCTTCTCGATCGTGCCGGTCTCGCTGTCGATGCGCGCGGCCCGCGCGGCGGTCGCCGTCGACGCTACGATCACCTGCGTCGGCGTCATGCCGGAGCTCTGCATCGCCTCCATCTCGCCGTAGATGGCCGGACCGTGCAGCGTGAGCGGATTGCCGGCATCGGTTCCGGTGGCGATCGGGATGCCCGCGCCGGCGAGCGTCTTCAGATTCGCCCGCGTCACCTGGGTGAACCTCGCCGCGCGCTGATCGCGTGCCGCGATGCGGTCCGCCGGCACGAGCGATGGATCGAGCGTCGCCGTCTCGGCGACCTTCGCGCGCGTTGCGGCGTCGATGCATCCGTTCGGGTCGTCGATCGCCGGCGGTTTCCGGTCGACGACGCCGTGAAACATCCGCACGTAACCATCGAGCACTGTCAGCGTCGGAATGACGATCGTTCCGTTGCGCTTCGCGAGATCGATGAACTCCTGATCGACCGGCAGGTCCTCGACGCTATGCACAAGCACATCCGCCCCGGCTTTCAGCGCCTGCTTCGCCTCGGCGAGCCCGGTGGCGTGCACGATGAGCGGCAGCTTGTGCTTGTGCGCTTCCGCGCCAGCCGCATTCACCGCCGCCGCTGATGCTTCGACGGGCAGATCGGGCGGACGGACGATGTACCAGACCTTGATCGCCTTCGAACCCTGCGCGGCGAAGTAACGAACGCCATCCTGCGCGCTCTTCTCGTCGTGCAGATGGATGAACTGGCGCTCGGCGGGAAGGTTCAGCCAGTGATCGAGCGTGGAGAGAAGCGGTCCGGCGGCGACGACGCGCGGGACGCTCCAATCGCCGTCGAACCGGTCGTGGAGCTGCAGCGTCCATGGATAGCCACCGACATCGAATACTGATGTCACACCGGAACAGAGATACGAGTGGCCGAATCGCTCGGGATGCGCTTTCAGTCCGGCTTCGACCATTTCATACGGATGCGTTGCGCGTACGTCGAGGGCATCCGGCCGCCCATCCGCCCAACCGGTCTGCGAGAAGTGCACGTGCGCGTCGATGAGGCCCGGTGTGATCCACATGCCGCGCGCATCGAGCACATCGATGCCCTCCGGCGTCGGGCACTGCGCTGCCGTTCCGGCGCATTCGAGCTTGCCGTCGCGCAGCACGACCGTCGCATTCGCGACCGGCGCGCCGCCGCGGCCGTCGATCAGCGTTGCGCCTGTGATCGCGCGCGGCGGAGGCGGAGTTCCCGGCGGCGTATCGATCGCGCCGGTCAGCGCGATCTTCCACCCATCCGGTGTCTTCCTGAACAGACGCTCGGAGATGCCGGAGTGCTCCTCGGCACCGTAGCGGACGCGATAGCGATAGGTGCCGTACACGAGGCCGGGCTGCAGCAGCGTGAGGCGGATGTCCGTCGCTTCGATCTGATCGGGCCAGCGCGTTCCGGCCTGCTTCGAGAAGTCGTCGAAGCCGGTCGTGAAACCGGTCGGACCGCCGCGGACGAGCCGCGGATCGTGCAGGTACAGTGACAGGTAGCGGTCCCGGTCGCGTTGTCGGATTGCGCCGATGTTCTGTTCGAATACCTCGCGTGCGCCCCGGAGGTCGTCGGACTGTGCGAAGACGGATCCGGGCATCAGCATCAGAAGAACGGCGGCGAACTTGCGCATGATCGCGTGATTATCCCTCTCCTCACGTTAGAATCTTGCGCCGTGGGCGAAGAGCAACGCGCCGCGCAACGCATCGATCTGCCCGAACCGGTCCCGGCCAAGATCGGCGATGTTGAGGCGAAGATTCTGGACGTCAGTCTCGTCGGCTGCCGCATCGAGCATGCCGAACGGCTTGCCATTGGTGCGGTGATGCCCCTTCGGTTCGCCTGGCGTGGCGAGCAGGTGCAGATCACGGCGAAGGTCGCTCGCACCGAGCTGCGCTCCGTGTCCGGGCGCATGACCTACTCGACCGGCCTGCAGTTCGCCACATCCGTCGACACGTCGCCCGATGCAGTGCGACGCATCATGACGTCGCTCGTGAAGACCAGCGTCTCGGAGAGGCCGCCGGCAGAGCTGCCGGTCTTCTTCGAGCGCGCTCCGTTTTTCCGTGACGACACGCCGGACGAGAAGCCGGCGCGGCCCGCTGCGCGAACACCTCCCCCACCTCCGCCCGCCCCGGCCCCAGCCCCTGCCGCTGTTCCTGCGGTGGCCATGGCGATGGGTGACGGCGAGATCGACGTCGGCGGCCCGAGCTTCGAGCTCGATCTCAATCCCGCTGCTGCGACGACGCACTTCGATTTTCACGACGAGCCGGCTGTCGCTTCGCGATCGTTCGAGCTGGAAGGTGAAGAGCCGCCGGTCGTTCAGGTCGTTCAGATCGAAGAGCACGATGTTCCCGACTCCCAGTCGTTCGAGCTGGAGGCCGAAAGGCATGAGCGATACGTCCGCTGCACGTACGAAGGCAGCAAATGGACGGTCGAGCAGACGCACGAGGCGAAGCAGCCGCGCGAAGGATTCACGATCGTCGATCCCGGCGATCAGCGCGAGATCGATCAGTTCTGCAAGACGTACCAGTACGCCGACCCCGACACGCGGCGCATGATCCGCGTCTCCTGCGAGCTCATGATCGCGCGGGGCGGCCGATCGTAATTCGACAAGCGTTCCCACGGTTTGCATCTTGCACGTTGCGAAACCGGAGGTATCACCCATGGCCATCGAATGGATCCGCGACGTCGATGCCGCTCTGGCGAAGGCGAAGCAGACAGGGAAGCCGCTCCTGCTCGATTTCACCGCCGCACCGATGTGAGGGGGATGCGCTCGGCTGGAAGCCGAGGTTTATCCCGATCCCCGCATCGGTGAGTTCATCACCCGGAACTTCATCCCCGCTCGGTTCCACATCAAAGAGCAGCCGCAGGCGTTCGAGCGCTTCGGCGCGCAGTGGACCCCGACGATTCTGATTCTCGATTCGAAGGGCAAGGAGCAGCATCGCATCGAAGGCTTCCTTCCCACTGAAGACTTCCTCGCCCAGCTCCACCTCGGCCTCGGTCATGCCGCGTTCAAGGCCGGGAAGTACGGCGAGGCGGAGACGCGGTTCCGCACGGTGGTGGAAAAGTTGCCGAGCAGCGATGCGGCGGCGGAGGCGCAGTACTGGGCCGGCGTGTCGCGTTACAAGGCATCGAACGATGGTGCGGCGCTGAAGGCGACGGCGGACGCGTTCAAGAAGAAGTATTCCGACTCGACCTGGGCCAAGAAGGCCAGCATCTGGGCATAATCTCCAGATGAGAATCGGTGTCATTTCCGACACGCACGGGCTGCTCCGTCCCGAAGCGGTGGCGGCGCTGGCCGGCGTCGATCACATCCTTCACGCCGGCGACATCGGTGGTGAAGGCATCATCGAAGCGCTCGAGGAGATCGCGCCGGTGACCGCGGTGCGCGGCAATACTGATGATGCGAGCGGCTACGACATCGCGCGCGTCGCGGTCAGCGGCATGCGCATTCTCGTCACGCACATTCTTCCGCGGCCGGATGCGCCCGGCCCCAACGTGTGCGATGCGCTGCGACGCGAGCCGGCGGACCTCGTCGTGTTCGGCCACAGCCATCTGCCGCACGACGAGGTGATCGGCGGGGTGTGGTACTTCAATCCCGCGAGCGCCGGTTCGCGGCGGTTCGACTATCCGGTCTCCGTCGGCATCATCGAGCGCCATCACGCCTACCACGTCGCGCTGGACGAGCGGTCGGTCGCGGCGCTGAAGAAGCGAATGAACCAGTTATCGCTTTAGCGCCACCGCCGCACGGGGACGTTTTGGAGATGTGAGCGTGACGTGTCACGAAGGTGATGCGCTCCATTCACGGTGACGGTGCTGCGATAATCGCCGCGCCATGCCGTTTCTCGAGGCCCACGACCTCTCGAAGACCTATCGCAACGCCGAAGTGCCGGTGGAGGTCTTCAGCGGATTGAATCTCGAGGTCGAGAAGGGCGAGATGCTCGCCGTCGTCGGCCCCTCCGGCATCGGCAAATCGACGCTTCTGCACCTCCTCGGCGGTTTGGATCGGCCCGACTCTGGAACGATTCGTATCGGCGACAAAACGCTCACCCGGATGAGCGGCGACGAGCTGGCGCGCTTCCGCAACCGCAACGTCGGCTTCGTGTTTCAGTTTCATCACCTCCTGCCCGAGTTCTCCGCCGTAGAGAACGTAGCGATGCCCGGTTGGATCGGAAGAATGAAGGCGGACGAGGCGTTACGGAGAGCGGCTGCAATGCTCGAGGAGCTCGGGCTCGAGGCGCGTACTCGTCACTTCCCGAATCAGCTCTCCGGTGGGGAACAGCAAAGGGTGGCGATCGCGCGTGCTTTACTCACGGATCCCACCCTCTTCCTCGCCGACGAGCCGACGGGCAATCTCGACCTCGCCACGAGCGAAAGGGTCTTCGATCTGATGCGCGAATGCCACTTGAAGAGGGGTCTGACATCAGTCATCGTGACGCACAACCCAGACTTGGCGGCGCGATGTGATCGAGTCTTCGAGATGAAGCAGCGGTAGAATTGGTCCGGCCATGTTCGAAAAGTACAACGAGAAGGCTCGCCGCGCGTTGTTCTTCGCCCGCTACGAAGCATCGAAGCTCGGCTCCAGGGTCATCGAGAGCGAGCACATCCTCCTCGGAGTTTTGCGAGAAGGGGAAGAGATCATCAAGGAGATCTTCTCCCGCTTCAACGTAAAGCCCGAACAGATCCGCCGGGAAGTGGAAGGCGACCGGCTGTTCGTCGATCGCATCTCCTCCTCGGCTGAGCTGCCACTGTCCGAAGAGTCGAAGAAGATCCTCGCGTATGCCGCGCATGAAGCGGAGTCGATGCTTCATCAGTACGTCGGCACCGAGCATCTCCTGATCGGAATCCTGCGCGTCGAGTCATCGACCGCCGCGCGCATCCTCACCGCCAAGGGACTCAACGTCTACGGAGTGCGCGAGGAGACGATTTCAATCCTCAAGGAGCGCGAGGCCGACAAGCAGAAGAAAGAGCTCCCGTTCCTGGCCGAATACGCGCGCGATCTCACGCAGATGGCGCATCAGGCGCAGTTCGATCCGCTGATCGGACGCGAGAAGGAAGTGGAGCGCATCATCCAGATCCTATCGCGCCGCACGAAGAACAATCCGATCCTCCTGGGCGAGCCCGGCGTCGGCAAGACGGCGATCGTCGAAGGGCTCGCTCAGCGCATCGTCGACGGGAACGTGCCCCTGTTCATCGCCAACAAGCGGATCCTCTCACTCGACCTCTCGCTGATCGTGGCCGGCACGAAATACCGCGGTCAGTTCGAAGAGCGGCTCAAGGGCATCATCAAAGAGCTCAAAGAGAATCCCGACATCATCATCTTCATCGACGAGATCCACTCGCTGATCGGTGCGGGCTCCGCTGAAGGTTCGCTCGATGCGGCGAACATCCTGAAGCCGGCGCTGTCGCGCGGCGAGATCTCCTGCGTCGGCGCGACGACGATCCGCGAGTATCGCCGCTACATCGAGAAGGACCGGTCGCTGCTGCGCCGCTTCCAGGCCATCAATGTCGCTCCGCCGAATGAGCTCGAGACGCTGCAGATCCTGGAGGGCGTCAAGGAGCGCTACGAAGCGTTCCACAAGGTCAAGTACTCCGACCACGCCATCCGTTCGGCGGTGTATCAGTCGAACCGCTACATCACCGATCGCTTCTTCCCCGACAAGGCGATCGACATCCTCGACGAGGCCGGCGCGAAGGTGAAGCTGCGCCGCGTTGCGGACACGCAGAACCTGCGCCGCCTCGAGTCGGAGATCCGCTCGATCGTCAAGGAGATGAAGAAGGCGATCTCGGACAAGGATTTCGAGAAAGCCGTTTTCCTGCGCGAGCGCGAGATCGAGCTGAAGGAAGAAGTGGAGCGTTTCAAGCAGGAGCGCGAAAACACCGGCGACGAGATGATGGAAGTGACGAAGAAGGACGTCGAGGAGATCATCAGCTCCTGGACCGACATCCCGGTCACATCGATCGAAGCCGACGAAGCGGCGAAGCTCATCAACATGGAAGAGATCCTGATGCGGCGCATCGTCGGTCAGGACAAGGCCATCAAGGCGATCTCGCGCGCGATCCGTCGCTCGCGACTCGGCGTCGCCTCACCGAATCGCCCCATGGGATCCTTCATCTTCCTCGGATCGTCCGGTGTGGGAAAGACCGAGGTGGCGCGGCGTCTCGCGGAGTTCCTGTTCGGGTCGCAGAAGCATCTCATCCGCTTCGACATGTCGGAATACATGGAGAAGCACGCGGTCTCGAAGCTGATCGGATCGCCTCCGGGCTATGTCGGCCATGAAGAGGGCGGCCAGCTCACGGAGCGCGTGCGCCGCAATCCGTATGCGGTGGTGCTGCTCGACGAGATCGAGAAGGCGCATCCCGACATCGCGAACATCCTGCTGCAGATTCTCGAGGACGGCATCCTGACCGATTCGCTCGGCAATCAGGTCGACTTCCGCAACACGCTCATCATCATGACCTCCAACCTCGGCACGCGGTTCCTGGCCACGAAGGGGCACATGGGATTCCGCGAGAAGACCCCCGACGGCGAGCAGAAGAGCGCGGAGATGATGATCAATCAGGAGCTCAAGAAAGAGTTCTCGCCGGAGTTCATCAACCGGATCGACGACATCATCATCTTCAATCCGCTCACTCAGACGGAGCTGCGTCAGATCTGCCGTCTGCTCGTGGACGACGTCAATGGGGCGCTCATTCACAAGAACGTGCAGATCTCGGTCGACGACTCGGTCGTGGACTGGCTGCTGAAGAAAGCCGAGGAGGAGTCGAACTCCGGTGCGCGTCCGTTGCGGCGTGCGATTCAGCGGCACATCGAAGACGAGCTCTCCGAGTTCATGATCCGGCAGAAGGACATCGTGCCGGAGCGGATCGAGTTCACGATGAACGGCGACGAGGTCGTGCTGATGGCCCTGCCGAAGGCCCTGCCGAAGGACGTGGACCTGATCGCGAACTGACATGCGCTTCTCGCCTCACGACCTGGCCCGCCGTTTGGCGGGCTTTGTCGTTTTGACTGGCGCCACGCTCGTTCTGGTGGCACAAACCAACGCCCCCGATCCGCTCGATAAAGCGAAAACTGCGGCGTATTACCTGCGCTACCGTGACGAGATTCGCGCCAAAGAGGCGGTGGAGCGCTCGCGGAAACTGCTGCGCACACCGGCGTTCCGGGATGCGCTGCACAACACGACGGCGACGCTGCCGCGATTGTTCGTGACGGCCGACCGTTTCGTGACGGCGACCGGCATCACGTTCGATGCGTTCCAGCTCGGCTTGCCGGAAGGAATGATGCGCGGCGGCGCGAAGGTCACACTCTTCGGGGAGGTTACCGACAGTGCCGGAAAAATCGTGACCAGTCTCGAGGAGCCGGCGGTCGTGTCGGAGTCGAAAACGGATCGCTTCGTCGAGCACGTTCTGTTCTTGCCCGTATGGAAGGCGTCGCTGCATTTGGAATCGCCGCCGGCGGTGAAGTGGTCGCTGTCGGGCGCGTGGCGTTCGAGGCTGACGAAACGATCGCCACGTCGGGTGACGTATCGCGCCTGATCGTGTCGAACAACATCTTCAATCTGACGCAGAAGCAGAGCCCGTTCGAACCGTTCGCGTTTGGCGGAACGAAGGTGGTCCCCAAGCCGGATCGCGTGTTCCGGCGCACCGACGAGATGTGGTTGTTCGAAGAGATCCGCAGTCCGACTGTGGGCGTCGATGGAACTCCGCAACTGACGATGCGCATCACGATCGAGAGTGGCGGCAAGACCATCGCGAACTCGACGATGCCAGCCGAGGCGTCGCCGCTCAAGGGTGTTGCCGGCAGTTCGCGATCGGGACAACCGTCGATTTGAGCGCGTTGCGTGCCGGCGAGTACAACGTGCGCCTCACGGTCGTCGACGAGCTCGCGAAGAAGAGTTACGAGCGGTGGCAGTCGATCACCATCGTCGATTGACGATGGTGTGTGGCGCCGCCGAACCCGGCGGCGCCTGCCAATCGTTGCCTACTTCTCTTTGGGACGTTTTGCGTTCAGCTTGCAGACGAATGCGTCGAAACCGCCGCCGTTGATTGGCTGCAACGGCTGATTCAACAGGAAATCTGGTGAATCCGTCTGCCCGACAACGTAGACATGCCTGCCGTTCTTCGTGACCGCGAGATCCCATCCCGCGTCGATCCCGCTGCCACCCAGGTAGGAGGAGAACTGCAGCGCGCCACCTTCTGCATCGACTCCTGCCACCACCGCATCAAACGGGCCGCCTCCGTACACCGGCTGCACCGCTTCGATTGCAGGAAAGTCGACAGAGCTGGTCGCGCCGGCCACGGTAGCGCGGCCCGATTCATCGACGGCAATGCTTCTCAGCGTATCGAAGCTGCTTCCACCGAGGTAACTCGAGTATCGGAGATCTGTGCCGTTCGCGGAGAGGCTGGCTACGAATGCGTCCTGAACACCGCCGCCGTAGGCAGGCTGAAAAGCGTTCTTCAGCGGAAAGTTCAACGAATTCGTGTCGCCGGTGATGTAGACGTTGCCGCCTCCATCAACATCGATGATTCGACCGTGAATCGAGGAGCTCGATCCGATCGTCGCTTGTCCCTGGTCGGTGCCGCTGCCGCCGACATACGTCACGAAAACGCGCGACGCACCCTGCGGATCGAGTTTCGCGACGAAGAGGTCATCGAGGCCGCCGCCATAAGTTGTTTGAAAAGCGCCCGGCGTGACGGGAAGATTCGTCGATCGCGTTTCACCAACGACATACGCTGCGCCCGCGGGATCAACGCGAATTCCGCGGCCGGATTCGAGAGCGCTTCCGCCGAGGAATGTCGAATAGATCAGTTGTGAGCCGTCGCTCGAGACTTTCGTAACGAAGGCGTCGGAGACTCCACCGCCATAACTCTGAATCGGATTGACGAGCGGGAATCCGTCGGACGCCGAATTGCCGGTGAGGTACGCGTTGCCAACGGAGTCAATGGCGATGCCTCGCGACTGATTCAGTCCCGTGCCGCCTAGGTAAGAGGCGTAGAGGAGATTCGCGCCGGCGGAGTCGAGCTTGAGAACGAACGCGTCCTGCTGGCCGCCGCCGTAGACGGGCTGAAACGCGTTGACAACCGGGAAGTCGAGCGACGAAGTCACGCCCGTAATGAACGCGTTGCCCTCGTTGTCGACGACGATCTCCAGCGGATTCTCATCAGCGGCACCGCCGATGTACGTGGAATAGATCAGACCCGTTCCTTCGGCATCGATCTTGGCGACGAACATGTCGCGTCCACCGCGCCGCACTGGCTGCATCGGATCGCCGGTCGGGAAATTGTCCGACTCGGTGCGACCGATGACGTACGCGTTGCCTTCCGCATCGACGGCAACGCCGTTCGCGACATCGGTGGCCATGCCTCCGAGGTAAGTTCCGAATGCGAGATGGAGCGTCGGATCGATGACCAGGGGAATCGAGTGATCGTAATGGCCGAGCGCGAACGTGATGTCGTTGCCGCTTCGTGCATACCGCGCTGCGACGGAAACCCGGCGGCCGTTCACATCCTGATACGCAATCGGCGCACTCTGACGGACGGCTGTTGATCCTGTGGCGATGCGCAGCTCACCGGATCGCGCGACGGTCACGCCAATGCAACCTTCGAAGCTGAGGCGGATGAGCGATGGATCCGCGCCCGGCGCGACCGTGAAGTCGTAGCGCACGCCGTTCTCATTGAGGAACGCAATCATGTCGATCCCTGGATACGCACCGCGGTACCGCACTTCGGCGAAGTGCGGAATGCCGGTGAGCCATCGTCGTGGATCCGATCCGCGGATGTAGTTGCTGCGCGTCGCGAGTTGACCACGGCCGGTGAGCTGCGCCTGCGAGCGCGCACCACGAAGGCGCATCGTCAATGGCTGATGTGCGCGCGACGACAGGATGATCGCGTCGGGTGTCAGCAGAACCGTCTGCGCCCCGTCAGTCGCTTTGAACTTCAGTGAGCTTTCCATTTGCCCGCGGTTCTCTTCGAAGCCGCGCGCCGCATGCGGTTTTTCCCTGGAGCGGCGAAGGAGATGAGCGGCCGTGAAGTGCCCGATCTGCCGGCCCATGCGCCTTCCGGTATCGCACGCGGTACGAAAGTGAATGCCTGCGTAGACGCGCGACGAGCCGACTTCGATTGCCATCGAGGACGGCGATGCGAACGAACGAGTCACTCCCGGCAGGCTGCCACTCATCGCCGAAAACGGCAGATCCTCGGTGCCGAAGAATTGCTCGATCACCTCAGCCGCCGCACCGCTGGCGAGGCTGTGCGTCGACGGATAGTCCGGATGCGCCGGTGTGACCAGGAACGCGTTCCACGCCGGATCCGCGAGCGTTTCCGGATTGCCGTCCGAGTCAGCTGCACGGATGGCAGTGACCGGGCGCCAGAAGTTGTAATGGAACTTCGCGTCCCAGCCGGCGAGGAAGGCGTCGGATACCGCAAAGTTCAGCAAGGCGAACAGGCGCGCACTGTCCCAGGGATCGAGCGCGAACTGCAGGGCGAAGCCGCGCGATACACGATTCCAGACGAGCGCGGATGATTCGAAGTGAAAGCGCGCGATCTCGCTCTGTTCTGCCGTTCGCTGCGTGATACCGGCGTTCCCGATCATCTTCACTTCATTGAAATCTGCCGTGTACTCGTCGCTCGTGAGAGCGGGCGGAGCTTCCGCACGGAACTGCGACGCAGTTTTCAGCGCGAACGGGGTGACGCCTGTCCACCAGGGAATGCTCGCCGGCGCGAAGGCAGGAGGCGTCGGCTGCCAGACGCCGGGCCCCGATCCCGGGACGTACGGCGCAACCGCTGATGATCCATCACCAACCCGTTTGAGAATCATCGCCGCTGCCGCCTCCCGCCCGACGTCGATGCCGCTGCTCTTCGCCGGGCCGTCGGAGATCGCGGACATGGAAACGAGATATGCGGCATCGATTGCCGGCTGTTGCGCGGGCAGTTCCGCGACGAGGATATTGCGGGCCGCGGTCGCGATCGCCGCTTCGACGGACGCTCCCGGCTGGGGCTCACATTGCGCCGCGTAGGTGACGAAGCGCGGACTGATGCAGTTCAAGGCATCGTGAATCGCGCCGTGCGTCATCGCATAAATGCGGCCCTGCTGCGGCGGCGCCTTGGCCGCCGCCACAATCGCGTTCGTCGCGGTTGCGTTCCACTCCGATACCGGATCTGCGGCCATCGCGATCATTGGGATCAGAGCGACGAAAAGACTGAGTTCTAAAGAAAGCCGTTTCTTCATTTGGGTCCTCCCGGGCTGTGCCCGACTCATTGAGGAGGAGCGGGATCCCGAAATGTCCGCCGGCCGTACCGGGAGTACAATCCGGGTCTCACATCCACGCTCCTCCGAGCCCCAAACTGTGCTGCGCGCGTGTCGCAGTCCTTTAGCAACCCTCTAATTTTTCTTTATGAGCTCTCAAGCGTTGTGGCATGGAGGTGAGGCGACTCGTTTCTACGAGTTCGGTCCGTTCCGGATCGACGTCGCCAATCGCTTCCTGCTTCGCGACGGGAATATCCTGCCGCTCAGCATCAAGGCGTTCGATCTTCTGCTCGTCCTGGTGAAGCACCGCGGCGACGTCGTCGAAAAGACCGACCTCATGAGACAGGTCTGGTCGGACTCTTTCGTCGAAGAGGGAAATCTCTCCCACCACGTGTTCATGCTGCGCAAGCAGCTTGGGGATCAGGAACACGAACATGCCTACATCGAGACGATTCCCCGACGCGGCTACCGGTTCGCGGCTGACGTCCGTGAAACACATGGCGATGCAGCCCAGGTCGCAGAGGCGCTTGTAACCACGAGAGCGCCGCGCCGCGCGATCATCGCCCTTGTCGCTGCTGCCGTCGTCCTGATCCTTGCCGCGTTCATTGCAATTCGCAGTTCGCGACAATCGATCGTGCAGGCGGTGGCTGTTCCGATTCGTTCGGTCGCCGTGTTGCCGTTTCAATCGTCAGACGACTACAGCGGCGCAGGCATCGCCGACGTTCTGACGACGCGACTGAGCGCGCACAGTGGTCTGATCGTCCGCTCGACGCGCACGGTTGCTGACGCCCTGGACAGCAACAAAGACGCAGCAGCGATCGGCCGGCGTCTCGGGGTCGATGCCGTCGTCGATGGACGCGTCGTCCGGACTGGTGAAAGGGTGCACGCTACCGCGCGCCTCGTTCGGAGCATCGATGCGGCGCTCATCTGGTCCGGCCAGTTCGATGAGGATGGCGGCGCTCCATTTGTCGTGGAGGATGCGATCGCCGAACGCATTCTTCACTCGTCCGCGCAAGGGTCGAGGAATGACGGAGCGCGATTGACCGGCTCGACATCGGATCCGGAGGCTTACCGGCAGTACATCATCGGCCGCTCTTACGTCGCGAAAGCGTCACGCGAGCGCGCCAACGCCCTGCCCTACTTTCAACGCGCGGTCGTTCGTGATCCCCGATTCGCGCTCGCGTATGCCGGCATCGCCGAAACATGGTCCACCCTTGGAGTCTGGGGTGTCGTGAAGCCGGAGGAGTGGGTGCCGCCGGCCGAACAGGCCGCCATTCGCGCGCTGCAGCTCGACGGAAATCTCTCCGAAGCCCAAACCGCCCTCGCCTCGGTGCGCATCTACGGATACTGGGACTGGAAGGCCGGGGAAAACGGTTTCCGGCGCGCTCTCCAGTTGAATCCGGGCAATGCGCTCGCGCAACGGCAGCTCGCGCACTGCCTTCAGCTGCAGGGGCGTTTTGATGAAGCGATTGCGGCGCGCAAACGGGCGTGCGAGCTCGATCCGGTTTCGCCCGTCTTACGTCGCGAAGCGGCCCTCACGTATTACATGGCCCGGCGCTACGACGACGCGATTCGTGAGCATGAAACGGCTCTGGCGATGAATCCGAAATTCGATCTGTCGCTGATCAACATCGGGAATGCCTACGTTCAGAAAGGTCAGACTGCCAAAGGAATCGAATACCTGGAGCGCGCGGTGGCGGCCGGCGATCTCGCGAGGCCGAACGCGATGGCCTGGCTCGCCCATGCGTACCGTCGAGCCGGTCGCGCCGCTGACGCGGCGCGTACGCGCGACGAGTTAACGAAGCTTGGGCGGACGCAGTTCGTTCAACCATACATCTTGGCCATCGCCACGCTCGCCGGCGGCGATGACACCGACCGCGTCTTTGCATTGCTCGAAGAGTGTTATCGCACCAGGTCGGTTGGTCTCATCAATCTCAAGACGGATCCCGCGTGGGATTCACTGCGTTCCGATCGCCGGTTCGCGAACCTTCTTCATCGGATGACGCTTGACCGTTGAGACCGATGCGCCGAACGCTGGTGGTCTCGCTCTTCCTTGTCCTCACGTGCAACGTGTCCCTGGCTCAGCAGGCTGCGAGCGCTGATCTTATGGGAGTCGTCAGCGCGGCGGGAAGGGCGCTGCCAGGTGTCACAGTCACCGTTTCGTCGCCGTCGATGCAGGGCACGCGGTCGACGGTCACCAGCTTTGGCGGCGGCTACGTCCTTCGTCATCTTCCGATCGGTGTCTTTCAGGTTGCGTTCGAGCTCGATGGAATGGAACGGCTGGTTCAGACCGTCACGCTCGCGGCGGCACATCAGGCTCGTGTCGACGCGACTTTGCAGATTGGAAGCATCGCCGAGTCCCTGACCGTGAATGGAGACGCCACGCCCCGCAATGCGGCGTCAGAAATCGGCACGATTGCGCATCGCACGCTGCTCGAAATGCTCCCCGCGACGCGCACTCTTCGCGACATCACACTGCTCAGTTCATCGGCGAATGCCTTCGGCGTGCGCAATCGCCTGACGATTGCAGGAGCGCCGTCGTGGGACAGCCTCTTTCTCGTCGACGGCGTCGTCGTCAACGAGAACCTGTCCGGCCAGCCGCACAACATGTTCATCGCCGATGCGATCGAGGAAGTGACGATCCTCAGCGGCGCCGTTTCGTCCGAGTACGGGCGCTTCACAGGTGGGGTCGTTACGGCCGTAACGAAGTCGGGAGGCAACAGCTTTTCCGCTTCGCTGCGCGACACGCTGACTAATGCCTCCTGGACGGCGAAGACTCCCTGGCGTGATGAGCCCAGTTCACCGGATCACATTGACCACCTCTTCGAAGGCACCGCCGGCGGATATCTGCTGAAGGATCGGCTGTGGTTCTTCGCTGCCGCGCGATCGTCGAATGTTTCGGCGCAGCGGCTGACCGCACGAACCGACATTCCTTACATCGGCGGTACAAAAGAGAGGAGAGCCGAGGTGAAGGTGACGGCGACGGCGGGCGCGTCTCACAACTTCGTCGGCTCCTATTCCGATCTGAACCTGCGAGAGACGAACGTCGTCGACACCGATGGCGGTCGCGTGGCCGACCTCGACGCGCTGATCCCTCTTCGCGAGCAACCGACGCGTCTGCTGGCGCTTTCCTACAACGGAACTTTGACGCGCAGTCTTTTCGCTGAGCTTCAGCACTCTGCGACGCATTACTCCATCCGCGGCGACGGCGGACGATCGACGGATCGCATCAGCGGCACATTCATCAACGTTCGCGGCGAGCGTCTCGTGTTCAACGCACCACCGCGCTGCGGCGTCTGTGGCGACGACGCGCGCGATAGCAGCTCGACCATCGGCAAGGTCACCTGGTACCGGCCAACTGTCGCCGGCGCTCACGTTCTGACCGCCGGCGTCGAGCGTTTTGCCGAACGGCGGATCGCCAATGGCAACCGTTCGGCCAGCCGGTACAACATCCAGACCGGGGGCGTGCGTATCGTCGGAGATCGCGTCTACCCTGTGTTCGGCCGGGATACGGTCATTGGATTCACTCCGCTCGACGTCTTGTCGCACGGCACCCATCTCGTGACTGACAGCGCGTTCGTGAACGACCATTGGGAGCTCGGATCGCGCGTCGACGTCACGCTCGGTCTTCGCCACGACCGCAACAACGCTCACGACGCGGATGGCACAACGGTTTCCAACGACAGATCCTGGAGTCCGCGTTTCGGTCTTACGGTCGCTGTCGGTCCGTCCGAGCGAACGCGATTGAATGCGAGTTTTGGCCGCTACACCTCCAAGATCCTGGAGGGTCCGCAAACGAGTAATGCCGCGCAGCAGGTAGGGATCTTTGCAGTGCTGGGATGGAGATACATGGGGCCCGACATCAATGGCCCGTCGGTCGCTGATGCGCAGCTCGTTTCGTCCGCCGACGCCTTGACACAGTTGCTGGCGTGGTTCGACTCGGTGGGGGGTGTCAACAACCGGCAGTTCATTTCATTCGTCACATATCCCGGTTACAGCTCGACGTTCCAGTCACCGCTTGCGTCCCCATCGATGGACGAGAAGACGATCGGTGTCTCGAATCTGATTCGATCGCATGGAACGATTCGAACGGACATCATCATCCGCGACTGGCACAACTTCTACGCGGCGCGCATCGACCGGAACACCGGGACGCGAACGGATCCGCTGGGCATCGTCAATGACGTGGCGTGGATCGTCAACGACGATCGCGAGACCGAGCGCCGGTATCGTGCGATTCGCATCGAAGGAGCGTGGAACACATCCGGGATCAGCGCCGGAGCCAGTTACACATTGTCTTCGCTGCGTGGCAACGACGAAGCTGAGGAGCTGACGACCGGACAGGCTCCGCGAAATCTTCCCTCATCTCTCTGGTACCCGGAGCTCACGTCTTACGCCCGGCGACGGCCAATCGGCTACTTGAGTCAGGACCAACGCCATCGGGCGCGACTCTGGGTTGCGGCAATGCGCCGCGCCGGACGTGGCAGCATGAACGTGTCCCTGCTGCAGTCATTCGCCTCGGGACGAGCGTTTTCAGCGGTCGGTGACATCAGCGTCACCGCTTACGCCGGGGCGCCCGGGAACCTGGGCTACCGGCTGACGCAGATGACGCCGCAGCCGTACTTCTTCAGCGCTCGAGGCGCGTTCCGCACGGACGATGTCTTCAGCACGGATGCAGCGGTTCAGTACGAAATGCCTTTCGAAAGTGTTCGACCATTCGTGTACGTCGCGGTGACAAATGGATTCAATCGGTCAGCGGTCGAATCCGTGAACACCGACGTCATCACGCTCGCGAGACAGGGCGCGGCGACCGGCCTGGCGGCATTCGACCCTTTCAACGGCAAACCTGTCGAAGGCGTTCACTATCGCCTCGGCCCGCTGTTCGGCAAAGCGGCCGGCCCGTCGTCATACCAGCCTCCGCGCACGTTCTACGTGTCGGCGGGAGTGCGATTTTGATTAGCGCCGCGAGATCGCCTCACGGCACGATCTAACGACAATGGGTCGAAGTTCAGCCGGTGCGGATCGACTGGCCCAACTCGTCGCGAGACTGTGTCAAAACTCTGGCGGGGTCGTAAAATGGGAAATGAGCTTCATCGAAGGTCACAGGGCGCGACCAGCAGACGCTCTTCCCGGAAGTTCTCGACGACTACATTCCCGCCGATCACCCGGTCCGATTCATCGATGCATACGTTGATCAGTTGGATCTGGAACACCGGTCTCAGCGATCCCAGGCGGAGGCGCTCGGAAAGTTCCTCGGCGTCGAGGCGATCGTTCTTGTTGCCGGACTCGGCCCGCCCTCGGGTGTTGCACACGATCACCTTCTCCGCGTGAGCAACGACCAGGTCGTGCAGCCACTGGGCCTGCGTTCCCTCTTCAAAGGCGACATGGACTCGCCGACCGGCGCTCTTCACCAGCTGCAAGATCGCCCTTGCCTCTGTCGGGATCGTGGCTCGGAGCACAATCGAACCTCTCTCAGTTCGCGATTCCAAAGGTACAGGGAGGAGCGGGTTTTCAATATGCGTTAGCCAGACGCAAACGTTCGAACAACTTGGACCGTCCTGATCTTCGATGGCGATCAACAAAAGGCGAATAGGCGTAGCAGCAGGTTTACTGTTCGGCGTCGGGATTCTCACGTATCTTTTGTGGCCGCAACCGATCGTCGAGTACGGCGCCGGCGCGAGGGGATTCGTCGTAGACACTCGCGGCAATCCAATTGCCGGTGCGACGGTCACGCTCGATTTCGAGCAAACCGTGTTCGATGCGATAACACCGTTGCGCAAGGCACGGCTCCTTACCGACGAGGCCGGTCATTTTCAGGACTTCTTCATCTCGTGCAATAGACCAGGCGGACCATACACGGTCACCGTCGATAAACCCGGCTTTCATCGCGCGACTGTTCGCGGCGTAGGCATGGGCTCCCATCGCATTGTTCTCCGCGACTCTGTTCAGCTGCCAACGACAGCTCGCGCCGGCGGCGCTGGCTAACTCCGCGCAGAAGCTGTCGCGGCCCGCGCTGTGGCTCGGCGCTTCCGCGCCTCGTGTGGTGGCGCCGCTCGCGCATCGCGCTATGATCTAGGAACCGGCCGCGCGGCTGAACGTGTGAGCCGTTAGGCGGACATGCGCTTCAGCTCTTCGCGCACGACTCGGCGCAAAATCTTCTCGATCGGCTCCGCCTGGTTTTGCACATACTCTCGCAGAGCAGCGTTGATCATCGTCTGGTAGTTTCCGCCGCCAACCTTATTCACTTGCTCGCGAAACCAGTCGAGAACATCCGTATCCAGCCGAATCGTGATGCGGGTTTTGCCGCCTTCGTTTGAAACCACCGCGCCTCTTTTGCCCTTCGAAAAATCGTATTCGCGTTTCATCATTCACCTTCGTATGCCGCTCGTTCTCGGCGCGTGGCCTTCCGGGCCGAGATGATTCGTATGTCTTCTCCGCGCCACGCGTAAACCACCAAGAGCAGGCGCCCGAGCCCATCTACGCCGATCGTTACAAACCTGTCTTCCTCGTCCGAATCGTCGTCGCGAATTGTCAGAGCGTTGTCGTCTTCGAGCGCCAGCGCGGCGTCGGCGAAGTCCACGCCGTGCTTTCGAATGTTCGAACGGTTCTTCTCCGCGTCCCATTCGTACGCCACACTAGCAGTATATGCACGCACGTATGTACGTGCAAATGTGCCGCCTAACTGTTGCGTCTCAGGACGTTGTTCCTATCCAGGCGACTGATCGGCGCATTGTATGAAAGAGCTGAGTGAGCTCGATGGAAGTTATAGAAGTGAAGGTACGGCGAGAGCCAGCGCTTGCGCTCGGTCGATGAGTTGTACGAGAAGCGGTAGGCCCACTCGCGGAGAAGGGTTTGTATGAAGCGTTCGACTTTGCCGTTGGTCTGAGGGCGATGGGGTTTGATCCTCAGATGTTTGATGTTCCTCGCTCGGCAGAACTCGGCGAAGCGGTGCGACTTGTAAGCTGGGCCGTTATCGGTGATGGCTTCTTCGATGGTGACCCCGTGTCGTGCGAACCAGTCCAGAGCGTTGATCATGAACTGGATCGCGCTGTCGGTGCACTCATCGGGAAAGAGCTCAGCGTAGCAAACGCGTGAGGCATCGTCGGTGGCGACGTGGACGAACTCGAAGCCTTGCCTCCTCGAGCCGTAGGACCGACGACGTGTGATCCGATGACCGACCCGGTCGAAGCGGCCCAGGCGCTTGACGTCGATATGCGTTGGGCGGACGAAAGAGAAAACGCACGAATGCACGTTATGAGACCAGTGGCTGATGGCCTCCGCTGGGCGTAGGAAGTTCTATGGAAAGTGACTCGGCATCGGTCATTCGTTGCGCACTCTCGCTGTGCGCCCGCAGAAATGATTTCGGATTGCTGAGGACATTGCCCATCCGCATTCCTTTCCGGATCGCAGCAAGCGTCACCCTGCGTGTGGCGAGCGCGGCGAGCAACCCGAGGTGCGTCTTCACTTTTCCTTCAATCCGGTAGCGGACGTCGACCGCGTGCTTCCAGAGTGCCGCGTACTCGCGATAGAAGTCCTGCAGAGGGAGCTTCGTAGGAAGCACGGTGTGCGCAATATCGAACAACTCCCAATCGGACGTCTGGATCGACGCTGCCGTTTCGTCCCATAGATCTGTTCCGGGAAGCGGAGTGAGTACTGAAAAACCGGAGTTGTACGCCCCCGTTTCGTCGATCCAGTGCTTCAGCTTCTCGAAATCCTCCCGATCCCACATCGGATCGACAATGAAGTTGGGCGTGTAGCCGATGCCGAGCTCCTGCAGGATGCGAATGGCGCGGTTATTGTTGTCCGCGGTGTTCTTCTTGTTGACCGACTTGAGGCCCTCATCGTCAATCTTCTCCAAGCCGAGGAACACCGTCATGCGGCCGCAGTCCTTCCACATCTCGACCAGATCGGGGAATTTACAGATGATGTCGCTGCGGGTCTGGAGCGTGTAGTGCTTACGGATGCCCGATTCCACGAGCGCCTTTGCCATCTCCCGGCCACGATTCACATTCATCCAGAAAATGTCGTCGGTGATGAAGACGTTCGGCGCTTCGATCTGCCGCATCTCGGCGACGACTCGTTCCGGTGATTTCTCCCGGAACGTACTTTCGTGAAACTTCCAGACCGAGCAGAAGTTGCAGCGGAACGGGCAGCCGCGCGCCGTCTCCAGCAGTGCGAGCGGACGACGGAAGTTGATGTAGTACTCGCCGGCGTACTCCCGGATGAGATGGCGCGCGGGGAACGGAAGCTCGTCGATGTTTCGACGGGCCGGGGCATGTCCGGTGTCCACCGGAGTCGACGAGTTGATGAGCAGACCGGGCACCCTCCGCAGATCTCGCGTCTTTTCCCATGCTTCGACGAGCAGCGGCATGACCTCTTCGCCATCGCCAACGACGATGACATCGATACCCGGCTTGAGAAACCACCGGGGATCGCGCGATGCGTCGTGTCCGCCGATGACCACGAGTACGTCGGGGAAGTCCTGCTTGATCCGGCGCGCGAGCCGCAGAGAGCGAAAGCGTTCTGTCGTGAAATTGCACTGCAGGCCGACAACCTGAGGGGCGAAAGCACGGACCTTGGCGAAGCCCCGGTCCACACCGTCGATCCGCATGTCGACGATCTGGCAGGAATGCCCCTCCTCCTCGAGGCCGCCGGCGACACATTCCAGTCCCAGCGGCTCGACGAACGTGATCATCTCCAGGCCGATGATCCCGCCGATGGGGGCCTTCAACAGCGTCACTTTCATGGGAGCTGAAGATATCAACAGAAGATGCCGCGGCAAGTCAACAGCGGCGTGCGATCTGCCTGTGCGCCGCCGCCTGACGCTGACCCCGGCGGCGCAGCGCATTTCTGGCCGAAGATCGAAACAAAGTGGTGCTCAGTTGTACCGTGGCCCGACTTCACGGCCGCGACCGCGGCATCCAGGCCACCGAGTGGTAGCATGGTTCACCCATCGTCGAAGTCGTCGCCCAAGCGACTGGCCATGGACAGGAGGTGGCTTTGGGAAACGCGCGACCATCGGTCACAAAAAAGCAGAGAGAGCAGAAAAAGCGTGAGCGCCAGCTCTTCAAGGCTCAGAAGCGCGCACAACGCAAGATCGGCTCCCAGAACGACTCACAAAACGACTCACAAAACGACTCTCAAACGAGCAGTACGGACGAGCAGCCGGCGACCGCTGTCGAGCAGGACTCGTAGAGCTGCGCGGAGTTGCGAGCGCCGGTTCGGCGTGATGCACAACCTGTCGCCTCACCGCCAGCGCGTCGAATCGCGCGAGAACGCCGGCGAGCGACAAAGCGGACAATGTGAGAATCGGAGCGCGCAGCGCGACGACGACCGTTTCCGTCGCCGCGTTGTCTGCCGCGTTCGCTTCTGTCTCGTTCGATGACCGCTGCCGTCAGTACGCCGAGCGAGCATCGCGCTCACCAGCGCCGTCCCCGCGGGCAGAGCGTCAGTGCCCACGTTTCATGCTTCCTCCATTGCGCCGGAGGATGCAGCGGCGTGGTCCGGAGGTGCGGCGAGACGGCGGTCATCGGTGACGCGGCCGGGCGAACAGGCTCTCGAACTCGTCGCGGCGCTTGCGGCTCAGCTTCAGCCGGGTGCCGTCGCGGAGCACGACGGCGCAGTCGCCGCGGAACATCGGATGGATCTCGCGAACGCGGTCGATGTTCACGATCGCGGAGCGATGCAGGCGGAAGAACCGATTCGGATCGAGCTGCGTCTCGATCTCGTTCATCGTCTGCCGGAGGAGGTGCGACGTTCCGCCGACGTGAAGCGAGACGTAGTAGTCGGCGGCCTCGATCCAGTCGATGGCGTCGGCATCGATGACCATCGACCTGTCGCGGGCGGGGACGAGGAATCGGGCCGTCTGCGGGCGGTGCTCGGAGAGGAGCTCGGAGATGCGCTCGGTGAGATCGCCGCGCTGACGGCTGCGCGCGCGTTCGCGCGCGCGTTCGCGTGCGCGGTCGAGCGCATCGCGGAAGCGTGCATCGTCGAACGGTTTGAGGAGGTAGTCGAGCGCGTGGACCTCGAACGCGCGCAGCGCGTAACGGTCGTACGCGGTCACGAAGACGATGGCCGGGACAGCATCCGGCCCGATCTGCTGCAGAAGCGCGAACCCGTCGACGTCCGGCATCTGGATGTCGAGGAACATGATGTCGGGCCGCGTTCGCGCGACGAGCGCGGCGGCCGTGTCGCCGCTCGCTTCGCCGACGACGACGATGTCATCATCGTTCTCGAGCAGCGCGCGGATCGAATCCCGCGCCAGCGGCTCGTCATCGATGATCGCAACGCGCAGGGGCGCGCTCATGCGACCTCGCTCCACGGAATCGACAGCACGGCGAGCACGCCGCCGTTCGTGTTCGACAGATCGAATCGATACTCGCGTCCGTAGAGCTGCTCGAGCCGTTCGACGGTGTTGCGCAGACCGATGCGGAGTACCGACTGCTCGCGAAGTGTGCCGCTGTTGAACATCTCGATGCGAAGCTGTCCGTTCGAGCGAAATGCGCGGACCTCCACGACTCCCGGCGCGGATGTCGGAGCGATGCCGTGCCGAACGGCGTTCTCCGCGAGCGGCTGCAGCACGAGCACCGGAACGGCCGCGCGGCGCGCCGCAGGATCGAGGTCGATGCCGAACGACATGCGATCCGGGAACCGCGCCCTCTGGATCTCGAGATAGCGGCGGAGCACCGCCACCTCTTCCTCGAGCGCGACGCGTTGCGTCCCGGCGTGATCGAGCGTGTAGCGAAGAAGCTCGCTCAGGCCGGCCATCATCGTCACCGCTTCGTCGTTGCGCCGGTTCCTCACGAGTGAGCTGATCGCGTTCAGCGTGTTGAACAGAAAGTGCGGCTGGATCTGCAGCTCGAGCGCGTGCAGCCGCGCTTCGGCGAGCGACTTCTCGCGCTCGCGATAACGGCCGTAGAACTCGAGCGCGTGCGTACCGCCCAGGACGAGGCAATAGAGGATGATCTCGATCGGAAGCCGGCTGAAGAGCATCTCGGCCAGGTTGAGCCGCGACGGTTCCGCCGTCATGCGATCGAATGGCCGCACGACGACGAGCAGGCCGGCCCAATACAGTCCGTGCACGACGGCGATGCCACACGCCGCGAGACAGTGAATGAGGATGTTCTTCCGCGCCGGTGGAATCACCGGCCATCTCTTCGTGATGTAGACGATGAGCGCGGTCGCGGCCAGCCATGCCTCCCAGATCGCGACGTAGAAGCCGATCAGCCGCGGCACCGAGTGCCCGTGCGTGATCATGCTGATCCACACCTGGAAACCGGTGATGATCCCGAAGATCGCCCAGAAGGAGGCGACGGCGAGCCACCCCGTGCGCCGTGACATGGTGCTAAGTGTGCCGCACGGCGGCGGATCCTGCGATTCGGTGCAGCGAAGTGTGACCGGCGTGCAGCGAACGGGATTCGAGAAGGGCCCGAGGCCGGCGGCGCCACGCCGCGTACTTTTTGATGATTACTTCCGTAATTCTGGTTGCGTCTTTCGGCATTTGGGCGCAGATTATTGCTGCGGCAGTGTCACTGCCGCCTGGGTCCGATTAACAATTTAACCTTTAAGGCAGCCGCGCCTCTCTCCGTGGCCGCCGCCCTTGCGACGATGGAAGTCAATTCCTCGAAGTACGACTTCATTGAGCTACGGACGCGCGCGGAGTTCCTCGATCTCTGCGGCGATGCCGATCGTGCCGAAGAGCTGCGGCAGTTGTCTGTCGAGGTCGGTCGCGAAGTCGATCTGAACTGCTACGCCTATCAGCTCCTGTGGCGCGGCCAGATCGAGGCCGCGTTCGATCTGCTCTATCGCAATCTCGAAACGCATACGCATTCGTGGAACGTCTACGACAGCCTGGCCGAGGCGTACGCGATGATCGGGGACACCGAGAGCGCGATCGATCACTACGGTCGAGCGCTCACGCTGGTACGCGATCGCGATCAGAAGACCCGCATTCGCTCGATTCTGCTGCATCTGCGCGGGCTGACCGAGAGCGAGTAGGCTCGAGCTCACTCCGAGCGAAGCGAGGAGTCTGCCTGGCGGCAGCCGGATGCGCGCGTTACACACGAATGCACCGAATCGCCGCTGCCCAGCAGATCCCTCGCCTCCGCTTCGCTCCGGCTCGGGATAGACTGCCTTCCCATGCCGCTCGTCCACATTCACCTCCGCGCTGGAAAGTCGCCGGAGTACATTCGCGATCTCGCCACCGGCGTTCACGAGGCGCTCGTCGCCACGGCGAACGTCCCTCCCGATGACCGCTTCCAGATCATTCATCAGCACGCGCCGGATGCGATGATCGCGCACCCGACTTACGGCGGAGTCTCGCGCTCGGCGGATCTCATCATCATCGAGATCACGCTCAACGCCGGCCGCTCGGTCGAGATGAAGAAAGCGTTGTACGCAGGCATCGCCTCCCGCCTGATGAAGTCGATCAGCGTCCGGCCCGACGACGTCGTCATCTCGTTGACTGAGGTCACCAGGGAGAACTGGTCTTTCGGCGGAGGCCGTGCAACGTACGCATAGCCGTTGTCACAGAATCGAGACGGGAACCAATCCGCGAGTGCAGTGCGGCGCACTACACTAGTGGAGTGTAACGACAAAATCAGTAGTGCCGCTGACGATGGCGCGGTGCGAGATCAAGGAGCGAGGAGGAAGCGATGCGGGACATCGTTGACGACGAGCGACGCGGAGATCGCGCCGCGCCATCGTCAGCCCTTCGGGTTGGCGGCGGGACCGGCTCGCTCGCTTTGTCGCTCCTCCTCAACGATGTCCCGCATCGCCTCGTCGTCGCTTCGCGCGATCGAGCCGGTCGCGCCGCCAACGGCGCCACTGATTTTGTCGTTACGCTCCACTAGAATGCGCGGCGGTCTTCTCGTGTTCTCGGCGACGCGTGACCTCTCCGAACCGTCGCGCGTCTCACGAAGGCCGACAGGACGCACCCCTTTT
>Ga0210377_10001123_pt1 | contig 24732 bp, 31 predicted proteins | sample PLM4_65_b1redo_FD_155480 | JGI IMG/M metagenome (GOLD analysis project Ga0210377, IMG submission 155480) | Groundwater sediment microbial communities from an aquifer in East River, Colorado, USA - PLM4_65_b1 redo | ecosystem: Environmental > Terrestrial > Soil > Riparian zone | place: USA: East...
CATTTCGCAGTTATCGCTGGTCGAGTAGCGAAGCATATCGAGACCAACAGTTTGAAGCCAAAATGGCGTTTCAGGTTATTCGCTGGTTTCGATACGCCCGACAAGCACGGGCTACTCAACCAGCGGAGCGCGAGGAATATTATTCCAAGCCAAGCGTCGCGTCGGCGCGGGCTTTGGTGAGCATAACCTTGAACAGACGCGAGGCAATCAGCAGATCGATAAGTGAGAAGAGCAACATCATGCCCCAGGCGAAAAAAGTATCATTTAATGGAGCGGCTGTTGTCGAAGTCCCGTGCAGAGCGACCGCCGCCCAATATGGAGGAAGCAGGTAGGAAACGGGAGTCGTCCATCCGGGTAGGAGCGCGACCGGGAAGAGGAATCCGCATAACACGTACACAGGGAATTCCATCGCATTCTGCCAGGCACGCACACCCGGGTTCATCACAAACACAGGCGCGATGATAAGACCGAAACTGATGAACGCAATGATGGAGAGAAAGACCGAAGCCACAAATAACAAGGGTTGTTGAATTTCAAGTGAATAACCAAATGCGAAGGCGGCAACGAAATAACCCAGTACCATCGAGACCAGGGATTGAAGAACGTTCGCCAGATTTTTCCCGAAGACGATCACCTCAAATGGAGTTGGAACAGCAACAAGAGGTTCAAGCGTACCCGTCCAACGCTCGAAGTTGATGCTGCCTCCGGAGATAAACAACAGGCTCGACCATAACCCTGTGAGTCCACTGCCGACCACCACGAACATGGCGGCATCCGCGCCTTTATCCTTCAGCATCCATAATCCGAGCAACGCGATAATAATGGGCTGGAAGAGAACAGTGAAGAGAATAAAGCCATCCGTCATCTGCTGGCGGATGTTCATCTCTGCCACGACCAGGATCGTGCGCCAGTATTTTGCAAGGACTCTGACGTTCATGCCTCACCTCCTACAAGCCGGACATACGCGTCTTCGAGCGTCGGTTCGCGGACGATGACCCGACCCACCTTTAAACCATCCAACGCGGACATGACATCGGGAACCGCCTCCGCCCCACGACTGGTCTGGATCAGCAAAATTTGTTTTTGACCGTGCTCCTCAATGGATAGCGAATCAGCAAACGGGAGAGCGCGCACTCTTTCGAGTGCGCTATCCGGCGCGCCGAAGGTTTCCACCTCCACCACGTTCAAGTCGCGGACGTGAGTTTTCAGTCCGCTGGGAGTGTCAAGAGCGATGATGTGTCCGTGATTGATGACGGCGATCCGGTTGCAGAGTGCATCAGCTTCGAACATGTAATGCGTTGTGAGGAGAATGGTCTTCTTCTCGGATTGCAGGGTGAGAATGACCTGACGAAACTCGCGCGCGCCAACGGGGTCAAGTCCGAGCGTTGGCTCATCGAGGAAGAGGACATCGGGATTGTGGAGCAACGTCCGTGCGACGTGCAGGCGCTGCTTCATCCCGCGTGAATAGCCCTGCACCTTCTCCTCGCCGCGCCCGTTCAATCCGACCATTTCAAGCAGATAGGGAATCCGCTTCCTGGTGACATCGTAGTCCATGCTGTAGAGACTTGCAAAATAACGCAAGTTGTCGATACCTGAGAGACGCCAGTACAAGCCGCGCTCGCCGCCAAAGATGAATCCGATCCGCTTGCGGACCTCATCCGCCTGGGCAACGACATCGAATCCTTTAACGGAGGCAGACCCGGACGTGGGAATGAGAAGCGTGGTCAACATCTTGACTGTGGTCGTTTTTCCGGCTCCGTTCGGCCCAAGAAGTCCGAACAGCTCGCCCTCCTGAATCTCAAATGAGACATCCTCCACCGCGACCACTTCCTTCGTTGTGCGTTTGATAACACCGATCTGGGATGAAAAGATACGTCTTAGTTGAGAAACTTCGATTGCGTTCATTCAATTCCTTTATTAAGGGGATGGCAGGATTGTACACGATTTAAACGACGATTCAAAGATGCTCGAAAGTGCTATAATAAAAACGACCAAGGAGTGACTTATGGATACGAAGTCAGACCGAGAAAACAGATTCAAGGATTTCATCCCTGAAGAAACCCGCGAGCATTACAAGAAAGCACGCGAAGAAATGCGTGAAGCCGTAAAAGGTTTCCTGCCTGAAGGCTTTTGGGAGCACCGCACCGCCGCGCGGCGTGAAATGTTATTGGCATGGCGCAGCATGCTCGACCATGCCATCAAAAAGATGGACGAGAAGGCATAACAGCTTTATCACTGTAAATCCTTGGAGACAGCAAAGCAGGAGGGGTTGCTTTGTTGTCTCTTTTTAATTCGGGTGCAATTACTCCATGAAAACAAGAGACTTCCTTGGGAACGTATAGGATATTGACTGCATGGGCTGTGCCATCAGCAATGGATCCATGCTGGTTCCGGGAGGTTTCATCAAAAAGACCCAACATTTTTGCGTACACCAGGATCCGCTCATCCCGCTCCCGGGCTTCTTGGTGATAGCGTCATTAAGACACATCCAATCCATTTCTGAGATGCAGGACTTTGAGTACGAGGACCTCACCGGACTCATCAGGACTGTCCATCACGCCATCAAGGAGGGGACAAAGATCGGGCACCTGACCATTGTTCAGGAAGAAAGCTCAAATCATTTTCACTTGTGGTTTTTCCCATGGATACAAGATGTGATCGAACGATACAGGCAGCCATCTCTTACCAGGATTCGGGAAATCATGACAGACTATCGGCAACAACCGATTGACAAGGCAGGCTGGGAGGAACTTGAAAAATCGATAGGAAAGATAAAAGGACTAATGGCGTAACGAACGGTGGTCAACTACTCCACACTGTTCTGGCTGCTTTATCCTAACGCCGCCTGTCCAAAAGTACCCAAAGCAAAGCAATGGCCGCTGCAATCAACATCCCTTTGCCGTAGACAAGTTCCCCTGCGTTGTAAAGTAGTACCCCGCCAATTAAAAGACCAAAGAAAATAATTCCGCCCGTCAATCTATTCATAGAGCGATTGAGGGATTGCATATCGCGGCTTAGCTGTGGTGATTGCACCAACAACCCACCGCTTTCGGCTTGCGCCAACACATGGCTGGCTTGAGACGGCAGTGCGATCAAATTCTGTAACATGCTCCCGAGTTCCTCGAGCCAGTCACTAATCCTGGTTTTCGCCTCCTGCTCAATTAATTTGCGCGCGTAAGGCGCAACTTGATTCCATAAATTGAAGTTCGGATCAAGCCCCGTACACATACCCGATAGGATCGCAACTGTGCGCCCCAGCATGATGAGATCATTCGGCACCTGGAACGGCATGCTGAAGATCAGATCGCGATATTGATGCGCGAACTTTCGCAACTCGTCAGGGTTGGTCTTGCGCAGTTCACTCATGGACATGCCCCAGAACCGGTCAAACACCTGCGCTTCGGCCTGCTCGATCAATTTCAAATCAGCGCCGGGCAAAAGCATTCCCAATTGTTGATAGGATTTAACGACGCGGTTTGAGTCTTTCGTACCGACACCAATTAACATTTCACGCAAGCCACCACGCACACCTTCGGGCACACGCGCGGTCATGCCGAAATCCACAAAGGTCAATTGCCAGCGACGCGGTGATTCGCCTTTATCGCCGAGCGGCGTTACGAATAAGTTGCCGGGATGCGGATCCGCGTGAACGAAACCAACCTCGAAGATCTGCTTGAGATAGGTATCCAATAATTTATTTGCCACGTCGCCGCGCTCGATCCCTGCAGCGGTGATCGCCGAATAGTCCGTGATCTTGATTGCATACACATCTTCAAGGGTCAGCACACGCAGAGTCGTATAACTGCGCACGATGCGCGGCACATGCACATCCGGGTCATCCTTGAAGTTCTCGAAGAACGTCTCCGCATTTTCCGCTTCATGCAAATAATCGATCTCTTCACGAACCGTTGAAGAAAACTCGCGCAACAAGGCAGGCACATCCGCATGTTCGCGTACCGGGCGATATCGCATCAGCCACTTCCCCACGCGTTTCAACGCGGATAGGTCAACGTTCACAATTAATTCGATATGCGGACGCTGAACCTTAACGACAACATCACGGAATCCATCCGCTTCACGCTTCGCGTCAAGCCGAAGCCTGGCGCGATGGACCTGACCTAAGGAGGCGGCTGCAAGCGGACTCTCATCGAACCATTCGAATTTTTCCGTTAAAGCCGCGCCCAATTCTCGTTCAGCCAATTCCTTGATCGCGGCGTATGGTTCAGCCGGGACCTCATCCTGCAAATTTGCGAGTTCATCCGTGACTTCAGGTGGAAGCACATCCAGGCGCGAAGACAGGAATTGTCCCACTTTGATCATGACCCCACCCATGTGGATCGCCAACGCGCGAAATCGAACAGCCTCTCTGCGGAAACGCTCTGCGCGCGTACGCCGAGTCCATTTGCGCAAACCTAATCTGGCAATGAACAATTCCCAGAGTATAAAACGAAAGATAACCCCTGCAAAAAAGAATAGAATCCTGAAGTAACGTCCGCGCAAGCGTGGTGGCTGCATGGCAACTCCCTGTAATGTGATGATTTGATTTTATCACCAGAGATATAGCCGCTTTTACCGCTTGTCTCATTAATAAGTAAACTTTTCTCATGGATTTGTAGGTTGAAATTCAAATATCAATTTAAGTAAATTATACGGCACTCTGTAAACATAAAAGCGGACGAGTCTCCTCATCCGCTTATTGATTCATGCAACGAGTCTAGATCCCTGCGTTGCTCAAAATGGTCATCATACGTGACAACTCAGATGTAAGATCGGGGTGCGTAACCTCGAAGTGATCAATGGCATCCTGGAATCGCTTGAGCATGCTCCCCCTGATTTCTTCATCATCCCTTTGCTCCAGCAATTTTTTGATATCCGCGTTGAGACCGCGCAGTAATTCCCGCCCTTTTTCATCCACAGCTTTAGTCTTTCCGAGTTCTTCGTGCAGCTGTTCGAGAAGCTTGCTGAGTTTCTTATCGGTCATGGGAAAGCTCCTCCTTCCATTCCTGAATTTGGGTGAATAGATTCACCTCTATTTTACAACGTTTTGAGTTCTTGGTGATAAAGCTCAGATGGGAAAACCGATCATTTCTCTTCAACCCATCTCGAATCTCGTGAATTCGGGGTGGTACTGAACTTTGGACAGGAGTTCGGACATCCTACATTTCAGCCACGGACACTTGCACCCGATTTGCTTAGCACATCGTGCGTTCGGTGCATTGCAGGTGTTACACACGTGTGCCTGCGGCCCACCGTTCGTGCCGCGAGCACGCCGGTGCGGGACGGCAATGCAGGCAGATTGGCACTGATTTTTTCAGATTATTTATCTGTGTCTAAAGACCCTTTGTCCGAACTTTCGTCTGAACTTCAGGATGGTAAGATTGCGCTCACAGGCAATTTTTTGTATACTGACTATGCAAAAAAATATTATATCGGTAGAGGAAAACGCAATGATCAATGACAACAAGACTCGCAGTGACTGGTTACGGATCCATAACAGAGCGGCAATCGATTACAAAAACAGCGAATGGTCAAGGGAATATTTATTTGGCGTCCGTAAGAAACGCAAACAGTTATTTGCAGAATCGCGCGGCAATGTGTTGGATGTAGGCTGCGGCTACGGTATGAACTTTCCTCATCTGACCCAGGCGACCCAAATCACAGGCATAGACTTTAGCCCGGTAATGCTGGATTCCGCGCATAAATACACTCAACAATTGGGCCTCAAAGTGGACCTGCGTTTGGGAGACGCGGAAGCGCTCGAGTTCGCAGATAACACGTTTGATACCGTTATTTCAACATTGTCCACATGCTCATTCTATAACCCGTTAACCGCGTTGCAGGAAATGCGCCGCGTTTGCAAACCGGAAGGGAAAATCCTATTGGTCGAGCATGGCCGCAGTTCGTGGGAATGGCTGGGACGTTACCAGGATAATCACGTTCACGAACAAATCGAGCTGGGCGGCTGTCGCTGGAACCAGGAGCCGCAAGAACTGGTGAAGGGGGCGGGCATACACATCATCAGCGCAGAGCGCACCCTGCTGGGCATCTTCCACACGATCATGGCATCTCCTGCAAAAGTCAGTTAGGAGAAATGTGGAATCTGTCGATTTTCTCCCCGGCCAATCGTCTTTATTATAGAGATCAGCCAAATTTGAAAGATTGACATAACACAAGGAGAAATCTCATGTCCCAATTTATGCTTTTTATTCGCGGTGGAAGTGAAACAAGCGAACACCTCTCGCCCGAACAGATTCAGCAGGCAATCGAGCGATTCCGCGTGTGGGCGCAAAAACTGCGCGCACAAGGGAAACTCGTCAGCGCTGAAAAGCTCAAGGACAATGAGGGGATGTTGTTGAGCACACAGAACGGTCAGGTCGTGGTGGACGGTCCATTTGCCGAGACAAAGGAGACGATCGGCGGGTACTTCATTGTTGAGGCAGGGAATCTCGCAGAGGCTATTGAAATTACGAAGGAATGTCCATCACTCAGCAATGGTGGAATTGTTGAATTGCGCGAGATCGAATCTTAATGACTGAGGCCTTGGTTTCGCAACTGGTTGACCATCTGTTCCGTCACAAAGCGGGGCAGATGGTTTCGGCATTGACACGTCTATTTGGGGTGGACAATTTGGAACTGGTTGAAGATATCGTGCAGGACACATTACTCAAAGCATTGCAACAATGGCCCTATCGCGGCATCCCTGATAATCCGGGTGGATGGCTGTGGCAGGTGGCAAAGAACCGCGCCCTCGATGTGCTGAGACGCGAAGCGGGATTCCAGAAAATGTTTGAGGGGCAGATCGACTTGATCGAAGCTGAGCAGATTCCGGCGCCGGAGGAGGCGTCTGCTGATTCGTTCGGGAATGACCTGTTGAACATGATGTTCATCGGATGTCACCCTGTTCTATCCCGAGAAGTCCAGGTGGCGCTTGTTCTCAAGACGGTCGGCGGATTCAGTGTGGCGGAAATTGCACGAGCATTTCTTGTGCCAGAGGCGACGATCTCGCAAAGGCTGGTGCGCGCAAAAAACAAATTACGCGTGGAAGATGTGCGGTTTGAATTTCCTCCCGACCATGAATTGACCAAAAGACTGGGTGCTGTACTGGAAGTGTTGTATTTGCTGTTCAATGAGGGATATGACGCCCATGCGGGCGAATCTCTTGTGCGGCAGGATTTGTGCCTTGAAGCCATTTATCTATGCAGGTTGGTCGCGGCTCACCCAATTGGACAGCATCCGCGTGTACATGCACTGCTGGCATTGATACTGTTACAGACATCGCGCCTCAAGGCGCGCACAGACTCAGAGGGGAACATTATCCTGTTGGCAGAGCAGGAGCGCTCATTATGGGACCAGGAAATGATCCATGCGGGGATATATCATCTTGGGCTTTCTGCCGAGGGACATGAGTTGAGCGAATACCATCTGCAGGCAGGGATCGCGGCAAAGCACGCGATTGCAGAGAGTTATGAAAGCACAGACTGGATCGGGATACTTAATGATTATGAAACCTTGCTTGAGTTCGTACCCACGCCAATCGTGCTTCTTAATTTTGCAGTTGCCATTGCCATGGTGCATGGACCCCAGGCAGGCCTGGATGAGCTTTCGAAATTAAAGGGTCACGCGGCACTTAAGAAGTATCATCTTCTGCAAGCAACGTTTGGCGAGTTATATGAAAGAAGTGGAAACTTTCAGCAAGCTGCGCAAAGTTATCGCGAGGCGCTATTGCTAACCTCCAATGAAGCCGAGCAGAGGTTTTTGCAAAGGAAATTGCTCGCGCTTGGGGTATTGCTGTAGAGGGAGAATTTGCCCAATCTTTAATCGAAAAGAAAATCAAAGAGTGGCTGACTGAACAATCGTGATGTTCATCATGGGAGATTGGTGACGCTGGTATTTGACCAGCGTCTTTCTTTGACTTATACTATATTCATAATATTGAATATAGGTGTTGTCTATGGATGTTTACGATACTCAAAGCGACTTTTTGAAAGCAATCTCCCACTCCACCCGCCTGGCAATTCTTGATATTCTGCGGGACGGTGAGCAATGTGTCTGCCACATGGAAGCTATGTTGAATTTACGACAGGCATATATATCTCAACAATTGATGGTCTTAAAGCAGGCGGAACTGGTGGACTCCCGTCGTGACGGGTTGAACCTGTATTATCGCGTTGTGAAACCAGAAGTATTCACTGTTCTGGATACACTAACGCTGGTAACAGGCACTCGCCCAAAACCATCCAAGCACAAACATGCCAATATAGATTGCCCATGTCCAAAATGCAATATCGAAACAAGCAGGAAAACCTTGCAACTATTCGTACCTGAAAAGGAACAGAAATGACCACGATCACTACGGGCTCCAATTCTCATTCAACCAAACAAATGGCTTTCGTACTTTTTCTTTCAGCCGTCTTTTGGCTTGCTGCTTACAATCTGATCCAACCGCTTGCGAACTGGATCTCCTACACTGCATTGAGACTGCCACACGATTCACGGCTTGGCGAATCGCTGGCATTCTTTCTCTATGATGTTCCCAAGATCCTGCTTCTTCTTTCAGGGATGATCTTCATTATTTCCATCATCCGCTCGTTTTTCAGCCCGGAACGAACGCGCGCACTGTTGGGAGGCAAGCGTGAAGGCATCGGGAACGTCTTCGCGGCATTACTCGGCATTGTCACACCATTCTGTTCCTGTTCGGCTGTCCCGCTTTTCATTGGCTTTGTGGAGGCGGGTATTCCACTTGGCGTCACATTTTCATTTCTTATCGCCGCGCCGACCATCAACGAAGTAGCTGTGGTCATGTTATTTGGCCTGTTCGGTTGGAAGGTGGCAGGCTTGTATGTTGCCTCAGGCCTGGTTATAGCCATCGTTGCCGGTTTCATCATTGGACGCATCAGGATGGAACGCTACGTGGAGGATTTCGTCTGGCAAATCAAGAGCGGCGCGGGTCAGAATTTTGATGAAAAACTGACCTGGGTCAACCGCATAGAACGCGCTTGGGACTCAGTCAAAGAGATTGTCGGAAAGGTTTGGTTATATGTCATTATCGGGATAGCTGTTGGGGCAGGGATTCACGGGTACGTGCCTGAAGACGCGTTGGCTACCATTTTGGGCAGACAGGCCTGGTGGTCCGTACCTGCAGCAGTGCTTGTTGGTATTCCGCTCTATTCCAACGCGGCAGGCATGATCCCCATTGTAGGCGTTTTGATTGAAAAAGGCGCGCCGCTCGGAACTTCGCTAGCATTCATGATGTCAGTAATCGGCTTAAGTCTGCCCGAAGCTGTAATTCTACGGCGCGTGTTGAAAATGCCTTTGCTCCTTACATTCTTTGGGGTGATTGCAGTCGCGATTATTCTGACAGGCTATATGTTCAACTGGATTTTGTGATCCAACCTAAACAAGAAAAGGAAAAAACATGCTCATTATAAAAGTACTCGGTTCTGGATGCTCCAACTGCAAGCGCGTGGAACAAATTGTGCACAAGGTTGTGGATGAAATGTCATTGGAGGCTGAAGTCATCAAAGTGACTGACTACACTGCTATCATGGCTTACAACATTCTCTCCACGCCCGGATTGGTCATCAATGAAAAACTTGTTTCAACTGGACGCATCCCCTCAGCTGCCGAAATCACAACCTGGATTGCAAATGCGCTTGAAACAGCATAGTCAATTACATTTTCAGACAAGGAATAATCATGAGTAACATCATCCCCCTGCTAAATACCCTGCCTACCTCAATCGTCCCAGCGGATGTGGAGTTATTCGATCCGCCAATGTGTTGCCCCACCGGGTTATGCGGACCAACTCTCGACCAGACGTTGCTGGATGTAAACGAGATGATTATGTCCCTCCAGCGCGAAAATTTGCGTGTGGAACGCTATCAAATGACCAGCAATCCCAACGCCTTTTTGGGCAACGCCGAAGTGATGAAACTGGTGCGCGAAAAACAAATGGAAGCTCTGCCCATCATCGTTGTGCGCGGCAAGGTGATCAAAGTGGGCGCGTATCCGAGCGCGGATGAAATCCGCGCGGCACTGAACGGAGCATCGAAATGACTCAATTCATTTTCTTTTCCGGCAAAGGTGGCGTAGGCAAGACCAGCATGGCTTGCGCGCATGCAGTTCGTTATGCAGACGAGTGCAAAAGCACGCTCATTGTTACCACTGATCCAGCCTCAAATTTAGCAGATGTGTTCGAACAGGAAATCGGGCATCACATCACGCCGATTGCGGGCGTGCCCAATTTATCGGCGATGGAGATTGACCCCGATACTGCCACGCAGGAATATATTGACCGCGCCATGTCACCCCTGCGCCCCGCCTTCCCCCCTCAAATGGTACAGGTAATGGAAGAGCAGATGAGCGGTCCATGCACGGCGGAAGTCGCTGCCTTTGACCGCTTCACCGATTTTATCGTGCGGGACGAAATCACACCTGAATTTGACATCATCATCTTTGACACCGCCCCCACTGGTCACACCATCCGTTTACTGGAACTACCTGCCGAGTGGAGTCAATCCATTGACGCCGCCAGTGCCGGCAGCGGGCAGACCTGCATTGGTCCAGCCGCCGCCATTCAGGATGCAAAACATAAATATGAACATGCCTTGGCCGCTTTACGCGATGAGAGCCTCTCGACTTTTATCTTTGTTCTGCACCCCGAGGCGATAGCCATCCGCGAGACGAAGCGCGCCATTGGCGAACTAGGCAAACTGGGAATTCATACCCACCGCCTAGTTGTTAACGGAATTATCCCTGCAACGGAACGAGTCAACCCACTGTTTGCTGCCCGCTCCGAAATGCAGTTGCGCTACCTGGAACGGATTAGCGCCGAATTGCCTTACCCAACGCAGCGCATGAGTCTGCTTTCGGGCGAGATTCAGGGTGCGGCGCGGTTGCGTCAGGTTGGAAAAATTTTCTTTGACGGCGAACAAGCTCCAGCGGAGTCTGAAGCGAGCGGCGGGAATACTGTCAGCGTGGTGACTTCACCCATTGACGAAATCCGCGCCTGTATCCAGCCGAAGGGTCAGCGCCGCACGATCTTTTTCGCGGGCAAAGGCGGAGTTGGCAAAACAGTCGCTTCGTGCCTGACCGCTGTCTGGCTGGCACAGCAAGGGCACAAGACTCTGCTCCTAACGACTGACCCTGCAGCGCATTTGGGCGATGTGCTGGGTCAGCCCGTGGGCGATAATGTTACGGCTGTAAGCGGACAGCCTTCATTATGGGCGGTCAAGATTGACCCGAAAGCCGCCGCTGAAACCTACAAGGCGCGTATTATCGATGATGCCCGCCAGCGCGGACGCCCCGAAAGCGCCATTAAGGTAATGGAAGAAGAACTCGATTCGCCCTGCACCGAGGAGATGGCGGCGTTCGACCAGTTCATTGATTACGCTTCGCAGTCCGATTGGGATGCGGTGGTGTTCGATACCGCCCCGACCGGTCACACCATGCGCCTGTTGGAACTGCCGATGGATTGGAGCCAGCAGATTGACGTGAAGGTGTTTGCTTCAGTGGATGGCAGCACCGCCGATGACGTTGCCAAGCAACGCTATGGGCAGGTAATCGAGATGATGCGCGACCCGGAGCAAAGCACGTTTGCGTTTGTGATATACCCTGAGTCCACGCCGATTTTGGAAGCCTGGCGTGCGGCGCAGGAATTAGCGACGATGGGCATTCATCCGGGGCTGGTGGTGGCGAATTTTGTCATCCCGCCCGAACAGGTGACGCCTTTCGCGCAGGCGCGGCGCAACATGCAGGTGAAGTATCTTGCTGAAATCCGTGAGCGTTTTGATACACCCGTTTTGGAAGTCCCGCTCCTGTCGCAGGAAGTGAAGGGCTTAGAGATGCTGGCGGAGTTGGGCGAACTCACTTATGGAAGTGAAGAAGTGGCGATTAAAGCTTAGTAAAGCATGGAGAGATAAATGAATCAAATTGAATTGAACGATATTGAGGTGGCTTCCCCATCGGTGGTACGCGCCGCAGCACGCGATTTTGCCATTGTGTTGTCTGAGACACCACAGTTCAAAGTTTTTGAACAAGCCTATGAAGCGTTCAGGAAGGATGCCGCCGCTCATCAGGCTCTGTCTGCGTATCAGGACAAAGCCAAGTCATTGCGCGCATTGCTGATGTTGAATGCTATCAGCGAAGCGGAGCGCGTGGAGTTAGAACGGCTAAAAAACGATTATATGACGCGCCCTACGGTGCAGGCTTATGCCGCCGAAGCCGAACTAACTATCCTTTGCCAGCAAGCTGCCGGTATGATTTCCGCAGCCACTGGCTTGAACTATGCCGCTTCCTGCGGCGCATCCTGCTGTGGATAATGCCATGAACAAAACTCTCACTTTCCCTCCCGAATTACATGTAGCAACAAATAGCCTGATTCAAAACCTGCTCGCTTCCGAAGCGTTTCTGGTTTATCAGCAATCTCAGGCACAGATGAAATCCGACTCCAATGCCAGCACCTTGATGGAACGCCTTTCCACACTTCAGACTGAGTTGCGTCACAAGCAAAGCAGCAACAGTGTGACGCAGTCGGATATCGATGAATTACGTGCTGTTCAAGCGCAAGTGCAGGCGAATACTGCCATCATGGCTTATGCCCAAGCTCAAGGAGTTGCGGTTAACTTTCTGCGCGAGATTAACCAGGAAATCGGCCAGACGCTGGGAGTGGACTTTGCCGCACTGGCAAAACAAAATTCTTGTTAAGGATGTAACATGCAAACAATCATTGTTCAAATCATCGGCGCGCCAATTGCCTGTAAAGATGGCGTGAAGGATTCCTGGCGCGAGGTCGCCAAATGGGCGTCAGATCAGTTGAAAGGGTATTTCGGCGAAGCAGTGGACGCACGGTATTTTGACCTGTTCGATGCGGACTGTCCACCCATGCCTGTCAACGCGCAATTACCGATGGTGATTGTTGAGAGCGAAGTGGTCAGCAGTGGCGGGAAAATCTCGGTGCCTGCCATTCGGCGCAAAATAAAATCCATCATGGAGAAGCAAACTATATGAAACGTAAAGTTCTCTTTTTATGCACCGGTAACCCCTGCCGCTCACAAATTGCAGAGGCGATTATCAATGCGCGACTTGGTGATACCTGGCAGGCTTTTAGCACGGAATTATTTCTATTGGCTGTGTACAACCTTGCGCGGCGCAACGATTGACGGGTGATAACCATGTTGATTGAAAGACACGACCTCGAAGTTTTCACCCCGCCCTGTGAGCCGGGTGCTGAACGTTATGCGGCGCGGGTTCGGTTGACTGTTGATATCTCCGAAGTTTTGCCTTATCTCAACGCAACCCTGCGCGGCGCAGTCTATCTCAAAGAAGCCAACGCCCTTACGTGGAAGAAGGGTGGGCATAACATCGCCTTTCAAGCGTATGAAATCGCCACCAGCAACGTTGAAGACCGCGATGGGGCGGAGAAGGAACTCAAGGGGCTGATTGACCTGGTCAACCGCACCTGGGAACGCCGCGCTGAAATTACACCTGACACGACCACACGCCAGCGCCCTACGCCAATGGCGATTTACAAACTCCTGCCGAACATCAACTGCAAACAATGCGGTGATCCAACCTGTTATTCCTTCGCCTTGAAACTAATTGCCTCGCAAAGGAAACTCGCCGATTGCCTGCTACTGGCAGAACCCCAGTACGCCGATAAACTCGCCGCACTGGGGGAGATCATTATTGAAGCCCCGGCAATTGGGTGAAGAGGCCGCCATGAAAAAGGCGTTGACGGTTGTGCTGGAAGACAAAGACATCATCGAGTTGATGCGCATCCTGATGGATAGCGACGCCGAGGGCGCACTGACCTTTCTGAAAGACCATTTCAAAGGCAAAGCCCGCGATCTGCTCGAAGGCGGTTGAAAGGTGATGATTGATGTGCCTGGTGCAGGTACACTGAAAGTAAGCAGCAGTCTTTTCAAGAAATAACATGTTCCTTGATACGATTACTTTGGTCAATACTCTTCCATGCCTTGCCGAGTCTGGCAAGATTATCGTAGTTGGTCAGCCCAGCCAGCCGTTGATCAATGTCCTTCCCTACCTGGCAACTTTGCCCGATGTGATCGTCTACAACCCGGAAACCTGTACGCTCACATTCCGCCGACAACATGGATTCATGACTCTGTATCCTGATAAGGTTTACATTACGCAAGTCAAGGATGTTAAAGAAGGACTAGAACTGCTCAAAGTATTGGTAGATGCCATCAATGCTACATGGGCGCATCGCACCGAACTGGTGGCCGTCACCGCCGCGCGGACCGCTCCTCGCCTTTTGGATATCTGGACGCTACTCCCGCAGACCAATTGCCGCGAGTGTGGGGAAGCAACCTGCATGGCGTTTGCAGTCAGTTTGCTACAGGAGCGACGGTCCACCCACGAATGTTCGCCATTGCAGCGCGACCAAAATTACTCAGAGCGACGCACAACTTTGGAAGCCATGCTTCCTTCACCTGTTTAGGGAACTCGAATGACAAATATTTCCGGCATTCTATTTGATCTCGTACAAGGTGGCCTGGGCAACCTGGCCGCGTATCTAGCCGCGCACGTTTTACTGTGCCTGCTCCCTGCCTTTTACATCGCAGGCGCGATGACCGCGTTGATACCAAAGGAAACGGTCACGCGTTTTTTGGGACGCAACACACCAAAATTCATTTCCTATCCTGCCGCGGCGATGGCGGGTTCCGTGTTGGCCGTTTGCTCCTGCACGATCGTCCCACTCTTCGCCGGGATCTATAAAAAAGGCGCGGGGATCGGTCCCGCTATCACGTTCCTGTTCTTTGCGCCTGCCGCAAACATCCTCGCACTGATTTACACAGGTGGCGTGATCGGGCCAGACCTGGCGTTTGCGCGCTTATTCCTCTCGTTGGCATTCGGCATCGGCATTGGGCTGATCATGGCGTTGATCTTTCGCAGGGATGATTCAGCGCACGACAAAGCCACGGATCAGATGTTTGCCGCACAAGGACAAATGCGCCGCGCCGTTCTGGTCTTTCTTCTGATCTGGGTCGCACTTCTCCTCGCGGGCACACTCAAGGTAGGTTTGCTGACGAATGATTATGGACAGATCACACTCCCATTAAAAGGCACACAAGCTTTTCAGTCCACCCTGGATCGGCTTATTCCGTATGATGCAAGTCGAGGCGAGGAGGGAGTCTCTGTTCAGGGAGTCATCCTCATCATCCTGTTGACTCTGATCGGTCTGACCTCATGGAAAGGTTTTGAAAACATCCATGACGGCTTCAATCACTGGACGTGGATCGCTCTCTCACTCACAGGTTTGACCCTATTGACCGCTGCTCTGGGAATAAAAGCTTCGGCCGAAGGTTTGACCATCTCCATCACTGGAAAATTCTTCGGCGTTCTGCTGGCCGGCGCGATATTGACCTGGCTTATGCGCGCCCGCCTGAGCCAGGATGAACTGCGCGATTGGTTGTGGGAATCATGGCGTTTCGTCAAACAGATTTTCCCTCTGCTCGTGGCTGGTGTGTTCGCAGTCGGTATCATCCGCGTGCTCATCAAACCGGAATGGATCGAAACCCTGGCTGGACAAAATTCATTGCTTGGCAATCTGGCTGGCGTGGCGTTTGGCGTGTTCATGTACTTCCCCACTTTGGTGGAAGTGCCCATCGCGCAGATGTTTCTCAGTCTCGGCATGCATCGCGGACCCTTACTGGCTTATTTAATGGCAGATCCCGAACTCAGCCTGCAAAGTATCCTGATCATTTCGACCATCATCGGGCGCGTCAAATCCTGGATCTATGTAGGCTGGGTTGCGCTTTTTAGCACGCTCGCGGGCCTTATTTATGGTGCGTGGGTGGATGGGCTGAGTGTGGGACTGGTGGTGATTTACTTGCTGGTATTCCTCGCGCTTCTGGGAGGAGCACTTTGGTGGGTAAGTCATCGAACTGCAATGATGACCATGCCGCAAAAATTGTAGTTCTTCGCGCTTCGTAAAGCGCTTTCTCTCATAATAAGACAAAAGGAGGCTGACATGAAAATCCAAATTCTCGGCACAGGCTGTCACAACTGCCTGGAACTGGAAATGCGGCTGGCAGAAGCCGTCGCCAAATCGGGGCGGACTGACGTGGAAGTGGAAAGAGTGGATGATGAACACATCATCCGCCGTCACATAACGCTCGATTCCATCCCGGGCTTGCTGATCGACGGACGATTGGTCAGTCAGCGCGAGGTACCAAACATTGAAACCCTTCTGGACTGGCTGAATGCAGCCCCTGTTTAACGCAAACATTTCATTCATTAAAGGAGAATAACATGCTTACCATCAAAATTCTTGGTTCGGGTTGTGAGAACTGCAAGCGGCTGGCCTGGCTGGCTGAACGGGCAGCTAATCACCTCGGCGTCGAAGCAAAGATCGAAAAGGTGACCGATTACGCCAGGATCATGGAATATCCGATTCTTTCCACCCCCGGGCTGGTCATCAACGAAAAACTGGTCACGTCAGGACGGATTCCCTCTGAGGCACAGATCACAACCTGGATTACGGATGAATTGGAAAAGGCATAACATAACCACAAACAGTCCACCCTTTTCACAGAGGTTACTCCAGATATATGGCAAAACGAATCTACAAATAAACTGGATTTCAAAATCAAAGGTGGGCGCGAGGACTCGTTCGTATTTGATTTAATACAAAATCTCCCGATTCGCCTGGTCGGCTTCTTCATAGATCTTTTTGACTTCTTCCTTCATCTCCGCAGAGACACCTGCAGTCTGCGGAATGAACTTGACCATGTTACGCGCCTGGCGTAACAGGTCTTTGACTCCTGCAATGTACGAGAGATCATTCTTCCCCAATCCTTCCGGGACGGGAAAATCGCGGGCTTGTTGAATCAGCTTTCGGGCGCGAATGATGCGTTCTGCAGCGGGGATCAGTTTTGCCATGGTTGCTCCATGAGGTGGTTACAGGGTTATTTTACAGCTTTTTCAAGTCAAATTAATTGTTATGCGCGGCAAGTGGGATTTTGCGGGAATTCCGCAATTGATCGAACTGTAAATGCGTATGAAATACGCATGACTCAATCCACGGAATGAATATAATTAAGTTGACATATTGTCATATATTTGTTACGGAGGTTTGCCATGTTTGGAAACAAATTGCTCGCTTCTACCGTAATACTTGGAATGTTGTTAGTCACCCTGGCATCTGTTCAACCTACCCAGGCACTGGCTACTCCCCCACTTACGCCCATTGAACAACTCGGGAAGTTTCTGTTCTTCGATCAGAATTTATCGATGAATGGCAACCAATCGTGTGCGACATGCCATGACCCGTCAGTTGGGTACACCGGGCCGAATTCAACGATCAACGCACACGGCGCGGTTTACCCGGGCAGCGATCCTACACTCTTCGGCAACCGCAAGCCACCCTCAGCGGCATATGCCGGGGATAGCCAACCGCTACGCTTCGACAGCGCCTCGGGGACCTGGATTGGCGGCATGTTCTGGGATGGCCGCGCTGACGGGAGTGTGCTCGGCGACCCGCTGGCAGAACAAGCCAAGGGACCCTTCCTCAATCCGCTTGAGCAGGCACTTGCCTCGCCCGATGAATTATGCAATAAGGTGGATGCATCATCGTATGCCGCTCTCTTTGAGCAGGTATGGGGAGCGGGGTCACTGGATTGTACGAATGCAGACCTGGTCTACGACCAAATCGGAATTTCAGTCGCCGCATATGAGCGCTCGTCTGAGGTGAATCCCTATAGCTCCAAGTTCGATCTGTTCTGGGACAAGGCAAAGAACAAACACCTCGACGTTACGAAGATAGGATCCGGCAACTGGACAAAATATCGCAAGCTTGGGCTGAACGACACGGAGTTGTACGGCCTGGCGATGTTCAATGATCCGACCCTGGCAAATTGCGCCTCCTGTCACTCCTTGAAACCCGGCTCGAAGGGTTATCCGCTGTTCACCGATTACAGCTATGATAATCTTGGCGTACCAAGAAATCTTGAGAACCCCTTCTACAATAATCTCGCTTACAACCCCGCGGGTTCTGCCTGGGTGGATACCGGACTCGGTGGTTTTCTTGAGACCGTCCAGCCGCAAGATGCCGGGCAGGAGATGGGCAAGATGAAGGTGCCCACCCTGCGTAATGTGGACAAGCGCCCCACTTCGACCTTTGTAAAAGCCTACAGTCACAATGGATATTTCAAATCGCTGCCGGACATCGTCCGTTTCTACGCATCACGCGGGATGGGCGGCATGATGGGAGGCGGTGGCATGGGAGGCGGTGGAATGTGTGGAGGCATGATGTTCCCTGAACCTGAAGTGAACGAGAACCTTGCCACCCTGAACATGTTCCGCTGTCGCGACCAATCTTATCTTGTCGCTTTCCTCAAGACACTTACAGACGGATACTTCCAAAGATAGAGACCGGTTTATCGTCCAAAAGGATTGGCAGACAGCAGTCCACATCATTCCCAGCCTAAGCCTGATTCCGGGGCGGACAGTGTTCCGCCCCGATTTTTTGTCCCGCGGCTAATTGAATATGTGACTTTTACAATCGAATGACTCCCGCCTCCATGAGGGCACGCAGGGAAATCGCCAATCCGATCAAGGATATGAACAACGCGCTGAACACAGGCAGAATGCGAATTAATTTCCCCTGTGAAGGGAAGCGTTCAAAGAATCGACCTGCATAGATGAACATCAATCCAATGATTGTCAGTGCTCCAGCCAGCCCGAGGCTGAAAGCAAATACCAGGAGCAATCCAAGACCAATACGATTAAGTGCGATCGCGCCGAGCAGGACGACCAATGCCGATGGGCAAGGTATCAATCCTCCTGAAATGCCGAGGGACAGCAAACTGCGCCATGTAACGGGTGAGCCGTTTACCCCGGGCGGAAGATGGGAATGCTCGCCATCTTCATGGGGATGACTGTGATCATGAGCATGATCGTCTTCATGAGATTGAATGTGTCCATGTGCATGAGGGTGACGATGTTCGTGACTGGTATTAAGAGCATACTTATGCTGGTGTGCAACGCTTTCTGCGTGGCTATGTTCGAGAATAGGCGAAAAACGCGGCGATCGAATGGAGTTTATTTTAAGTGTCTGAAGCCAGGCTCCTGCGCCTGAAGACTTAAAGCGACTCGTCAAAAGATTCATCCCAATTCCCATCACGAACAGACCAGATAACAGATTCATCCACGGATACAGTTTTTCAGGGACGATAAACCGGGATGCAAATAGCGTGATCAATCCCAACACGAAAACACCTGCCGTGTGTGTGATCGTTGTCGTCAATCCCAGATAGAGTGCATGTTTGGGTGTGCCGCGCGAACCGACCAGATACGCGCCGACGATGGTCTTGCCGTGACCGGGTGTCATGGCATGCATCGCGCCCCAGATGAAAGATATTGCCAACGCCAGCAAAAGCGTGGATAGATTTATATCTTCCAGCAGGATCAAACGGGTAAATGCATCGTTACGATCGGACAATTGAGATTGGGTCTGTTCATTGGACGTCGAAGATACATTCTGCCTTGACATGGGACTTGATGTAATTTCAAACCTGACCTGCCGCTGGTCGAGCGGACTGGTAAGCAAATCCTGCGGGTAATTTGTCAGTTGGTTGCTCTGGCTTGTCGTAGCGTAATCACCTTTCAACGTTACGCCCTCAGGTGTCACGACGATCTCCCTCCAACCCAGACGATCAGGAAAAGCTTTGTTGTTAAAAGATATTTTGACAATCTCATCTTTTGAAATAAGAGAGGCCTCGAAATTACAGTTCAAGCGCAAAGTAGGCAGACCGCCAACTCCAACTGGAAATTCGACAGAGGAGGATGTCAGGGTTAAATCCAAAAGCCGATTATTCTGCAGCAGGTTCAGGTCCGGTTGAAGCGAGGCGCATTTATCCGCATGATAGAGAGCAGACTCTGAAGAATCCGGTTGACCATTCCCGTTTGCATCGAACGCAGCGATCTCTTGAAACGCAGGGATTTCGGCCATGTCCAGAACGTAATCGACAAGGACCTTGTCGCGGCTGATGTTCAGACCAACGTATTGGTTGATCGTGAAATTTCCAAGCGGATGTGCAAATGCAACAGGCACGAAGATAAATGTTACGAGAAGGGTTAATACAACAACAGTAAAACGGCGAATTTTTTTCATGGCAGCCTCGATTATTTTGTTGCGATTTCCTGCAATGACTGCAAGGTCTTTTGAGCTTCGACCGATTGCAGAATGGAAAAATGCGGATTGATCTCCAACGCCTGGTCAAGATATTGACGCGCCTGCCCGTTATTTTGAAGCGCGTATGCGATCATACCGGCGTGATAATACAAACGGGCATCACGCGTACCAAGTGAAAGCGCTTGTTCCATCATGGCTTGTGCATCGTTATACCTGCCGTTCTTGTAATACGCCCATGCGGCGGCATCGTATCCGTAAATATCCTTGCGTGAATCGAGTTCGGCAAGCGCGAGACGAAGGGACTCATCCAAATTTATGTCATGGTCGGAATAAAAATTTGCAAGTTGCCGGTTATAAACCTGCTGGTTGAGCACGGCAAGTTTGCCAATATATTCAACAGTCTTGTACTGGATTTGCGCCTGATCGGGTTGGTCTGTGATTGTGTAAAGATCACCAAGCGCGGCAATGAAATCTGGTTGCGGTACGATATGGATAGCTCGCTGATAATAGTCGATGGCTTCGTCAAATTTTCCTTCAGCGGCGCGCACTTTGCCGAGGCCCGCCAGCGCAAGATAATAATCATTAAACACACGCAGGGATGCTTCGTAGAACTCGCCGGCATATTTGATCTCGCCTTGATTGAAATAGATATCCCCAACACGCAAGAGATACCACGCGGCATTTTCCTTTGTGCCCCCGGAGCGAAGCGTATTACCAGCCGCCGTGCGGATCAGGATCAGGGCTTCATCAGGGTTCCCTTTCAATTCAGCGAGATTTGCAAGACGCGCCAGGATGGGAGGCGTGAGATTTATATCCCCAATTTCATTATAGATCGTCTCGGCTTCCTGATAATTTCCCAGGGAGAGGTAGGCATCGGCGACAACGATTCGGGCTTGCGAGTTCTTTGGGTTGCTTTCATAAATCTGTTCAGCCAGATCGAGCGCCTTTTCGAAATCATGCGTCGCATAATAAACAGAAGCCAGCGACGAACCCGCCGTGGAATTACAGGGGAGCAACTCGAGCGCCTTATGTAATGACTCTTTTGCTCGTTGATACGCGCTGATGTCGCCGGTCTCACGCGCCTGTCGCATATACAGATCGCCAAGTAATGTGTAACTAACTGCGTCTTCGGGATTTGCCCGAATCTTATCCTGCATGAATTGGATTGCATCCTCCACCGGCGGGACATTTGCCAGCGACTCGCCATTGATGCGTCTGGGATTTGGCAGGTCCGGCGGACCGGAAAATATTCGCCCGATGATTTGCGAGAAGGTAATCAAGACAAGGACAGAGAACAACAAAAGGGTCGCCTGACGAGTTTTCATGAGATCTCTCCGCATTTCAAAAATCAAAAACCCTGAGGAGACGGGCATACCGTCTCCTCAGGTTCGCTGAAATTTCCCCGCTTAATTTTTGGGAGCCAGATACGGGAAGGTGGTGGTGAACGCCGAGTCGTTGCCAACACAATCCGTTGTGACGGCGCCATTTGTCACAAGGCCGAGTTCAATGTCGATGACATCATCAAATAGTCCACGTCCGTTGGGGAAGCCCGCCGGGGAGGATGTATCAATGGTCAGGATGTCCGGGAGCAGAAAGTCTGCCAGCGCCTGAGCGGTGGAACTGCCCGCGCCATAGAAGATCTCGAGCGTGTCTACCACCTCACCACGGAAGTCGCGCTGATCATTCCGCGGCTTGCCACCATTGAAAGCGTTCTTCTGTGAAGGCTCAGTCCCTTTAGGTTCAAATGGATTGTTGGGGATAAACACTGTGTTGATGGCAGGTCTGCCCATGCGATCAATTTGTTGATCGTTCAAGACAGTGTGCGCCCAAACCCCAACGTTGACGGAGCCTAGCCAGGAACTCGGCATCTCCAGGACAATCGCGGAAATGTTCAAGCCCTGGAAGAAATTTGTACCTGGGTTGCAGAAGTTCACACTCAGGAACGCGTTCAAGTCGAAGAAGAACGGATCATCGAACACGCCCGTGCGCAACCATCCACCGCCTGGGATCGAGATATTGCCGCCGGTCTGTCCTTTGGCAAGCAACGATCCACCACCGAGTGCAGGTATCCTTCGCAAGGTCACGCCCTGCTGAAGAGAGCCATTTGGCGCGGAGAAAGTGACCTTATAGGTCAGGTCTTCTTTCGCGTCTCCATCTGAATCAATCTTGAATTCATATGAAGCACCGGAACGAAACGTGCCGTCATTCAACACACCTTCCAAAGGATTTACACCCATCACCAGCACAGTGTTATTTGAGTTGCTGGGTGATTGAAAAGCATACACATCAGTGATGTCGAGACGAGTGTCACCGCCCGGAGGGGTAAGCCCTGGTGCATCCAAATGGTCAGCCGCACGGGCAGGTTGGGCAGCGAGGCCAAATACAAGCGCCAGCGCCGAAAGGCTGTAAAGCCCTATTTTCAAAATCTTATTCATAGTTTTCTCCTCTAAAACTCTCGAAATGATTTGTACCAGTAAAAGAGACTTGCCAGTTATTCTTTCCGAAAATGCCTCCTTCCACTTGTGATCTTCAGATTCGTTTGGTGGTGCACCTATCTTTCCTTACGCAGTCTGTTTTGATTTGCATCTATGTAAACAAAAAGAGTGCATAGGAAGAATTTCCTATGCACTCTTTCGGAGATTCAAAATGCTTTATCTAAAGGTCGCTCAACACCACAATGTCACCGGTCGGCTGTTGACTGCCTCCTTCAGGTTCGATCGAAATCCCCAGCGCGCTGAATGAACCGATCGTGGTTTCTGAATTCACGAGCAACACACCCTGCCCGTTTGCATCCACAGTAAGAAGGCCTGCGCTCACAGGTGTATTATCCCGGATCAGCCAGGCCTGATAGATCCTGTTGGATTCCAAAGGTTCAAGGCCCGCGATCACCAAAACGGCGGAAGAGCTATTCGGATCAACGATCAACTGTCCCTGAGCCTGAGGCCGTGAAGTTGTCCCACGCAGGGAAATGGTGACGACAGCTGATGAAGGTGTTTGAGGAAGCTTTGCATTGATTTGTTCCAATGAAATTGCCTGTGCAACCAGTGCATTGCTCAAAGATGCGACTTGATTACGCAATTGAGATAACTGGATGTTCAACATGACGACCCACACGATTGCGACAACCGCGACTCCCAGACTGAACGCCGGGAAGAGATTCATCAGCCGATTCTCGCGTGGAAGGGAGGTCTGCTCCCGTTTCGAGGAGCGGGCGCGCGCGTCAGCGTCCGCAGCGACGCGCTTCATCAGCGCCTGCTTTGCGCGAGGGGAGGGATCGACGGGTGATACGCCATAAGGCAAAGCAGAGGCTGAGCTCATCATCTCTTCGACTTGTTGGCGCGCTTCGGGATGGCTGACCAGGTAGGCTTCGACAAGTTCGCGTTCCTCGTCGGTCAACGCATCAAGCGCATAAAACGGAAGCAACTCTTCGATGTGCTCGTCCATTTTCATCCTTCGAACTCTTCTCTTTCCAGTTCTTCACGTAGCTTTTGTAAAGCAAGGCGGGCACGGGTATGGATTGTTCCCAGCGCCTCCCCCATTGTCTCGGCGATCTCCTGCCGAGTCATCCCATAAAAATAAGCCATCTCGATCACCTGGCGTTGCGCTCTCGGCAGGGATGCCAGTGCGGTGAGCACCTGTCGATGTTTGAGAAGAGCCTGAGTCTGCTCAGCGACGTCTGCATCAGGGTCGGGTATCTGATCGAGAGTCGTGTCGGCATCATCGCCATCGAACATCATCTGTGGGCGCGCATTCGTGCGCCGGTACCCATCGATGGCAAGGTTGCGGGCGATCCTGAACAGCCAGCCGGTAAAGGATCCGCGCTGAGGCTGGTAGGAGGCGGCGCTACGCCACACACGCCAGAAAGTCTCCTGTAAAACATCCTCAGCCGCGGTCCTATCACCAAGGATTTTGAGTGAGATACCCAGAACGGTTGACGCATAACGATCATAGAGTGCTTCAAGCGCGACAGTATCACCGCGCGCGACCCTGGCCGCCACGGCTTCATCGTTGGATTCATCATAAGGCGCGCCAATGGATGATCGCAGAAGACCTCTCTTATTCATCATACGCACCGTAAGCCTGTTTGCATCTCTTCTGAAATCACCATATCCGAATTATACTTTCGTTGGAAAATCTTGCACTGCCGAATAAGTTTTCCCAGCGTATCCATCCCACAGGGTTGGGTTATATAGGTTGTACCTGCACATAAAGAAAGGAGAAAAGATGAACTCAACATTTGCAATGTGGCGAAAGTCACTCTCGCAACTCATCAAAATGGAGGATAAAAGGGAATGGGACGCGCTGGATGTTCTCTCGAAGTGGTTCATCGCGACCCGCTCCGCCGTTGGGACGATCACGCTCTATTCAGGTTTGATCGGAGGCTTGCTCGCGTGGCAATACCTCTACGCCAATAAAGGCACATTCAATTTTCTGACCTGGCTCATCCTCACGCTGGGACTCTTCATCGCGCATGGTACGAATAACCTGATCAACGACTATACGGACTTCAGCCGCGGCATCGACAAGGACAATTACTTCCGCACGCAATATGGCGTCCACCCGCTGGCGCAGGG
>Ga0210377_10001124_pt1 | contig 24711 bp, 31 predicted proteins | sample PLM4_65_b1redo_FD_155480 | JGI IMG/M metagenome (GOLD analysis project Ga0210377, IMG submission 155480) | Groundwater sediment microbial communities from an aquifer in East River, Colorado, USA - PLM4_65_b1 redo | ecosystem: Environmental > Terrestrial > Soil > Riparian zone | place: USA: East...
AGAATAGAGACAGCCTGCCAGAGCCACGCCAGGTCCACCATCGTTATTAATTACCTTTCGTCTTATTCTCAAATGATACAATCGGGAAACCTTATTGTTACCAATAACCCATGTATAACCTTGAACAGATAGCCGCTGAAAAAGAAGAGATGCGCCAGGCAGTCCTGCATGCCCGCGCCTATAAACCCATTTACGTCAAGATCAAAGTCAATTACGGATGCAATCTCAAATGTGAGATGTGCAAGCACTGGCGCGAGACGCGTGAACCACCCATTTCGATGAACCGCTTCCGCGAGATCATCTCCGAACTGGCTAAACTCGGCTGCAAGAAGGTCCACTTTTCGGGCGGCGAGCCAATGCTGCGCCCGCAACTGCCCGATCTGGTGGAACACGCTACGGGACTCGGCATCCGCGTGACGATGACCACCAACGGCACACTCATTGACAAGGTCAAAGCCAAGCGATTGATCGAAGCCGGTCTGCGCGGTGTGAATATTTCCATCGACTCGCCTATCCGCAAAATGCACGAAAAGATCCGCGGCATGGAAGGTTCGTTCAAACAGACGACGCGTGCAGTAACTTTATTCAACAGGTATGCCCACAAAGGCAAATTGACCGTCCGCATCAACACGGTCGTTGGGCGCTCCAACTATGAAACCTTGGCGACTCTGCCTGAACTTGCACATGAACTCGGCGCGGACGGGATTAATTTGATCCCGGTTGACGATCATTGCGGCGAACATCTGTCCATGCGAAAGAAAGATATTGCAGTATTCAACGCCGAGATCGCGCCGATCATCGAACAGCGCGCGCAGGAGTTGGGTATAAATATCGCCGATGAAGATGCGTACCCCTTCGGGCGGAACGAGACCGATGTCAAATTGGGGCGCGCGGGTCGGTATGCCTTCGGTTACTACAACAAGTTCCCTTGTTTCGCGCCCTGGACACACAGCTTGATCGATTTCAACGGCCTGGTGTATGTCTGCTGTATGACGCGCGAACAAATCAAGCCATTGGGTGATGTTCGCAAGCAATCCTTCAAGGAAATCTGGGAAGGCGCGGCGTACCGCCAGATCCGCCTGAACATGCACCCGCCCGCGCTCAAACCCTGTCAGCGTTGCGATGATTTTATTGAGGAAAATAAGAAGATTTGGGAAACTCTCGGAGTTTACTAACCACAAAGGAGACAAAGGGTCACAAAGGGAACAAATATGAATAATTCCTTTGTGCTCCTTCATGACCCTTAGTGGTGAAAGAATTAACTCAAATCGGAGAACATATCTGCGCGGTCATCATCATCCCACGTGCTCGCGCGATTGAAAGTATCAAGGTCGGTGGCGGTAAATGCCGCCGCGGCAATCGGTAAAGCAACAGGCATCTCAAGCCCCTGCTGGCAGGCCAAACATACACGCCCATCACGAGTCTGGTTCGTGTGTTCATCACAAAAACCACGTCCGCATTTCATGCATGCACCCAACGATGGATTCTCGCAACGATGCGGCACCAGATAACCAATAATCATTTCACATTGTTCGGCGGAACTGTTTGCCATGAATATTGCTCTCCTCTCTGAAAAGTATACACCGGACATCGGCGGATTGGCAATCTCAACAGAGCGACTCGCCCGATTACTTGCCTCTGCTGGACACGCGCACGCGGTCCGCCTCTTCTGCCCCAGCTCGAACCTGCTCCCCTCCGAAAAGCGGACCCTCACCCACAGCGGAGTCAGCGTCACGCGTTTCGGTACGCACAAACGCGTTGATGATACACTCGTTGACTGGTTCGAACTCATCGTCGCAGAACACAAGCGCGAGCCATTTGATGTACTTCACGCTTATTTCTTAACTCAAGCCGGGTTTGTCGCGACATACGCGGGGAAATATTTGAACATCCCAAGTGTTGTCTCCATCCGTGGAAACGACATCGAGCGCGCCGTATTCGATCCTTCCCGTTTTTCGCACACGATGTACACGTTGCAAAATGCGAGCGCGGTCACGACAAATGCAAGTGGGTTGATAAAGAAAGCAAAAGCATTTATTGATCGAGAAATTATTTTGATACCAAATGGGATTGATGCGGAGCATTTCAAGCCGATGAAAAAGAATCTTTCACTGGCAGAGGCTCTGGGATTAAAAACTTTGGAGTCCGACAGCTTGCTGTCGGATGTCGGGGAGCAAGCTCCCCGACTCCAAAATAATCCTGTTGTTGGTTTTGTTGGTGAACTGCGCGCGAAAAAAGGACTCAAGACTCTCTTAAGTGCCTACACGACAATTAGCAAAAAGCGATCTCTTGCATTACTGATTGTCGGAGATGTGCGCACAGGAGAAGACAAACAACAGTTTGATGAATTCCGCACGGCTAATCCCAATTTACAGATCATTGTTACAGGGTATATTTCTCCACAAAGTCTGCCCGCGTATTATTCATTGATCGATGTGTTCGCCCATCCTTCCTTGCGAGATGGGATGCCAAACGCGTTGTTGGAAGCGATGGCTTGCGAGAAAGCTGTCGTGGCGATGCCTGTTGGAGGCGTTTTGGATGTAGTGAAGAATCGAGATAACGGAATCCTCGTCCCTGTGAATGATGCGGACGCCTTATCCAGCGCGATCATTGAATTATTAGGTGACGAATCCCTGCGGTGCAGACTCGGCAAATCCGCAAGAGAGACCATCCAAAATGAATTCACACTGCAAAAAGAATTGGATGCAAATCTGACCGTCTACAAAACACTGGGAATAAATCCATAAATATGACAACTGCACAGGCAGCACAAAAAAATATCTTCCCCATTTATTCGTTGATCACCGCCAATGCCATATCGCTCGTTGGCAATGTTTTATCGGCGATCGCGATTCCGTGGTTCGTGCTTCAAACAACGGGGAGTGCCACGCAGACCGGCATTACAGGCTTTTCAATGTATTGCCAGTTGTGCTGGCTGGTTTTCTCGGAGGGACGCTGGTGGACAGACTGGGCTACAAACGTACCAGCATCATCGCGGATCTCGCCAGCGGTGTGACGGTCGCGCTCATCCCGTTGCTTTATCTTACGGTCGGGCTTGAGTTCTGGCAATTGATGGTGCTGGTTTTTCTTGGTGCGTTGCTGGATTCGCCGGGAAGTACTGCTCGAAATGCACTGGTTCCTGAACTTGCCGAGATGGCACACATGCCAATCGAACGTGCCACATCGCTGATCCATATCATCGAGAGAAGTGCACGCTTGATCGGCGCGCCATTGAGTGGTCTGCTGATCGCATGGATCGGAACAGAGAATGTGCTGTGGCTGGATGCTGCGTCATTTTTCATTTCTGCGGGGATCATCGCGGTCACCATCAAGGTCCATCAGCCTGTGCATTATGAGGAAAAAGAACAAGGTGGAAAATATTTCGATGAATTGCGCGAAGGCTTGAGATTTATCTACGCAGACAAACTCATGCTGGCAATGGTGATCATGATCACCAACTTCCTGGATGCGATCTATGGCGGGGTTGTGCAACCTGTGTTCGTGAAACAGGTGTACGGTCAGGCATTGGATTTGGGCCTGCTCATTGGGGCAAACGGAGCTGGCGCGGTCATCGGTGCCTTGATCTTCAGTGCGATAGGTCCGCGTCTGCCGCGTCATGTCGTTTTTGTCTTTGGGTTCGTATTGACCAGTTTGAGATTCTTCCTCTTTGCAGCATATCCCCCGTTAGGGATCGCGATCGTGTTCGTGGTCATCGCCAGCCTGGGAGCAGGTCCGCTTAACCCGATCATCGGCGCGGTGGAATTTGAACGCGTCCCCAAAAACATGCGTGGCCGTGTAGGCGGCGCGATCGCTGCGGGAGCATGGTCCGCCATGCCACTGGTTATGTTGATTGGTGGCGTACTGACCGAACAACTCGGTGTACGACCGATGCTCCTTGGATTGGGTATTATCTATTTGATCACTACGCTGAGTATGGCGTTTATTCCTGTAATGAAAGAAATGAATCGCCGCAAAGACGTTGTAGAGGAGCGCGTTTCATAGATCTTCCAGGCCTCTACCTACCCTTAAAGCTAGGAAAGAGAATGATTTCCATCCACATCAAGAGGGGTATACTTCTTCATTAAAGGTGCCAAATGACAACTCTTTTCGACTCGACAAAAACCGTAAAAACCGAGCTAAATAAACAGAAATATATTGCGTCAGACGAAATCTCGACGATTGTCTATCTCGCGCAAAAATTAGGTAAACCGCTTCTCACAGAGGGACCCGCAGGCGTAGGCAAGACGGAACTCGCCAAGGCTATCGCAGGCGCGACCGGACGGGAGTTGATCCGCTTGCAATGCTATGAGGGACTGGATGAGTCCAAGGCATTGTATGAATGGGAATATTCGAAGCAGTTGCTGTACACGCAATTGCTGCGTGACAAGTTGAATGATAGGCTTGGCAAAGCCGAGACTCTTGCAGAAGCCGCAGATAAACTTGCAAAGGAAGAGGATGTTTTCTTCTCGGAGCGGTTCCTGTTGCAACGCCCGTTGTTGAAGGCAATTTTAAGCGAACAGCCAACCGTGTTACTGATCGATGAAATAGACCGCGCGGATGCCGAGTTCGAAGCCTTCCTGCTGGAAGTACTAAGCGATTTTCAAGTGTCCGTGCCTGAGTTGGGGACAATGGCCGCCAAGCATATTCCCTTCGTCATCCTGACCTCAAATAACACTCGCGAGTTATCCGAAGCGTTAAAGCGGCGCTGTTTGTATCTGTTCATAGATTACCCAACCTTGCAGGAAGAACTCGCGGTGGTGAGATTGAAAGTCCCTGACTTGAATCCCAAGCTGGCGCAACAGGCTGTGGATTTCGTGCAAAAATTACGCAAAGCGGACATGCGCAAGTCTCCGTCCATCAGCGAGACACTGGATTGGGCAAATGCCCTCGTGGCGTTGAACGCGTCCCATTTGGATAAGGACACGCTGGAGGATACGCTTTCGGTGTTACTCAAGCACGAAGCGGATCTGCAGAAGGCGAAGAGGCAATACATCAATCCCCCGCCTCCGCCAACAAGGCAGAAGCCTGATGAGTATGGTCGATTCTCTGGAAATTAATAATGATTCGCTGGTTGAGTAGCAACGTATCGAAACCAGCATCAAGAAAAAGCGCTTCGGTTAGTGGTGGTTTCGATACGGGCGAGGAAACCACTCGCCCTACTCAACCACCGATATAATGATATAAGGATAATCTTATGGAATCCCGTATCTTACAGTTAATTGCAGCGTTACGCGCGAGCGGGGTGCGCGTGTCCCTGGCGGAATCTGCTGAAGCGTTCTCGGCGGTTGACCTGATGGGAATTCAAAACCGCGAAGAATTTCGATTGTCATTGCGTGCGACTTTGATAAAAGACCTGAAGGACATTCCCGTTTTTGAAAAGTTATTCCCCCTGTTCTTCGGTTCGGGACAACCACCGATGATGGGCGGGAATCCGATGGATGACCTTACACCGGAGGAAGTGCAGATGCTGGCGGATGCGTTGCGGCAATTTACCGAGAGTCTCCGTCAGCGGATGGAAAGGCTGATGCGCGGCGAGCAACTGTCCAGGGAGGAATTGGAGGCGCTCGGCCAGATGGTCGGATTGAATCAAACAGACGACCTCCGTTATCAAAATTGGATGGCTCAACGCATGATGCGCGCGCTGGCATTCCCGGAAGTCCGTGAGGCATTGAAAGAATTGATGGAGCAACTCCAGCAAATGGGTATGAGCCGAGATCGCGTCGAACAGATCCGAAACATGATCCAGCAGAATATGCAGGGCATGCAGGAGCAGCTTGATCAATTCGCAGGGGAACGCATTGCCGAGAATCTGAGCGAACGCCCGCGCGGCGAAAACATAGACAGTTTGATGAACCGCCCGTTCAACGCGCTTTCAGATTCGGATAAAAAAGCTTTGCAACATGAAGTGAAGCGACTTGCCGCGATGCTCCGCACGCGCATTGCCCTGCGACAAAAGCGCGCCAAAAGCGGACAACTCGACCCGAAGGCGACCATCCGCGCCAACCTGAAATATCACGGCGTGCCTATGGAGATCCGCCACAAAGACCGCGTGCGCAAACCGAAGATCGTTGTGATCTGCGACATCAGCACATCCATGCGTTTTTGCTCGGAGTTGATGTTGAGTTTTCTGTTCGCCCTGCAGGGACAAGTCCGCAAGACGCACGCCTTTGCGTTCATCGATCATCTCGAATATATTTCAAAAGACTTCAGCGGCTCGAACGCGGACGAAGCGATTGCCTCCGTTTTATGGCGCATGCCCAGTGGACACTACAACACCGACCTCGGCTGGTCACTGAATGATTTCAACAACGATTATATGGACACACTCAATGGGCAGACGACACTCATCATCGTCGGTGATGGACGTAACAACTACTACGACCCACGCCTGGATATTTTCTCCACGATGTCCCGCCGCGCCGCGCGCACGATTTGGCTGAATCCTGAACCCCCGGTCATGTGGCACGGCGACAGCGACATGCCCAAGTATGCGCCGCTATGCAGCAATGTATTGAAGGTCAGTAATTTGAGAGAACTCGCCGCGGCGGTGGACTCGTTACTGGCAGGATAAGGTTTTCAAGTTATTCAGCAAATCAAATCATCAAAATAACCCGGATGTCATCATGCCAATAATCATGGTCGTCGATGACGACGAAGATTTTACAAATTTATACAAAGAATACCTTAGGATGGTGGGGTTTGATGCGGTTGCTGAGAATCAAAGCTCGAAGGCAATGGAGCTGGCTTATTCAGTTAATCCCGACGTGTTCGTTCTTGACCTGATGATGCCCGAACCTGATGGCTTCCAACTGTGTAGAATGTTAAGGCAGACCCCAATTTTCAACGCACCCCCATCATCATCGTCACCGCGCTCACTGATTTGGACAGTAAACTGGTTGCCATGGGCGCAGGAGCAAATGATTACCTCACCAAGCCCTTCCATATAGATGAACTTAAATCGAGAATCAATGCACAGCTTGAGAGAGTAAAATAAGCTGGTAGCGATACGCCCAAGTATGCGCCGTTGTGCAAGAATGTGTTGAAGGTCAGTAAATTGGGGGGATGGCAAGCGCAGTGAATACGCCAATTGCAGGATAAGATTTTCAGCCAACAGCACCTGTACGCCATACACTCTACTGTGGAGCACTGGTGCGTGGTTGAAAATATAACTGTCACCTATTAATTATTTTTCTTCGGGAGATTTCGAAATAAAATATGATTAAGCAGGTGCGTTAATTTAGCTGGCAAAATCCTCAGAAACACCCGGGAATTTATTATGGCCAAAATCATGGTTGTGGATGACGACAAAGAGTTTACAACGCTGTACAAGGAATATCTCACCATGGTGGGTTTTGAGGCAATTTGCGAAAACCACAGCTGGGTGGTAATGGAGCTGGCAACTTCCGTCAAGCCTGATGTCTTCCTCATCGACCTGATGATGCCGGAGCCCGATGGATTCAAACTATGCAGAATGTTAAGGGCGGACCACAATTTCAATCGCACGCCCATCATTATTGTTACTGCGCTCAATGATACGGACAGTAAACTGGTAGCCATCGGTGCAGGTGCAAATGATTATCTCGTCAAGCCCTTCCATATTGATGAACTTAAATTGAGAATCAATTTACTGCTTGAGAAGGATAGATAATGAGTGGATTCAATTTTGGCGGGTGAAAATGACAGTCATTTTTTAGCGTATTTGTAAGTGGACTCATACCCAAGTGTGCTTGTCATATCCATCCATCGCCTGTAAGATAAAGTCATCCCACAAAGCAAGGAATTGTAAATGCCCAAAATCCTGATCATTGATGACGATGTCACATTTACAGAATTAATGAAAGCGCTGGTCAAAATGGAGGGACACGAGCCCACCACTGTCAACGACAGTTTGCAGGCAATGGAAGTCGCGCAATCGGTAAATCCCGATTTGATCACGCTGGACTTAATGATGCCAGGGTTGACCGGGTTCGAGCTTTGCGAGCTTCTGCACAAGGAACCAAAATTTGCAAATATACCCATCGTTATCGTCAGCGCGAAGGACGACCCTGAAAGCAAGAAAAAGCCTTACGAGCCGGGGCCAGGGATTACATCACCAAACCGTTTGGTGTTGACGATCTTATGGGTAAAATAAAAGCACTGACGACTTAGAACCTACACATCATCCTTTTGTGAACCGCCCTTTGTCAAGCAGTCAGAGGGCGGTTTTGATTCGGCATTCCCCGGTGATCTCCTTAAATCCATACGAGATTAGAGAGGTTGCCTATAATGGCATGCTCGGGGAACCTGTCAGGACTGTAATGAATATGCACGTTATAAATCCCGAAAATTCTTGCCTCCTCCCCTTTTTAATCGTATGATTAGCCTGATTTCAAAGGGAAAATTTTCAAATCACACCGGAAGATAATATGACAAAGATCATGATAGTTGACGACGACAAAGGTGCCACAGCCCTGATCGAAACGATCATTGTTTCGGCTGGCTACGAACCTATTGTGGTCAACGAAAGCTCAAAAGCAATGGACGTGGCAAACCACATCAAGCCTGACCTGATTCTCCTTGATCTGATGATGCCGGAACCGACGGGTTTCCAGTTATGCAGAATCATGCGTGCTACACCGGGCTATAAATTCACACCGATCATCATTATCACCGCCCTGGATGATACAGACAGCAGATTGGTCGCATTTGGAGCCGGGGCAAATGACTATCTCACAAAGCCTTTCCATGTCGGAGACCTTTTACAAAAAATGAAGGATTTTCTTGAATGAACCGGTAAGATTACCCATATTATTTGGGGGAAAAGCACCGGACAATAAATTAATCCGGAAGGCATATTAATATCAATGACCAGCAGATCCTCAGAAAAACTAAATACGCTCATCATTGGCGCTGTCACTACGACAGGCTTAATTTGCACAGTTCAGAATACAAGCCCATTGGCCGGAGGCATATTTAATATAATTCATCGCCTTGCCACTTATTCCCTTTAATTGTATGATTACATAAAATTTTTCATGGATTCGTTTGGGAAACTCATATGGCAAAAATAATGATCGTGGATGATGATGCACAGGCTGCAAGTTTATTGGAGAGGGTCGTTAAAATGAATGGGCATCAATCCGTTGCGGTGAACAAAAGCATCGATGCAATGGAAACGGCGAACTCCTACAATCCGGACCTTTTTCTGCTCGACCTGATGATGCCGGGCATCAATGGGTTTGACCTTTGCAAGCTTCTGCGAGCAGATTCCAAATTTGCGAACAAGCCGATTATCGTTGTAAGTGCCTTGGAAGACAAGGAAAGCAAAACAAAGGCCTACAATGCTGGGGCAAACGAGTATGTCACAAAGCCATTCAATATTATTGAACTTGCAGAAAAGATTGATACTCTGCTCGCTTCCGTCAAACCGTGACAATCTGACGACAACAAAGTGAGCTAATTGACGTTTCTTGAATCACACAAATGACCAAGCTCGCCATCCTTTCAGATATCCACGGTAATTTGCCTGCCCTCGAAGCGGTCAATGCTGACATGCAATATTTTGACGTGGATCATGTGATCGTGCCAGGAGACGTGATCAGCTTTGGTCCGTTTTCACGACAGGTCGCTGAGAACGTGATAAGGAACGGATGGTCCGTGATTCGGGGAAACAACGAATTTTTTCTCATCGACTACAAAACTCCGCGTGCGCCTGATGAATGGAACGACCCGATCCAATTCGCACCTACGGCATGGCTGGAGGGGCAATTCGATCACACGTTGAAGACGATCATTGGTTCCTGGCCAGACACATTGAATTTACGATTCAAGGATGCACCTCCGATCCAGGTATTTCACGGCACGCCACAAAGCCCATGGGATTCCATCGATTGGACTTCGACGGATGAAGGGATCGAAAAAATACTTTCCAATGTCGAAACAGACTTCGTTATTTGTGGGCATACGCATCTCCCGCTAGATCGCCAATCAGGCAAATGGCGGATTTTCAACCCCGGCTCGGTTGGCGTTCCATTGGACGGAATTTTTTCGGCAAGTTATATGATCCTCGATGGCAATGAGCAAGGTTGGACTCCCACCTTCCGGCGCATTCCCTTTGACTATGAAACAGTCTTCGATGAATTCGAAAGATCGGGCTACAACAAGGAAAGCGGACCTATCGGCAAGCTGGTTGTAGATATCTACAAAACAGCCCGTCCGTTGCTTGGCTTTCTCAGATGGCGCGACAGACACAAATCAGGTGCACCAATTACTTTCGAGTTGGTCGATGAATTTCTCGCGACAAGCGACTGGTGGGAATTCGCGCACCCGGCATATCGCATCAACATGGAATAAACGTCCCGCAGGTTTCCTCATACAACAATGTCCGATCAGTCCAACCTGCGGGACGTTTTACGGTACACTTGACGCATGTCCAATGCAATCGAAACCAATCAACTTACCAAACGATTTGGCGATGTGCTCGCAGTCGATGCCATCGATCTGCGCGTCGGCACGGGTGAAATCTATGGCTTTCTCGGCCTCAACGGTGCGGGGAAAACGACGACCATCCGCGCGCTGTTGGGTATGATCCGCCCGAGCGCGGGAGATGTCAAAGTGCTGGGGCAGGTCCTCGGTCCCGATGGACGCGGGCCGTGGGCGCAGGTGGGGCATCTTGTCGAGAGTCCCTCAGCATATCCTGAATTATCTGTTCGCGAAAATCTGGATATCGCGCGACGGTTGCACGCAAAACAGGATCCCAAACTCGTGGATGAAGTCATCGAACATCTTGCGCTTGCCTCTTACGCGGACCGGAAAGCTGGTACGCTTTCGAGTGGCAATCTCCAACGCCTTGGCCTGGCGCGTGCGTTATTGCATGAACCCGAATTACTGATTCTAGACGAACCCGCCAACGGACTGGACCCCGCGGGCGTCGTCGAAATTCGCGAGCTATTGAGAATACTTGCCCGTGATAAAGGCGTCACCATCTTCATGTCGAGTCATATCCTCACCGAAGTGGACAGGCTCGCCACGCGCATCGGGATCATTCATAAGGGAAAATTGATCGAGGAACTTGACACGCACAAACTTGAGAGACTGCGTGCGAAGCATTTGGAAATACAAGCACGTAATCTCGAAGCCGCGCAACTATGCCTGCAAAGCGCGGGATTCAAATTCACGATGAAGGATGAAACGATCGTGATCAACGATGTACATGCCATCGAGCACCCTGACTATATCGCGCACATTCTTGTAAACGCCGGAACAGCGCCGACGCGTATCGCAGTGGAACAACAGAATCTCGAAGAGCATTTCCTGCAATTGACAGGAGGTGTGCAATGACAAACTTCTCCTCTGCACTCTGGGTGGAAATTCTCAAATTGCGCCGCTCAAAAGTCCCACTATTCACTGCGATCGGATTTTCCATCGCGCCACTCGTTGGCGGACTCTTTATGATCATCCTGAAAGATCCGGTTAAAGCACAATCCATGGGACTCATCAGCGCAAAAGCGCAACTTACGGTGGGCACAGCGGAATGGTCAACATTGTTCAATATGCTGGCGCAGGCAACCGCGGTTGGCGGAGGCATCGTCTTCGCGGTCTTCACGGCATGGGTCTTCGGTCGTGAATTTTCCGATCACACCGCGAAAGAACTTCTGGCATTACCAACATCCCGAGAAGCAATCATCGGTGCAAAATTTATCGTTGTCGCAATATGGACATTCCTTCTAACTTTGCTTTGTTATGTTCTTGGTCTCATCGTGGGGCAATTGGTTGACATACCCGGTTGGTCATCGGAACTGTTCCGTTCTGCGACAATGGACATCCTCGGCGCGGGAATCTTGACCATCATTCTGATGCCCTTTGTAGCGTTTTTCGCAAGCGCGGGGAAAGGATACCTGCCCTCTTTCGGATGGACAATTCTTTCTGTTGTACTGGCTCAGATCGCAGCGATCACCGGCTGGGGTGACTGGTTCCCATGGTCAGTCCCTGCCTTATTCAGCGGAGCGGTAGGACCACGCGCGGAGTTTCTTGGAGCGCACAGTTATGTGATCATAACCCTCGCGGGTCTCATAGGAATTGCGGCGACATTTTACTGGTGGCGCAACGCAGACCAGACAAGATAGGAACAATGATTACCGTTCTCTGGGAATATCAGGTAAAAGCCGATCGCGTGGTCGAATTCGAAAAAATCTACGCTTCAGATGGTACCTGGGCAGAACTCTTCAAGAAGGGTAATGGTTTTCTGGGGACCAAACTGCTTCACTCGATAGATCAACCGCAACGTTACATCACCATTGACCGGTGGGAATCCACGAAGGATTACAGGTCGTTTCTTTCGCAATGGAAGGATGAATACGAAAAACTAGACAGGCAATGCGAGGGCTTAACCGAACGAGAGAATTGCCTCGGCACGTTTGATGCAGGCTCTAATAATGAAGAGCAAATGGAGTAGGATTCATGAGTGACCCCATCCTCACCCAACGACATGACAATATTCTTGAGATCGCACTTAATCGCCCCGAAGCCTACAATGCTCTGAATTTGGACATGATGAAATTGCTGGGGGAAACGCTGGCTTCTGCCGCGGTGGATGACTCAATCAAAGGGATTATGCTCACTGGCAAAGGGAAAGCGTTTTGCTCTGGCGGCGACTTGAAATGGATCAGTCAGCAACGAGATGAGGCAGGTTCCGTTTTATACAGGCTTGCTCCGCAATTCCATCTGGCGATCACAGAAATCCGGCGCATGGAAAAACCAGTTGTTGCCGCCATCAATGGCATCGCGGCAGGTGGAGGCTTTTCTCTTGCACTCGCATGTGATTTCCGCGTAATGGGAGAGTCCACTGTTTTGCGACAGGCATACACTTCAAGCGGATTGAGCATCGATGGAGGCGGGTCGTTTGCCTTGCCGCGTTTGGTTGGTCTGGCACGCGCGATGGAGATCATGGCTTTCGACAACCCAATCTCATCCACTCAGGCCTTGAAATGGGGTCTCGTGACAAAAGTCGTTCCAGACGCTGAAGTTCACACTGAGGCACTCGCCATGCTCAAAAATCTGGCGAAGACCGCGCTCCATTCTTTTGGATGGTCAAAGAAATTGATGACCGATTCTTTCAACAACACGCTGGAAACGCAATTGGAATTGGAACGTCAGGGTATTAGTGACTGTGCAGCCCACCCCGATGGGCAGGAAGGCATTCGAGCCTTCGTGGAAAAGCGCAAACCGTCATTTTAGAACAGGGCTCATGTCAAACACGAATCGAATTTACACCCGCTCATTCACCATTCCAACCGACTCCATTGATGGGAACGGACATGTCAACAATGTGGTCTATGTTCAATGGATGCAGGACATCGCCGTGGAGCATTACTCATCCCTTGGTGGGATCGAAACACAGGGGATGGAAGCCACCTGGGTCGTGCGCGAACACAAGATCGAATATTTGCTCCCCGCGTTTGCCAGGGAAGAGATCGAGGTCCGCACCTGGGTTGAAAATATTCGGCGTGTAAGATCTCTACGCAAATATGAATTCATCCGCAAATCAGACAACAAATTATTGGTCAAAGGCGAAACAGACTGGGTGTTCGTGGACGTGAAGACAGGGAATCCGCGCGCCGTGCCTGAATCGATGTTTGATTTGTTTTCCCTTTCCAAAGAAAAGAAATAAAACTCAACAACTACAGAGTACCGCATAATTTGCTTAACTTCATATTTGAATTTCAACCTGCAATCCGTGTGAAAAGTTAACTTATCAATGAGGCGAGCGGTAGTCCGCGCGTGAAGCCCATGCATCAATTTCAACTTTATAAATGGGACTCGCCAGGGCGGCAACATACAACAGGGTGCTGCAGGGTTTATGGCCCTGCAATTTGGAAAGTACCAGTTCACGCCTCTTCGCCGTATCGATCTCGCCTACCAAATAATAAGTGAGTTTGATGATATCTTTTACATCCATATTTGCAGCTTGAAGATTGCGAATAATGTTCTCAAAAGCGACATCAATCTGCTCGATCGGGTCATCCGGTACTGTATCGTCCTCCCTCATCCCAACCTGTCCGGATATAACCAACAAGCGTTCATTTCCTTTAATTTCAATTTGGTGGGAATAGGAACCGAGCGGTTCGTGAACATTTAGAGGGTTTCGAAACTCTTTCATAAGTCAACTCCTTTACGCTACAGAATGCCGCATAATTATGTAATCTTGAAGTTTAGATTTTGGCTTACACAGCCATTCAAAAAGTTTACTTATTAATGAGACAAGCGGTAATATATCCATCGCGACCAACGACAAGACCAGACGCCAATGTTGTTGAACATGGAAATATTATATAATGAGTCCAGTTTCTTGATTCAGAAAGGGTATTTGCCAGCCAAGGAGAAAATCATGACTCACCCACTCGTTGATCAATTCCGCTTTACCCGCAGTGAATGGCTGCGTGGACTTGAGGGTGTAACCGAAGAAGATGGCGCGCGTCATTTCGGACCGATGAATTGCATCGGCTGGACAGTTGGTCATCTCGCCTGGCATGAACAACGCTCGTTTTTGCAACGCCCGCAAAACATTATCCTGTTCCCGAACTTGAACGAAGTCTTTGCGTATGGCGCGCCGATGAGTACGCCATCGTTCAAAGAGATGCTGGAGACGTGGCACACCGTCACCAAAGCAGCTGACTCGTATCTCGATTCGTTGACAACGGAAATCCTGCTCACAGATTTACTGCTCAACGGCGAAGCTGTCGGGCAAACGCGCGGTGACGCAATGCGGCGTATCACGTATCATTACTGGTATCACATCGGCGAGATCCAAGCCATTCGCCAGATGCTCCAACATGAAAACCTGCCGGAATATGTGGGAAATATTGAAACGGAAGCACCCTACCGTCCCGAATGAGACGGGGAAATCATCCCAAATGGAAATCACCAAAACGCTTTATATTACGAACCGCAAAGACTGGCGGCGCTGGCTTAAGAAGAACTACAAAACCGAAAAGGAAATCTGGCTGGTCTACCCCAAAAAGGCGACCGGCAAGCCGCGTATCGAATACAACGACGCAGTGGAGGAAGCCCTGTGTTTCGGCTGGATCGACAGCATCAACAAGAAACTTGACGAAGAGCATACCATCCAGCGCTTTTCGCCGAGAAAACCGAAGGCGAAATACTCGCAAGCCAACATCGAGCGATTGCGATCATTAGTGGCAAAGAAAAAAGTGATCCAAAAAGTGGCGGAGACTTTAGGATATGTGCTGAATGCGGAATTCAAAATTCCACCCGATATTTTGAAAGCCATTAAAGCCAATAAGCAAGCCTGGAAGAATTTCCAGAAATTTTCAGATTCTTATAAGCGGATTCGGATCGCATTCGTTGACGGAGCAAGAAAGCGTCCCGAAGAGTTCAAAAAACGCCTGCGATACTTTATTGCAATGACGGAGAAGAATAAGATGATCGGGTTTGGCGGGATTGAGAAGCATTATTAGTGTTAATTAAGAATTTCCTAATTTCAGTTTTCAAGTAAACCGGGGTGAAGTATAAAATCCAACATACCATATATCCGATGCTTCTAACAATAACTTGCGTAAATTGGAATCTTGCTTTTACAACCAAGCTTTTTCCTACCAACTTTGATGATGGTTCTATTGAATTTGTAAAGAGGATCCCTCTCTTAACGCGGTAATATAACAGAACGGATTTGAGGCAATTCAGATCATCTCATTATCAGTAGAGAGGAAAAATGAAACAATCTGTAAATCAAGTAGTGGATTTCTTCAAAAACCACAAGTACGGCAGGCTAAGCCTGATCCTTTTAATTCTTGGGCTGGTTGTCCTTAGTGCAATATTCATTCGCTCACTTATGGAGGAAAAACCAATTGCCTTGAGCAAGGTGGCAGCGGCCATCTCAGCCGGGAGAGTGGTGAGAATCGAAGAACTTCAGGGCAGCGATACCATGGTCATCTACTACAAAGACGGGTCACAGGACACAACGCGACGGGATGTATCCGCGTCCTTCCTCGAACAAATGCAGTTTCTTGGTGTAAGCAGAAGCCAGATGGCGAAGCTGGAATATGAGATCGTAGCGTCAAATTTAACCACCAACGATAAAGTGTTCAACACCGTGATAAGTTTGGCAATGCTCGGCATGATGGGTTTTGCGCTAACACGGCTTTCCGGTGGCATGATTGGCCGTAAAAAATATGCGGAAGGGGCAATTCCGAATGTCACCTTCAAGGATGTTGCCGGCATGGACGAAAGCCGCGAGGAATTGGTGGATATCGTCACCTTCCTGAAAGACAATCAGCTTTACGAGCGCATGGGTGCGCGCATGCCGCATGGCGTGCTTTTGGCGGGCGACCCTGGAACAGGCAAAACTTTGCTGGCAAAGGCAATTGCCGGGGAAGCAGGCGTGCCATTCTTCAGTACCTCCGGTTCCGAGTTTGTGGAAGTATTTGTGGGTGTGGGCGCTGGCCGCGTACGCTCGCTATTTAAAAAAGCCCGCTCCAAAGCCCCATGTATTATTTTCATCGACGAGATCGACGCGGTGGGACGGAAGCGTCACGCCGGTGGCGGTGGAGGCGGGGAAATGGAGGCGGATCAGACTCTGAATCAGTTGCTCGTTGAAATGGATGGTTTTGCCGCCACGGATGGAGTGGTCGTTCTTGCCGCTACCAATCGTGTAGATGTGCTCGATCCGGCGTTGATCCGTTCCGGTCGTTTTGACCGCCATGTGAACATACCCCGTCCCGATGTGAAAGGACGCGTGTCCATTCTGGAAGTACATGTCAAAGATCGGCTCCTCGCCCAAGATGTAAATCTCATGGACATTGCCAAATCCACGCCGGGACTGGTCGGAGCGGACCTGGCTAATATTGTTAATGAAGCGGCGATCATGGCGGTACGCCGTAGTCATGATGTGATCTCCGTGCTCGATTTTCAAGAAGCTGTTGAAAAATCTTTAATAGGGGGCGTCCAACTAAAGAGCCGCATCATTAGTGAAGACGAGCGTCACACGATTGCATATCATGAAGCGGGTCATGCGGTCGTTATGCATGCTACACCACACTCCGACCCGGTCTATAAGATCACGATCATCCCAAGAGGACAGTCGGGCGGCTTTACCATGGCACTCCCAGTTCAGGATAGCATCCTTATGTTCCGCAACCAGATCATGGCACGCATTATCGGTCTCATGGGAGGACGTGTAGCAGAGGAAGTATTTTGTCATGATATTACGAGTGGCGCGTCCAACGATTTACAAGTTGCCACCCAACTGGCTGAGGATATGGTCATGCGCCTGGGCATGAGTGTCAGTGGCTTGCGAGTTTTCAACCGACCCGAAGGTGCCGAAGCATTGATGGCGCCGCGTGCGGGTCAAAAAACATTTGAAGTGCTCGATAAGGCGATCAACCAGATTTTGGAAGAATGTTATGATGAGGCGAAACGTATTATTAATAAAGAGCGGGATGTGGTTGAGCGGGTGACACAAGCCTTGCTCCAACAGGAAACCCTGACGCGTGAGGAATTTGTGGCATTGATGTAGGAAAATTTCCATCAGAACAGAAGCCAGTTATTAAAGCTGGCTTCTTCTCTTTTAATGAAGACCGCCTTTTGGCAATTGACTTCATAACGCTTGAAGTATTTTGTTGAGATGACGGAGAAGAATAAGATGTTAAGATTTGGTGGAATTGAAAAGCATTACTGAGCCCAAGTGCGTCGCACCTTACCCAACGAGACGAATCCCTTCAATAAGATTCGTCCACTAAAGTAGATTCTCCTGTCGGTTTGGTGCGACGCACTCCATGCCGTAGAAGAACAAGATGGTTGGATTTGGAGGGATTGAGAAGCATTATTAGAAAGCATTGTGGTTATAATTTGGGACGGATCACAAATCCAATTCATCGATCGCCGAACGAACGACTTGTGCGCTGGCGCGCAATGCTTCAGTCTCTATCTCGCTCAGGTTGGGAAGGAACGTCTGGATGATCCCCTCGCCACCTACCAGGTTCGGTAGTGAGACGGTGACATCCTTGACACCAGTCACTTCGTCCATTGGAGTGCAAACAGTGAGGATGGAACGCTCATCCTGTAAGATAACTTCGACGATGCGCGCAAGAGCACTGCCAATGCCATAATAGGTGGCTCCCTTCCCTTCAATGATTCGATAAGCAGCTTTGCGGACTCTCTCGTCAATCTCTGCATAGTCCTCCGGACAGATCGAGATCTCCCGCCCGGTGCAAAATTCTTCCAACGGGATTCCACCCACGCTCACCAACGACCATGGTAACAGTTCTGAATCGCCGTGTTCACCAAGCACGTAAGCATGGATATGCTGAGAATCAACATTCAAGTGTCGCCCGATCAGGGTTCGCAAACGAGCTGTATCCAGCGTTGTGCCAGACCCGATCACGCGACTCGAAGGGACTCCCATTTGCCCGGCATAATGTGCAGCGATGTGCGTCATCACGTCCACTGGATTGGTCGCGATCAACAGGATGGCCTGCGGGGCATGTTGAAGAATCTTTGGGATGACCTGCTCGAAAACTTTCGCGTTCCGTCCCAGCAACTCGAGACGCGTCTCGCCTGGTTTTTGTCCCACCCCGGCTGAAACGATCACGACCTTGCAATCAGCCAAATCGGTGTACTCCCCCGATGAGACTTCCAACTGATGCGCAAATGGGACCGCGTGGAGAATATCGTCCGCTTCAGCAGCGGCGCGCGCCTTGTTCTGATCCACCAGCACCACCCGGCGCCCAACTCCACGCATCACAAGGGCATACGCGGCAGTCGCACCGACAAATCCACTACCAACGATTCCTGTTTTCATGGTCAATTTCTGCCTTCCGATTCAAACCCCGATTCGATGTAAACAACACGTGATACGAACAGAATACCGCTCATAAAACTCCTCTACCGCTAATGAAATTTCTCGCCTTTCTCCAACATCCCCACTAACTGACGGATGCGCTTCTCGCGCGTCTCCGCTTTTTTCGCAGTCTGTAACCGAAACAAGAACGAATATCGGTTCGCGCTATTCAGGGTCGCAAAGAAGGCTTTGGCCTTCTTATTCTTCTCCAACGCGGACCGGAAATCCTCAGGCACGGAAATATTCTTCTGCGACTCATACGCCGCATCCCAACGCCCGTCCTGCTTCGCCATTTCAATTGCTTTTAGCCCAGCTGGTTTCATTTCACCGTTCGCAATCAGCTTCTCCGCTTTCTCGGTATTGATCTTTGACCAGATGCTCTTCTGTCCACGCGGCGTGAATTTTTGAAGCCAATATTGATCGTCAAACCCCTTCTTTTGACCATCGATCCAGCCATAGCACAAAGCCACATCCAACGCCTCTTCATACGTCACGGACGGGATGCCTGTCCCATTCTTGCCCAGTTTTAACCATACGCCAGCGGATTTGTCATGTTGTTTGGCAAGCCAGTCCGCCCATTTCTTTTTGGTTTCAAACGGTAAAGCTGGGAGTAAAGAAGTTTTTGCCATGGTGCAATTTTACCTGAGCGCGGTACGCTCCCTCTATTTCGGGTTCAAAGGAATTCTGTCTTTGATAATCTATGGGAAAATAAGGCGCAATTCTTTTGTGGCCCACGAGTCGCCATTTCTGCCTACCGTGATCACCAGAATAGCCTCTTTAAGTGAAGCATCAATCTCGAATTCGACGTCCCCGTCAACAGTTTCATCTCGTTTGGCGATCTCGTCCAGGAAATTGACTGGTGCCAACCTGAGATCACCTACAACTAAGCGGAAGGAATCGCTCCAGAAGTTCATACCGCCTGAAGAATCAGTCCAGACACGAATGCGCAGACGTAAAAGGAATTTATCTGGGGGTAGTGAAATACGTTCTGCTGACAAGATCGTGTATTGATATTTACTTCCATAAGAGGCAATCATCATGACTGTAGAGCCGTCAGGCAGTTGAACCGGCAATGAGAGAGCAGTAGGCATGGAAGGTATTGATGTCAATGCAAATGCTGGATTTGGTGTGGTATTTTCTAACGGACCTGGCTTGGCAGCCGTAACGACCAGCTCGGTTGGAGCAGGTGAAGTTGGATTATTGCCATTCACTCGTTGAAACCACAGGATCATAACTATTAAGCACACACCAAAAATGGCAACCATACAACCTATTGTCGCAAAAATACCGCCTGCCTTATTCCTTGGCTGCTTATTTTTTTCAGGCGCTGTTTTTTTGTCGGATTTTGGAGTTTGAGAATAGCTCCGGGCAGTTTGGCTCGCCGACACCACACGTTTAAGGTCTGAATAAAACTCATCATCAGGTAATTCCCCACCATGGACATCATAATACTGGGTCGATTCAACAGAAAGCCATGGCTCATCACCTTCCAACAATAACGGAAAGATCGGTTTTGATTTTCGCATCGCCCGTTGTAATTCACTTTGTACCCATTCAGATGCAAAAGAGCGCGGAGACATAATCAAAATGAATGCATCACAAACATCTAATTGTTTTTGGATTTCATTCGGCCATTGCGAGCCATAATCGAGGCGCGCATCGATCCAAACATCGAGACCCTTACCCTGCAGACTAGTTGCAAGCATACTGGCATAATCTTTATCGCTATGGCTATAACTAATAAAAGTAAGACCCATATAAACACCTTGCCAATCTTTTCTAAAATTATAAGACTTATTTTCTTTTTATGTCCGGTTTTAAACACATAGGCTTGACAATACAATATCCCGCACAATGGAGAAGAACTTACCGATTGTTTGGAAAGTTCTTGGAAATTGGATTTGAGGATATAAATTGTACACAAAGAAGACGAAACACATCATATTGTGTTTCACTCCCCCGTCGGCACCCAGATATTCTTGACCTGGGTCGCCTCGTACAAAAATTCGTGACCTGCGCCCTGCTCATGCTCCATCCGATCGCGGGGCAAACCATCACTTATAAGTATCAATCTTCCAAATAGACCGAATCCACAATCCCCACAATGACCGAGATCACGCACCCGTCAGGGATATTCAACGCCTGGCGTGCGCCATTCCCTTCGCGGTTGACCAGCACTGTGTCGCCGATTCCCGCCTGCGTGTTGTCCAGGGCGATAAAGTCGTCTTCGGGCGCGATGGTTTCCCCATCCATGATCAATGGCTGGACAACCAATAGTCTGCGGTTCTTGAAATGCGCGTGGCTGATGGTGGTAACAATGGTCCCTACGACTTTACCGAGAATCATAATAATTTTTTCAAAGCAATCCGGTGGTCGAGTAGCCCGAGTGCTCTTCGAGGGCATATCGAGACCACCAATAAGCAAAGAAGACTTTGTTCCAGAATTGTTTTATGAAACCTGTTGGTCTCGATACGGTGGACGAACGCCACCTACTCGACCAACGATATATCTTCTTATGTAAACCGATTCTGCCCGGCGCGTAACGTGTAATCGAACGTGCCATCGGGCTTCACTTCCAATTCATCCACGATGCCAATGAGCGCCAGATCAATTGGTACAAACTTCTCGATAGGCATGGCAAGCGCGGCCTCGCGCGAACGCACCATCACACACAAGTCACCGGGACCCGCTTGCACCACGTCCGCGGCGACTTGCAGGATGCCGAGCGGTTCCAGTTTTTTGTTCAACGGCTGGACGACGAGCAGCTTCAATCCCTCCGTGCCGGGATATTTGATCGTGCAGATCGCTGTGCCTTTGACTCTGCCAAATAACATTATTTCAACCCTATGCCTTTGACCACGCGGTGAATGATGTTGTCCAGCAGTTTTGCGTCCACTTGATTCCCAAGCTTTGCGATCACTGCGGAACGGATCCGTCTTTCGATGTCGGTCGCGCCAGATTGAGTCTGCGCGGGTTGAGATGTGGCTTGAGCAACGGGAGCAGCTACCGGCTTGGCACGAGCCGTCTGCTTTTCCGAAAGATACGGACGAACCGGCGCGGCAGGCGGATTATCCGCGCGGTCGGTGATGAGTCGGAAACCCAACCATTTGGCTTTTTCGTATGCCAGTTCGGTCAACACGACATCATCGCAGATCTCCAACGACTTGACTCCACTGTTGAAGAGGTCTTCAATATCTTTTTCGGTATAGAATTTTTTGGACATCAGAAACCAAATCGCTATTTATCTTTTTTGGATGAGGCTTCGCCGCGTCCGCCAAAACTGCCCTTGCTGGTTTGAGGCAGGATCATTTCAACATCCGAATGCGGGCGCGGGATGACGTGAACCGAAGCCAGTTCACCAACACGCTTTGCGGCGGCCGCGCCTGCGTCGGTCGCGGCTTTCACCGCGCCCACGTCGCCGCGCACCATCACCGTGACATAACCGCCACCCACGTATTCAGAACCGATCAACACCACGTTCGCGGCTTTGACCATCGCGTCGGCAGCTTCGATGGCGCCGACCAATCCTTTTGTCTCGACCATTCCAAGAGCGATCATTGAAGCATCAACTGCCATGTTGTTTTCCTTTCCTTCAACAATGAAGATTACGATTTTCTGAACACAACTTTTCCATCCACTTCGAGCGAATCGATAATGGACATAATGACCGAATCAACAGGCGTATCTTTTGTGATGTCCGTCTGCCGCGCAGATGAACCAGCCGCGGTCAACACCAGATCACCGACACCTGCATCTACTGTGTCAACAGCCACATACGGTTTGCCTGATGGCGCGCCGGTCTCATCCGTTTGACGAAGGATCAACAATTTGCGGCCATGCAATTTTTCATCCTTGATCGTGGATACAGTTGTGCCGATCACTTTTGCAATTAGCATCTAGCGCTCCTAACAATTTATCATAAACGTCCCGAAGGCTTGAACATTCCGCCATTATCTTTCGGGAAAACCTTCGGGATGGTTGATGTCATCTAATAACTTTTTGCGGATGAACCTGCGGCCGCTTCGCTCTTAGCCGGTTGCTGTTGGCTCGGACCCTGAAGGATCTTCACCCCCGCGCTTGCACCGATACGCGTGGCTCCGGCTTTGATCATACTCTCGGCATCTTCAAATGTACGCACACCACCCGATGCTTTGACTCCCATTTGCGGCCCGACAGTCTTGCGCATCAACTCCACATCATGGACAGTCGCGCCACCGCCCGCAAATCCGGTGGACGTTTTGACAAAGTCCGCGCCGGCTTCCTTCGAAAGCAGACAGGCAATGGTCTTTTCCTCATCGTTCAACAAGACTGTTTCGATAATGACTTTGACAATGATCCCGCGCGAGTGTGCCGCGTTGACCACGCCACGAATATCTTTTGCAACGGTCTCAAGATCACGTGCTTTCAACGCGCCGATATTGATCACCATGTCGATCTCTGTTGCGCCCTGCCGGATGGCGGTCTCGGTTTCGAACGCCTTGGTTTCAGATGACGTTGCTCCCAATGGGAAGCCGATCACCGTGCAGACTTTTACGTGCGAACCTTGCAACAATTGCGCGCATAGACTCACCCAGGTCGGGTTGATGCACACGGAGGCAAACCCGTATTTGCGCGCTTCGAAGCAGAGCTGGGCGATCTCCTGTTGTGTGGCATCCGGCTTGAGCAGGGTGTGATCGATCATCTTCGCCAGATTGAGGTCCTGTGGAATGACTCCCAGCGTGGACGACAAGCGTTCCGCACCTGCGTTGATGACATTTCCCATCTTGTCAAAACACATGCGTACACAAAGCTGGTCCGCGCAATCGAACTTGCACTGGTATGCTTCCGGGTTACCAGCGCGTTCCTGCTCTTCCATCATCGCGGCAAGCACTTCGTGTGTAATGATCTCTACAAGTTGTTCTACGAGTTTCGGGTCGGGTTTCATTGAGTCACTTTAGCTGATGTCATTGCGAGTGGCGCCTCGGCGCCATGTGGCAATCTCATGATTTCAGACAACCTTCTATTTGCAGGTTAGTTGGGATTGCTTCGTCAGCCCTTCGGCATCCTCGCAATGACATATAGTTATTTCAAATACTGCCTCTCCACAGATTTTATCTTATCCACGCGCTTTGCGTGGCGGTCGCCGCCGAATTCGGTCGTCAGCCAGACCTTCACGATCTGTTTGGCAAGGTTGGTGCCAATCAAGCCCGCGCCAAGGGTCAGCACGTTCGTATCGTTATGTTCGCGGCTGTTATTTGCGGATGAAATATCATACGCCATTCCCGCACGCACGCCTGGGACTTTGTTCGCGACGATGCAACTGCCGATCCCTGCACCGTCGATCATGATGCCGCGCCAGGCTTTTCCCGTACTCACCAACTGCGCCACCGCATGGGCAAAATCGGGGTAATCCACTGCATCCTTGCTGTTCGTGCCCACATCGGTCACTCCATATCCCAGGCTGGAAATTTCTGTCTTGAGGAGTCCCTTCAACTCGAAGCCGCCATGGTCCGCACCGATGGCAACCATCTTCTTTCCCGGTGTCGACTGGACGGAAGCTGAAGGCGTAGTTACTACCTGAGCGCGGTCCGAACTCCCCATCACGTTGCTGAGGACGCGTTGTACGATCCGGTGAAGTTCTGCATCGTCAATTGAATCAGGCATATTTATTCGATTATCTTATTGATGAGGGATTGCGTCAAGTGGATGGTTACTCAGCGCTCTTCTTCATTCCCGCGTGGACTTTTGCAACCGACTCAGCCGCCACCTTCCATGTCGCGGCAATGAGCTTTGCCAGCGCAGGATTTCTTGCTTCTTCAACGCTCCAAAGCTCCAAATTTTGACATGCCGCAATCGCTTCCCTTCCCCAACTAGCAATTTCTTCGGATCAGGGAGTC
>Ga0210377_10001126_pt1 | contig 24667 bp, 25 predicted proteins | sample PLM4_65_b1redo_FD_155480 | JGI IMG/M metagenome (GOLD analysis project Ga0210377, IMG submission 155480) | Groundwater sediment microbial communities from an aquifer in East River, Colorado, USA - PLM4_65_b1 redo | ecosystem: Environmental > Terrestrial > Soil > Riparian zone | place: USA: East...
TCTGCTCGATCTGATCCTCGACGTTGTGCCGGGAGAAGATCGGCTTGTCGCCCGTGTAGAGCTTCACCAGCTCGGCCTTCTCCGGCATGTGCGCCTCGAAGAAGCGGTGCAGCCTCTTCCAGGTCGGTTCGTCGTCGATCAGCACCTCGCCGATGTCCGACGTGAAGTGGTCGCGGGCGGTGCGGATGACCAGGTCGCGCTCCTGGTAGATGAGCGACGGGGCGCGGGCCTCCTGGGCGGCGTTCTGGATGTTCCGCCACAGTTCGAGCAGCGAGTCGAGATCGGCCTGCAGGTCGCGCGGGCTGGTTTCCATCCCCGCGGTTCTGACGATGACCCCGAAGCCCTCCGGGATCGTCAACCCCTCGAGGATGCGGCGCAGGCGGCCGCGCTGTTCCTCGTCCTCGATCTTGCGCGAGATGCCGGCGGCGTCGGCGCCCGGCATGAGCACGAGGTAGCGGCCGGGCAGCGAATAGTAGGTGCTCAGCGTCGGCGGCTTGTTGGCGTAGGAGTCCCGGATCACCTGGACCAGGAGCTCCATGCCCTTCTCGAGGTGGCGCGTGATCCGCGATCCGCGCCCCTTGCCGGCAGCACCCTCGTTGCGGCTCGGGTAGATCTTGAAGTTGATCTCGTCGAGCGGCAGGAAGGCCGCCCGCTCGCCGCCGTAGTTGACGAAGGCGGCCTCGAGGGCAGGGTTCACGCCCTCGACGATGGCCTTGAAGATGTTCCCCTTGATGTTCTCACGGCTGAGAGTTTCGATCTCGAAGAGATCGAGTACACCATCCACGACGACGGCGACGCGGTATTCCTCTTCCGCGGCGACGTTCACCAGCATCGATTTCGACATGCAATCTCCAGTGGCGCCCGCCACGCTGGCGCGGCCTGCCTGTGCGGCCGTAAGGCGCATTCGACGTGCTCGACCGGGGCGGGAGGCCCACGGGTGCGCCGTCGCAAGAGTCGGAGTATATCACGCTGCCCAAAGATGCCCTGCGGCGGGCCGCCAACCGCCCGCCTCGGCCGCCGCCCGCTTCGGCCGCGCGCCGCCCTGGCCATGGGTGTCGCAGACGCCGGCAGCGCGCCGGCCGCAAGCGGGCACCCGGGCAACCAGGGTGCGGTCAGTCCTCCATATATTTCTGTTTAAGAGTCTCGAGGACCGTCGGGTCGGCCAGCGTCGTGGTGTCGCCGAGCGCCGTTCCCGCGGCGATATCGCGGAGCAGCCGGCGCATGATCTTGCCCGACCGGGTTTTCGGAAGCTCGGTGGTGAAGATGATGTCGTCCGGCCGCGCCAGGGCGCCGATGCGCAGCACGACATGCTGCTTGAGTTCGTCCGCGAGGTGGCTGTCGGAGGGGTGGCCCTCCTTCACGGTGACGAAGGCGGCGAGCGCCTGGCCCTTGATGTCGTGCGGCCGGCCGACCACGGCGGCCTCGGCCACGGCGGGATGATCGACCAGGGCGCTCTCGACCTCCATGGTGCCGATGCGGTGGCCGGCGACATTCAGGACGTCGTCCACCCTCCCCAGCAGCCAGAAGTTGCCGTGCCGGTCACGGCGCGCGCCGTCGCCCGGGAAGTAGGTGCGGTGGTCCCACTTCGACCAGTACTGCTGCACGTAGCGCTCGGGGTCGCCGAAGATGGTCTGCATCATCGCCGGCCAGGGGCGCGTGATCGCCAGGCACCCGCCCCCTTCCTTGACCGGCCGTCCTTCGTCGTCGAGCACCTCGGCGCTCACCCCGGGGAACGCGTGGGTCGCCGAACCGGGGCGTGCCGTGGTGATGCCCGGGAGCGGCGTGATCAGGATCATCCCGGTCTCGGTCTGCCACCAGGTGTCGACCACGGGGCAGCGCTCGCCGCCGATGTAACGACGGTACCAGACCCAGGCCTCGGGATTGATCGGCTCGCCGACACTCCCGAGCAGTCGCAGCGACGACAGGTCATGGCGCTCCGGCCATTCGGTGCCCCAGCGCATGAACGAGCGGATGGCCGTTGGCGCCGTATAGAAGATGCTCACGCGGTGCTTCGCGCACAGCTGCCAGAAGCGGCCGCGGTCCGGCCAGTCGGGGGCGCCCTCGTACATCAGCACGGTGGCGCCGTTGAGCAGGGGACCGTAGACGACGTAGGAGTGCCCGGTGACCCAGCCGATGTCGGCGGTGCACCAGTAGACATCCTCGGGCTTGAGGTCGAAGACCCAGCGCGCCGTGGCGAAGGTGCCGACCATGTACCCGCCCGTGGTGTGGACAATCCCCTTCGGTTTGCCGGTGGTCCCCGAGGTGTACAGGATGAAGAGCATGTCGGCGGAGTCCATCGGCTCGGCAGGGCAGTCGGCGCCGGCGTCGTCCATCAGCCGGTGCCAGAAGTGGTCCCGTCCCTCCTTGACGTGGATGTTGAAGCCGCCGCGGCGGACCACCACGACGTGCCGCATCGCCGGGCAGCCCTCGAGGGCTTCGTCGGCGACGCGCTTGAGCGGGACCTGGGCGCCGCGCCGGTATCCGCCGTCCGCGGTGACCAGGACGGTGCTCTTCGAGTCGTTGATCCGCTCGCGCAGCGCTTCGGCCGAGAAGCCGCCGAAGACCACGCTGTGCACCGCGCCGATGCGGGCGCACGCGAGCATGGCGATCGCGAGCTCGGGAATCATCGGCAGGTACAAGGTGACCCGATCGCCTTTGGCGACCCCCAGCCCCTTGAGGACGTTCGCGAACCGCGACACCTCGCGGTGCAGCTGCGTGTAGGTGAGCGTGCGCTCCTCACCCGGCTCGCCCTCCCAGATGATCGCGGCCTTGTTGCGGACCGGCGAGGCCAGGTGCCGATCGAGGCAGTTGTGCGCCATGTTGGTGCGCCCGCCGACGAACCAGCGCGCCTGCGGCGGCTTCCAGTCGAGCGTCTTGCGGAACGGCCGGAACCACTCCAGCTCGCGGGCGAGGCCGGCCCAGAACGCTTCCGGGTCGCGCGCCGCGCGCGCATACACGCGCGGGTCGGAGATGTTCGCGGCGCGGCGGAAGGCGGCACTGGGGGGGAAGACGCGGTTTTCGTGCAGGAGGACATCGATGCCGGCCTGGGCCGGGGCGGCGTCCTTGGTCTTCTTTCGGGGCACGGCGCACCTCGTGTCGGTGAACGGCGACCGAAACGCCACTATAGCCAAGGGCTCGGGGAGGCGTCAAAGCCGGACCGTCGGTCCGGCCGCGGGGCGTGCGCGAGGGCTTTGACAGGGGAGCGTGGCTCGACTACGATGCCCCTCTTCGATCGCGAGGCCGCGACGCCATTGTCCGTCATCCATACCCTCCTGGCCCGTACCCTGCCGCTCGTGCCCAGGCCAATCGTCCGGCATGTGTCGCGGCGGTACATCGCCGGCGACACCCTGACCGAGGCGGTGAACGCCGTCCGGGCGCTCAACGGCGAGGGGCTGATGGCGACCCTCGACGTCCTCGGCGAGAGCGTCACCGACCGGAGCCTGGCCGATGCGGCGGTGCGTGACTACCAGGCGGCGCTCGCCGCCATCCACGCCGAGCGGCTCGATTCGAACATCTCCATAAAGCCGACGCAGTTCGGAATGCGCCTCGATTTCGACCTGTCCTACGGGAAGGTGCGGTCGCTGGTGGCGCAGGCGCGCGCCGACGGCGTCTTCGTGCGCATCGACATGGAGGACTCGCAGTGCACGAGCGCGACGCTCGATCTCTACCGGCGCCTGCGCGCCGAGGGGTTCGAGAATGTCGGCGTGGTGCTGCAGGCCTACATGCGCCGCAGCCTCGCCGACGTGCGGGCCCTCCCCGAGCGCGCCAATGTCCGGCTGTGCAAGGGGATCTACATCGAGCCGCACGAGGTCGCCTACCAGGAGCGCGCCCTGGTGAACAAGAATTTCATCCGTCTGGTCGAGGAACTGTTCGAGCGCGGCGCCTACGTCGGGATCGCCACCCACGACGAGGACCTGGTGTGGGAGTCGGAGCGGCTGCTGGAGCGCCGCGGGCTGCCCGGCTCGGCCTACGAATTCCAGATGCTGCTGGGTGTCGCGGAACCGCTGCGCCGGATCATCCGCCGCAACGGGCACCGCCTTCGGGTCTATGTGCCGTTCGGCGCGCACTGGTACGCCTACTCGCTGCGGCGCCTCAAGGAGAACCCGCGCATCGCCGGGTACATCCTCTCCAGCCTGGTCACGGGCGGGCGTCAGGCCGGCGCCTGACGCCGAGCGCGCCGGCCGCCGCCGGGCTCAGGCGATGCGGCGATCCCCTTCGTCGGCCATGTTGCTGCCGACCTCTTCGGGATGCGCCACGCCGACACGCCCGGCGCTCAGCGGCGCCGCCTGGGGGAAGGACACCGTCACCTCGGTCCCCTCGTGCGGTGTACTTTTGATGACGAGGGTCCCGCCAATCGCCTCGATCGTGTCGCGTGTCTCCCAGAGGCCGAGCCCGGCGCTGGTCTTCTCGGGCTTGGTCGTGAAGAACGGCTCGGTCACCCTCGCCATGTGCTCAGGCCGGATGCCGATCCCGCCGTCGACGAGCCGGACGATCGCCTGATCGCCCTCGTGCGCGGTCGTGATGGAGATCACGCCGCCCCCGAACGGCATCGCCTCGATGGCATTGACGAGGACATTCAGCAGCGCGGCGTGCACGCGGCCGGCTGGTCCGAAGACCGGCGGCACGACCGCGAAGCGCTCCTCGAAGCGGATCTTCTTTTCCTCGGCGCGATGCCTGCAAAGGACGAGCGCCTCGCGCAGCAGGGTGTTGAGATCGAATGGAGCGCGCGACGGATCGGTGAGCGCGTAGCGGGTGAGCGGGGCGCAGACCTTCCCCAGGTTGTCGGCGCGCTCGACGATCTTCGCCGCGGCCGACCGCGCGGCCTCGGGCAGGGTCGTCTCGGCTGCCAGGCCGCGCGCGTCGCGCGCGAGCGCCGAGGCCTCGTCGCGGATGGTCGTGGTCGATGCCCCCAGCCAGGCCGGGAGGGAACGGCTCGAACCGTGGTCCATGATGTGATCCTGGCTGGCGCGGAGCTCGGCGCGCAACCGCGCGATGTAGGTGGTGGCGCCCGCGAGGCGCCGGCGGGCCGCCACCGCGAAGCCGATGAGGAACCCGGCTGACGCGAGAACGACGAAGCCGCCGGCCCGGACCGCGAACCCGCCGGTCTGACCGAAGGCCAGGAGAAGGCCGGCGAGGATTCCGAAACCCGCCCCCGCCAGCGTCGGGCGGGACAACCAGGGTGCCGTTGTCTTGATCATCTGCAACGCCCTCTAGCTGGAACCGCTATCGGCCGGCCCCGCGCCGGCTTTGGTCTTCTGGATCGCCGCCATCCGTTCCGGGTTCTTGTTGGCTCCCGGGTCGGCCCTGAATTCGAGGTCCACGCACCGCCGGCCGCCGGCCAGGTGCTCATCGAGAATGCGGCCGGCGCGTTCGGCCGTGACACCCGCATACCAGACGTCCTCGGGATAGACCACGACCATGGGCCCGTGCCCGCACTGATCGAGACACCCGGACTTGTTGATCCGCACCTCGTGCCTGAGACCGCGGGCACGGGCTCCCTCCTTGAGGAGGCGGTGGATCTCGGCTGAGCCGTCGTGCGGGCAGTACTCGCCGCTCGTGCACACGAATACATGCATCCTGAACTGCCCCATGGCACGCCCCCGCGAAGCCCGGACGGTACCACAGCCGAGTGGATCGAGACAATTCCGAAAGACGGCATTCCGAAAGACGGCATAGAATGCAGGCGGCCCCGGCTGGCGCCGGTCGGAAGCAGGGCTCGCCTCCCGTCCGGGACGGTGCCGCGGCCGGCGGTGGTGGATGGAGATTCTCGACGCGGCACGACAGCGCCTCCTCAATCGGGTGGACATTCCCGTCTTCCCGCTGCCCAATGTCGTCTTCTTCCCGGAAACGACCCTCGGGCTGCACATCTTCGAGCCGCGCTACCGGCAGATGACCGAAGAGGCGCTGGCGTCCGACCGGCTGATCGCCATCGCCCTGCTGCAGCCGGGGTGGGAGGGTGACTACTACGGCAGCCCGCTGGTCCATCCGGTCGCCTGCGCCGGCGTGATCGAGGAACATCTGCGCCTGCCGGACGGACGATTCAATATCAGGCTCAGGGGGCTCAACCGCATCCGCCTCCAGGCATTCGTGCGCGAGACCCCCTACCGGGTGGCTTCGTTCCAGGCGCTCGAGGAGCGCAACGCCGAGGCCGGCCCCGGGGTCGACGAAGCCCGGCAGCGGTTGCTGCAGACCTGCGCCGGTCTGCTGCAGGAGGTTTCCGGCGGCGCCGGACGGCCGCTTGCGCTCCCTCCCGACATGCCGTTTGCGATGGGGGTCAATGTCCTCTGTCAGAGCCTGGCGATGGAGTCTGATCGCCGCCAGCGGCTGCTCGAAACCGACGATGTCGTCCTGCGGTGCGAGGCGCTGGTCGAGATATTGACCGAGCGCTGGCGTCAACTCTCAACGCGGCAGTCGGGGCCGGACACGATCCACTAGTGTCCCGAGTTGGAAGTTCGGTGAACATCGAGGGCGCCGATGCGCCCAGCCAGCAAGGCGCGACGAGGGAGCATATCGGCCATATGAGACCGAGGAGCAACGCTGCTGGCGGGGATGCAGCGGCGGCCGAATGTCAGCGAACTTCCAACTCGGGACACTAGACGGATGCGCCGTCGAGCGGCACACCCCGCAGGCGCGCGATGGCCGCCACCACCTCGCCGATCTTGTTGTTGGGGGTCGACGCGCCGGCGGTCAGCCCGACGATGACAGCCCCGGCCGGCAGCCAGTCGTGCGCATGCTCCTCGACGGCGCTGCCATAGGGCCGATGCCGGATGGCGCCGGAATCCTCGATGCAGGAGGCGTCCTCGATGTGGAAGGTCGGGACCTCGCGCGCCGCCATCGCCGCCAGGTGCGTCGTGTTGCTGCTGTTGTAGCCGCCGATGACGATCATCCGATCCGGTCCGGCGGCAAGGAGCTCCCGGACGGCGTCCTGGCGGTCCTGGGTGGCGCTGCAGATCGTGTCGAAGGCGCGAAAGCGCTCGGCGAGCGCGGCCGCACCGTGGCGGTCGGCGAGCGCCTGCCGGATCATCTCCTGGATTGCCAGCGACTCGGAAGAGAGCATGGTCGTCTGGTTGGCGAGCCCGATCCGCCCGAGGTCATGGTCGGGATCGAAACCCTCCGAGCAGGCGGGCGCGAAGCGCGCCTGGAATGCGGCGCGATCGCCGCCGCTCCGGATGTACCCGCAGACGACCTCCGCTTCGTTGATGTTGCGCACGACGAGATAGCGCCCGCCGGGCTGGCGTGTCGTCCGCGACGCGGTGGCCCGCGTTTCCTCGTGGGCGTACTTGCCGTGGATGAGCGCCGTGAAACCCCCGGCCGAGAAGCGATCGACGTTCTTCCAGACGTTGAGGACCGACCCGCATGTCGTATCGACGAGGACCGAGCCGCGCCGCCGGAGCGCCTCCATTTCCTGCATCGTCACGCCGAAGGCCGGCAGGATGACGACGTCCTCGGGACGGACCGCGTCGATCCCGGGGCCCGTCCCGTCGGCCTCGCGCAGGAAGCCGATACCCATCTCCCGCAGACGGCTGTTGACGTGCGGGTTGTGGATGATCTCGCCGGTCAGAAAGATCCGGCGGTCCGGGAACTGCCGGCGGGTCTCGTAGGCGTACTCGACCGCCCGCTCGACGCCGTAGCAGAAGCCGAACTCGCGGGCCAGGAGGAAGGTCAGATCGCCGGCGTGCAGCCGATGCCCGGATTCGCGCAGCTGTTCGACGATGCGGCTGTGGTAGTCGGCCGCGAGATGCGGCTTGATCTCGTCCTTGAGCCCGAAGCCGCGCTGGAAATACCTGCCGTTCAATGCCGACCCCCGCCGGCCCGCGCGGGTGGACTTTCGTCCCCGACGCAGGTCGAGGGCCCATTCTACACGAGGGGCGGCTCGTCCCCGGTGAGGCGCTCCGGGCAGGAGGCGACGTTCATCCCCCCCGGCCGCACGAAGTTCACCAGCGTGATGTTGAAGGCGCGCGCCGTGTCAATGGCCAACGTGGTCGGCCCGGAGACAGCAGCGACGATCGGCACCGAAGCGACCGCCGCCTTCTGCAGAATCTCGAACGAGGTCCGGCCCGAAACAACGAGGATGGTCGAGGCCAGGTCCAACCCCTCGAGAATGGCCCGCCCGATCACCTTGTCCACCGCGTTGTGCCGGCCGACGTCCTCGCGGACCACCAGCGGCCGGCCCCGGGCATCGAAGAGGGCCGCCGCATGCAGCGCGCCGGTCCTCCGGAAGACTCCCTGCCCCTGCGCGAGCCGGTCCGGGAGCGAGGCGACGAGGCTCCGGGGGACGCGCATCGTGGAGTGGTTCGGGCCCGCCCGGTCGGCCAACGCCTCGAGCGAGGCGCGCCCGCAGATGCCGCATGCGGCGCTGGCGATGAGATGGCGACGGAGCCCGTCGCGGTCGAAGTTGACTCCCGGGACCAGGCCGATATCGACCACGTTGCCGCCGGTGACCCCGGGGCCGGCCGCGGGGTCGTCGCAATGCGCGATGGTCCCGAGGTCGGCGCTGCGGCGGACGACACCCTCGGTGAGGGCGAATCCCGCCGCCAGATCGATGTCGTCCCCCGGCGTGCGCATGAGGACGGCAAGCGGCTCGCCCCCGACACGGATCTCGAGGGGCTCCTCGACGACCACCCAGTCGTCGTCCTCGCGGACCTCCTGGTCACGCACCCTGAGGAGGCGGCGGCGCTCGACCGGTTCGGAGGGCATGCCCGCATTCTACCGGAGGGACCCTTTCCGCGCCGCCTGCGGGGGCGGCTCCGCGCCCGGCTGGAGCGGCCGCAACGGCGGGCTTGACAGGTCATGGGGGTTCTGCAAAGGTATGCCGATTATTTGCGAGGGGTCGAGATGCGACGTTTGCCGGCGGTAATTGCACTGTTCGTGGTCATGGCGGTGGCTGGTTTCATGAGCCCATCCGCATGGGCGCAGAACCGTGAGAAGGCATGGGAGATCAACCCCTACGCAGGTTACATGTGGTTCTCAGAGGTCGAGGGGGAACAGGCGTTCAACGACACCTGGTCTCTGGGGTTCCGCTTCGGCTACAACTGGACCAAGCACCATGAGGTCGAGTTCGGCTTCTACGGTGCCTCGACCGACAACGGCGAAGGGCTCGACCTGTCGATCGATCTGCTTGGCGGCCAGGTGAACTACATCTACAACTTCTTCCTGCAGCGGCGGGGGCGCGTCGTCGGGTTCGCGACGATCGGCGCAGGCCTCGTCAACGTCAGCAGCTTCGGTTTCGTGTCGGACCCCGAGGTGGTCGGAGACAGCGTCGATCCGAGCTACAACGCGGGCCTCGGCATCCGATTCTTCGGCGGGGAGCGCGCCGGCTTCCGGTTCGACATCCGACGCGTCCTGTTCACCGATTCCGGTGTCAGTGTCGGGTACAACGAAGCCGCGGTCGGCATGACCATCGTGCTGGGCGGCGCCTAGTACGGATTCCCGGCCGGTCACGGAGAGGCCATCGTGAACCCGCCTGAAGAGACCATCGCCGGGAACCGGGATCCCCTCTCGAGAATCCATGCGGCGCTCGACGGTCCCCTTGACCGGGACGAGAAGCTCCGTCTCACCGTGAGCATCCTGAGCGAGTCGGCGAAGCACTTCACCTGGACCGGTATCTACCTGCTCGAGGGCGAGACGCTGATCCTGCACAACCAGGTCGGCAGCCCCACCCCGCACGAGCGCATCCCGGTCGGTCGTGGCATCTGCGGGCTGGCCGCCCGCGAGCGGCGCACCGTCGTCGTTGCCGATGTCGGCAGCGATCCACGCTACCTCGCCTGCAGTCTGTCGACCCGGTCGGAAATCGTGGTGCCGATCATGCGTGACGGCGTGGTCCTGGGCGAGATCGACGTCGACAGCGACCGACACGACGCCTTCGGCGAGGCCGACCGGGTGCTCCTCGAGTCGGTGGCAGCTCTGGTCGCCCCCCTCCTCTGAGCGCGGGCGCCGCACCCGCGGTGCGCATGCAACGGCAGGCCGCTCCGCCGCGTTGCCCATTTTCGATTTCGTAGCAGAATGAGCCTGTTCCTGAGGAGGGGCAGACGGGTGCCCCCTCCTCGATCCCCCGGCCGTGCGGGCATCGTGCCCGCACGGCTTCCTTTTATCTGCGGGTCACTCAGGCGGGCCCGCCTCGGACTCCCCGGTGGTCGTGTGGAGAGCCCGCGCCATCTCCTCGATCCCTGCCACCACCCCCGGGCCCGGTCGCACCACCGCGTCGTCGAGCACGTAAATCCTGCCGTGCAGAACCGCCGGCACGCCTGCCCAGGCGGGGTCGAGGCGCAGGGCGGCGGCGAAGGCTGCATTGTCGGTGGTAGTGAGGATGACCTCAGGCGCCCGGGCAATGGCCGATTCGATGCTATAGGTCGGGTGGGGTGCCGGAACCTCCGCCGTCACGGAGACCCCGCCGGCCCGGCGGATCGCGTCGGTCAGGAAGGCGCCCGATCCGGGCACCACCAGCGGCTCGGCCCAGATGACGAACAGGACGCGCGGCGGGGGTTGTCCCGAGATCCGCGCTTCGACCGCGGCAAGGCGACGACGCATCTCCGCGGCCACGCGGATCCCCCGGGGAGCATCGCCGAGCAGATCGCCGAGGCGCTCCAGCGACGCGAGGACCTGCGCGACATCGGGGGTGTGGAGGATGAAGAGGGGCAGCCCGAGCGCCTCCGCCTGGGACGCGAGCCCGGGGTCATTGCCGCTCGTCGTGCCGACGAGCAGGTCCGGATGCAGCGCCCTGATGGTCTCGAGATCCGGGGTGAGGAGGCCGCCGACCCGGGGCATCGCCGCCATCTCCGCTGGAACGACGCAGAAGTTGCTGACCCCCGCGAGGCGATCGCCGAAGTCGAGCGCCAGGATGGTCTCCGTGACGCTCGGCGCCAGTGAGACGACGCGCCGCGGCACCGACACCACGACCATCGACCGTCCGAGCATGTCGGTGACGGAGCGCCCGCCGGCAGCAGGGTGGTGGGGGCGGCACGCTGTCACGGCCATGGCCAGCGTGACGGCCAGGGCGAGCGCCGTCGTCACCGGTGGGTGATGGCGGTCAGTGCCGGGTGCGGTCGCGCGCACGGACGATGAATCGCTTGAGGGCCTCGAGCGCGGCCGGGGGTGCCCCGGTAAAGGTCAGCGCGAGCCGGCAGGGGTTTTCGCCTTCGGCCCTGGTCACGATTGCCGGCAGGGTGATCAGGCGGGGCGCTTCTGCGGCGGCGCCTGAGATCTCCAGTTGCAGAGTGACGGCCGAGCCCTCGCCGAGCGGCTCCGGTGACTCGACCGAAGCACCCCCCGGACCGAGATCGCAGGTGAGAATCCGCAGCGTTCGTGCCCCGGGGCCGGATCCCACAACGAGATCTCCTTCGAGGGTCACCGGCAGCCTCGGGCCGCTCCGGGCGGCCGTCCTCTCTTTCATGCCTGCGGTCTCCGGGGAAACTGTAGGGGGGTGACCCTGGTCTGTCAAGAAATGTCATCCGGAGGACCTTGCGTCACCGTCCCCCGGGTTCTAAGTTGAGCGCCAGCCCACCTTTGGCGGAGCGCGGAGTCTGTGCGCGCCACCGGCCGTGGCAGGGCGCATCGAGGACAGGTGGGCGACTCGCTTCTGCTGTTCAGGGAAATGCCGGTCTGGTTGTCGGCCCTCGGTGGGGGAGTGGTGTTCCTCCTCTGCGCGCACCTCGTCGGGCGGCTGCGGGGAGGGGTCGCACGCCCCTCGTCGGTCCGCGACGAGGCGACGAGCACCCTGATCCGCGATCTGCAGAAAAACGTCTCCCGCCTCGAGGGGGACAACGCGGCGCTGACGCATCTCTTCCAGCTTCTCCCCGAATTCACCAAGAAGATGAACTCGCGGATCGAACGGCGGGAGATTCCCCTGCAGGTGATGCGGGTCGTCGAACAGATGTTCGCGCCGACCCAGATCCTCATCTTCCTGCTCGAGGAAAGGCTGGGGAAGTTCGCACTCGTGCGGCAGATGGGCCTGCCCTCCGACTTCGCGAACGGATGCCAGGTCGGCTACGGCGAAGGCCGGATCGGCTGGGTCGCGCAACACGGCATGGTCATGGACGTGGACGATTTCATCCGCGAGAAGCGCCTCACCGGGGCCAACCTCGATGTGCCGGCGCACTTTCAGTTCAGCATCGAGTTGTGCGCGCCGATGAAGCACGAGGACAAGGTCCGCGGCGTCATCAGCGTCGGCGGCATCACCCGCCACTACAAGCACGAGAAGGCGATCATGGGCCTCATCGCCGACCAGGGGAGCATCGCACTGTACAACCATGACCTGTTCACCAAGACACAGGAGATGGCGAACTGCGACGGCCTCACCAAGCTTTTCAACAAGCGCTTCTTCATGGAGAAGCTCTCGAGTGTCCTCATCGAGGCGAGCAAGGGGCATCACCCATTCAGTGTCTTCATCTTCGACCTCGACCATTTCAAGCACTACAACGATACCCAGGGTCACCAGGCGGGCGACGAGGTGCTGCGGACGACCGGTGAACTCGTCCGCGACACTCTCCGTCCGGACGACTTCGCGGCCCGGTACGGCGGCGAGGAGTTCATCGTGCTGCTCGCCCATGCCCCGAAAAATGGGGCGATGCAGGCCGCCGACCGCATCCGGCAGCGTATCGCCTCGCACCCGTTCCTGAACCGCGATTCGCAGCCGCTCAAGATCGTCTCCCTGAGCGGCGGCGTCGCCACCTACCCCGACGACGGGTTGTCGAGCGCCGACCTCATCGCGGCGGCCGATGCGGCGCTCTACCGTGCGAAGCGGGACGGGCGCAACCGTGTCTTCGCCAGCGAGCCGAAGTACTTCTCGGACGAGGCCGACGACCCCGTCTACAACGTGCAGGGCGGCTGACCCCGATGGGACTGAGCGCACGCAGCCGCCGCAGGAAGTTCCTCGAGGAGCTCGAGGCACGGGGGGAGTTCCACGACCCTGGGACCGAGGTCGCCGAGCTGCTTTACGATCGCGTCGCCGACCTCCCCACCGTGCCGCTCCTGCTCGGCCGCATCCGCAACATGCTGCGGGAGGCGCGCGAGCTCGGGTTGCTGTCGATCAGCATCCTGCAGAACGAGCGGATAGAGCAGACGCTGGGGCGCCAGGGATACGAATCGCTGGTGCGCGACATCGCCTCGTTCCTGGTGCAGGTCAAACAGGAAACCCTGCGTCGCGAGGACGACCTGGCCGAGGTGATGATCAGCGGCAATGCCTTCGTGGTCCTGCTGGCTCCGCCGCGCGGCCGTGCCCATATCTCGTACCCCGACATCGACAAGGTGCGCCGGCGGGTCGCTTCGCGTCTCGGGCGCTTCGTGCGCGATCGGCTTCCGGCGAGCGTGCAGGAACGGTTCGGGGTTTACATCGGCTGTTCGGTCCTGGCCAACGACGCCGCGGTGCGGTTCGAGAGACGTGTGTACGCCGCCCTCGAGGAGGCATTCGCCGACTCGCTCCTGGAGCGCACACGTGAGCAGCGCCGCGTGGCCCTGCTCCTCAAAGAGGTGATCAAGACCGGCGCCGTGCGTGCCGTCTACCAGCCGGTCGTCGACCTCGTCGATAAACGGAGCATCGGCTTCGAGGCCCTCACCCGGCTGACGACCGACGCATTCCCCGGGCCGGACCAGCTCTTCAAGGCGGCGCAGGATAACGACTCCATCTGGCGGCTCGAGCGGCTGTGCCGTGAGAGGGCCATCCGCGGCGTGCGCGGCATCCTGCCCGACCAGCTCCTGTTCCTGAACGTGGAGCCCGACTCGATCTACGACCCGGCCCTGCGGTCCGAAGCGGTGCTCGACCTCCTGAAAGAGTCGAACCTGAAGCCGAGCCAGGTCGTGCTGGAGATCACCGAGCATTCGGCGGTGCACGACCACGAGTCCTTCCGACAGATGCTCAACTACTTCCAGTTCCACGGCTTTCGGATGGCGGTCGACGACGTCGGCTCGGGGTACTCGGGGCTCAAGTCGATCGCCGAACTCCGCCCCGACTACATCAAGATCGACATGGCCCTGATCCGTGACATCCACCTGCACCCGATCAAGCAGGACCTCACCGCGACCATCGCGCGTTTTTCGCGGAGTTCGGGCACGACCCTGATCGCGGAGGGCGTGGAAACGGTCGAGGAACTCCGCTGCCTGCAGCGTATCGGCGTGCGCTACGCCCAGGGGTACCTGTTCGCCCGGCCGGGCGAGCCGTTCCCCGAGGCCAACCTCGGCGTCATCGACTGAGACCAGTCCAAAAAAAGGAAGAGCCGCTTCATGCGCACCGAAGCGGCTCTTTGTCTTGGAAAGGAAACGCGGCCCTCGCGGACTGGCGTTTGAAGGGCTTTCCCGGACCGCTACTTCGCGGTCGCCATCGTGCTGCTGTAGGCCCCCATGATGAGCGAGGTCTTGCGAGTCTCGACCTCGACCCATCGGTGGTAGACCTTTCGCCGCGTCGGATCGATCTGATAGAGCGTGTCGCCGAAATTGAAGTCGATCATTCCGTAGGGGTTCTTCCTGGGCTTCCGAACGCTGCGCGTCTTGGTCTTGGCTTTCATCCCAACCCTCCCGGTTGTCCGCTTTCGCAGCAATATCGTTGCCACCTGTCGGTGGTTTGGCGGTCCGTTGGCACGTGCCACCTAACCGACTGTCTCTAAGCCTCTTGGGGCCGTTCCCCTGAAGGATGGGCATGGCTGCCACCTCGCACATTCACCATTAGGCACATTTCGGCCAAAATGGCAGATTTAACGCTCGACGTTATTGCGCCATTGTGGCAGTATTGTGACGTCGTCGCATGAGGGCAATGAGGCATGTCTCTCGAAGGCAAGCAGATACTCCTGCTCGACCGACCCGAGGATCGCAACAGAACCGCGGGCGCGCTGCGCGCTCTTGGGCTCAGGGTCAGCGTGGCGGGGGATCTTGCGGAGGCGCTTGCCATGGCGCGGCGCGAGGAGTTTGACATGGCCATGGTCGGCGTCGGCACGCGCGGCGTCGATCCGACCGAGGTGGTCGCGCGGCTGGCGGATGGCGCCCGCGTCCCGTCGATTCTCATGCTGGCCCGACCCGAGGAGGCGCGCGACGCCATCAGTGCGCTGTTGCGTGGCGCCAGCGACTACCTGCTCAAGCCGATTGCTCGCGCCGAGGTTCTGGCGCGGGTCGAGCGGTTGCTCAGGTGGCAGGAGGCCGACGTACGGGCGCGCGATCTGCAGCAGGAGGTCTCACGCCGATACGTGCCCGCCACCATCGTCAGCCGCTCGCCCGGGATGCAGCGGGTGCGCGAGCAGGTCCTTCAGGTGGCTGCCGCCCGCAGCACGGTCCTGATCATCGGGGAGAGCGGGGTCGGAAAGGAACTGGTGGCCAAGGCGATCCACTACAACTCGTCGCGCCGCTCCGCTCCGTTCATTGCCATCAACTGCTCGGCGATCCCGGCGAACCTGATCGAAAGCGAGCTCTTCGGCCACGAGAAGGGGGCGTTCACCGGCGCCGTCGAGCGGCAGCGCGGGAAGTTCGAGCTGGCGCACGGCGGCACCATCCTCCTCGATGAGATCGGGGAGATGGACGGGGCGACGCAGTCGAAACTGCTGCGGGTTCTGGAGGAGCGCGAGTTCATGCGGGTCGGCGGAACCAGGGCCGTGCATGTCGACGTGCGCGTTCTCGCCGCGACCAACAGCGATGTGAAGGAGTTGATCGCCGCCGGGAGATTCCGCGAGGACCTCTACTTCCGTCTCAACGTGATCACCATCCGGGTGCCGCCCCTGCGCCGCCGGCGGGAGGACATCCCCGAGCTGGCGCAGTCGTTGCTCGACAGCATCTGCCGCGACAACGGCCTGCCGCCGCGACGGCTCGGCGAAAGCGCCGTCACCGCCTTTCTCTCCTACCCGTGGCCCGGGAACGTGCGGGAAATGAAAAACGTGCTCGAGAGCACGGCGATCACCCGTCCCGGTCCGTGGGTGCAGTCCGCCGATCTCCCCGACGCGCTGCGCGGCACCGTGACCGAGGACGCGGACGCGGAGCCGGTCGGGGCGACCCTCTCGGATCTGCAGCGCGACCTGATCCGTCGTACTCTCATGCGCCACGCCGGGAACCGGACGCACGCCGCCCGCACTCTCGGCATCGGCCTCAGGACGCTGCAGCGGAAGGTCCGGGAGTACGGTCTGCACCAGAAGGGAGTGCGCGGCCGGCCGCGCCACGATCAGAAGTCGACCGAGACCCCCAGCCCGGGCTCCTCGAGCGGCTCGAGCCAGCCGTCGCGCAGGCGGAACCCGCCGCGCGCGACATCGTCCTGAAGGTCGAGATCGCCGTCGAGGTCGGCGCGCAGATCACCCGGCGCCGCCAGCGCCAGGTGGAGCCCGGCCGCGATCGCCACCCGTGATTCGTCGTTGCACCCGACCATGACTCCGAGCCCGGCGGCGGCCGCCCGGCGCGCGATCGCCAGCCCCGGGCGGATGCCGCCGCACTTCATCAGCTTGACGTTGAACATCGTCGCCGCCCGCGACGCCGACAGGCGCTCCGCGTCCGCCTCGGTGCGCAGCGCCTCGTCGGCCATGATCGGGATCCCCGTCAAGCGGCCGAGCCGGGCGAGCGCGGCCTCGTCGCCGGCCGGTGTCGGCTGCTCGAGCAACTCGAGGCCGCAGGGTTCGACGGCGCGCAGGAACCGCGCCGCATCGCCCTCGTCGTACCCCTGGTTGGCGTCGGCGCGCAGCACGACGCCCGTCCCGAGCGCCGCGCGCAGGGCGAGAACGAGACGGGCGTCCTCCTCCCAGCGCTCGCCGATCTTGACTTTCAGGATCTGGAACCCTTCCGCGACCCAGCGCCGGCCACGCTCGACCGCCGCCGCCACGTCGTCCTCGATGCCGAGGGTGACGCTGGTGAGGATGCGTCCGCGCGCCGCGCCGAGACAGCGGTACAGTGGCACCCCGGCCCGACGCGCCCGGAGATCGTGCAGCGCCATGTCGAGCGCCGCCCGGGCGGCGGGCGCGCCGGGCGCGGCCGCCGCCGCACGATCGAGGAGCGCCGTTTCATCGGCGGCATCGGCGGCGCGCGCCAGCGGCAGGAGCACGTCGGTGAGAGCGGCGAGGGCCGCCGCCGGCGACTCCCCGGTCACCTCCTCGAACGGGGCGGCGCACCCGTACCCGGTCCGCCCATCCGACGTGGTGACCCTGAGCAGCACCATGCTCGCCGTGGTGAAGTGATGCCCGGCGATCCGGTACCCCTCGCGCAGCCGAAAGGTGAGCGGCGACGCCTCCGCGGCGACGACCCGGATCATCGCCGCAGGCGCGGCGCCAGCCGGCGCAGGGCTTCGATCACCGGCTCCACCCCGTCGCGCAGCGGGTCGCAGCACGGCAGCCCCATCTCACCGCCGATACGGGCGGCCGCGGCCCGGGACTCGTCCGGGGCGAGGCCGTGCGAGTTGAGGGTCACGGCGACCACGCGCGCCGGGCCGAGCAGCTCGATGATCTGCCGCTCGCGCGCCGGGCCCGCGAGGGGGAACGCCGGCCAGTCGTCGTAACACGTCCGGGCCGGGGCGTGCTGCAGTACGACCGCCTGGGGCTGGGCCCCCGCCAGGATCTCGAAGCCGCCGGGATAGGCCGGGTGCGTCAGGCATCCCTGCCCCTCGACGACGATCACGTCCGGTCCCTCGTCGCGGAAGGCCCGCACCACCTGGTGCTCGATCTCGCCCGAGACAAAATCGTTGACCAGGCTGTCGAGGATGAGGCCGTAGCGGGCGCCCTGCATCCATGCCGTCTGGCCGGTCCCGATCATCACCGCGCCGGTGCCTCCCTCCAGAAGCCCCTGCACGAGACGCACCGCCGTCGTCCGCTTGCCGACGCCGCTGTCGGTGCCGAGAACCGCGACGCGCAGCGCGTCGACTTCGTGGATGGCGCCGGTGAAGGGGTGCATTTGGTCGCGGGCAGGGGTGCGGCGGACGTCGCGGATGCGCGCTCCGCCCACCCGGGCCAGCGCCGCGAACTCGGGGTCGTCGCCGATGAACTGGTGCAGACCGGAGTCGACGTGGATGCCCGCCCCGAGGGCGGCGGCAATCGCCGGCCGGCAGGGGGCCGGCAGAACGCCGCCGTGGGTGGCGACCCCGACGACCAGGTAGTCGGGGCGACCCGTGACGCGCAACGCCTCCGGCAGATCGGCGACGATCGGGATGCCGGCGGCCCTGCCGTCGAGCGTCTCGCCCGCATCCCGCCCGGCGAGGGTGCTGTCAATGACGGCGCGCACGGAGTAGCGCGCCGTGTGGCGCACCAGACCGTGCGCGGTCTTGCCGCCGGTCTCACCGAACATCCCCTCGCACAGCACAACGGCCGTTCCGTCCATGAACCAGCCCCCATCGCGCTGCACACGCGCCGGCCGGCCATATGGCCGGCCTCTCCGACCTTCCGGCCCTTCAGGTGCCCGGCGGCCAGTCGAACGGCCGCTTCGCATCGACCTCGATGCGCCTGCCGATGCTGGCGTAGTGGTTGGCGCCGAGATGGTGCACGGTGCGTCCCTCCGGATCTTCGGTGATCCAGGCGTCGTCGAAGAGGCGTGCCTCGGCCGCCGCCAGCACCACCTCGGCGACGACGAGGACATGGCCCCCGAGGTCGTGTGCCTGACGCGCCGTGCATTCGAGGTGGCCGATGGCCTCGCTCACCCAGGGGGCGCGCACCCGTCCGCCCGGCTCGAGGCGCAGGCCGGCCTCGCGCGCCTTGTGGACGTCGCGGCCCGAGACGCGCCCGCAGAAATCGACCGCCCGCGCCAGGCGACGGGGGGGGATGTTGACCACGAACTCGCCCCGGGAGTCGATGGCGCTCCGCGTCAGGCTGTCCGTCCGGAGGCTGAGCGCGAGACGCGGGGGATCCGCGGCCGCCGGCATGATCCACGAACAGGCGGCGACGTTGGGGACACCGTTGGTCTCGGTCGTGATCAAGGTCACCGGCCCGTGGGCGATCATCCTCAGGCAGGTCTCGAGAGGTATCTCGATCTTCGGCATGACGCGGTACCCCCGCAACCGGAACGCGGCCGATGCTAGCACAGCGGTCCAACCGGCACGTCGCGGCCGGGCGGCGGCGCCATCCTTGACGCGCCCCGGGGGGCGGCCTGTAACATGCCGGTGATGGTCACGGGATTCAACACCGACGTCGAGCATGCCGGCCGCATCTACCACGTGCAGACCGAGGACAAGGGAGTCGACAACCCGCTGATCGAGACCCTTGTCTACCGGGGCGGCGAGATCCTCGCCGCGCGGCGCAACACCTACGAAGACCTGAGATCCGCCGGGTTCGACGAGGCGGCCATCACCCGCCGCATCGAGGAGCAGCACAACGCGGTCATCGCCGATGTGCGTGCCGGTCACTTCGAGGCGCGCAAGCCGCGGCCCTTCGGGGAGGGGATCATCTCGAGCCGCTCCTTCGACGAGGTCGTGCTCGACTTCCTGCGCTCGGAGATGGGGCCCGACCCGCTGGTGGTTTCGGTTCTCGACCCGGGGGTGCTGCGCGAAAGTACCACGGCGAAGGTGGAGATCCTGGTGACCCGGGCGCACAGCGGCGACGGCGTGGTGGGCGCCGATGTGCGCGTGCGGCTGATCACCACGGCCGGGAAGCCGCGCAACCTGGCCACCGGCCGCACCGGCGACTCGGGGGTGGCGGCGGTCGAGATCGCCCTGCCGGCGATCGGCCAGGGCGTCGCCGCGGTGGTCGTCCAGGCGCAGAGCGGCAAGGACACCGCCGAAACCCGGCAGGCGGTGGGCCCGGCCTCGGCGCCGGCCGCGGCGCCGGCCGCGGGCGCATGACGTCCATGCGCATCCGGGTGAATGGCCGCGACCGCGATGTGGCCCCGGGGGTCACGGTGGCAGCGCTTATCGACGGGCTGGGTCTTCTGCCCTCGCGGCTCGCGGTGGAGCGCAACGGCCGCGTCGTCCCCAAGCCCGATTACCCCGCCGTCGCGCTCGAGGAAGGGGATGTGGTCGAGGTCGTTCATTTCGTCGGCGGGGGGTAGAAGGAGGCGGTCTTGAAGACCAGCACGCTCACGATCGCGGGACGGAGCTTCCCGTCCCGTCTGTTCATCGGCACCGGGAAGTACCCGAGCCTCGAAGTGGCGCGCCGGGCGCTCGTGGCGTCGGGCGCGGCCATGGTCACCGTCGCCGTGCGTCGTGTCGACCTGACGCAGAAGGGCGAGGGCTCGATCCTCGACATCATCGAGAAGGCCGGGGTGCCGATCCTGCCGAACACCGCCGGTTGTTATACGGTGGAGGAGGCGGTCCGCACCGCGCGCCTGGGGCGCGAGGCGGGCCTGTCGGAGTACGTCAAGCTCGAGGTCATCGGCGACCCGAAGACCCTGTTCCCCGACAACGACGGCTTGCTCCAGGCCACGCGCATATTGGTGAAGGAGGGGTTCGTCGTGCTGCCGTACACCAACGACGACCTGGTGGTCGCCAAGCGTCTGCGCGACGCCGGCGCCGCCGCCGTGATGCCGCTGGCGGCGCCGATCGGATCCGGGCTCGGCATCCAGAACCCGGTCAACCTGCGCATCCTCCTCGAGGAGATCCAGGACCTGCCGGTCATCGTCGACGCCGGGGTCGGGACCGCCTCCGACGCGGCGATCGTCATGGAGCTGGGCGCGGACGGCGTCCTGATGAACACCGGCATCGCCGGCGCCGCCGACCCGGAGAAGATGGCGCGCGCGATGCGCCTGGCGATCGAGTCGGGGAGGCTGGCGTTCGAGGCCGGGCGGATACCAAAGAAACTCTATGCGAGCGCCAGCAGCCCGGTCGAAGGGGTCGTCCGCTCAGGGGCGTGAGTCGCGGGCGCGGGCGGCGCGCGCCTCGTGTTCCTGGTCGCGGCGCTTGGCGTCCTCGCGCTTGTCCCACAGCTTCTTCCCCCGGGCGATGGCGATCTCGACCTTGACCCGCCCCTTCGAGAGGTACAGGCGCAGCGGGATCAGGACCTCGCCGCCCGATCGCGTCCGCTGTCCGAGGCGCATGATCTCGCGCCGGTGCATGAGCAGTTTGCGCGGCCGGAGCGGGTCGTGGTTGGCGTAACCGCCGTGGGAGTAAGGCGGGATGTGGCAGTTGTTGAGGAACATCTCGCCCCGATCGATGCGCGCGTAGGCGTCCTGCAGGCTCGCCTTCCCGGAGCGCAGCGACTTCACCTCGGTGCCGAGCAGGACGATGCCGGCCTCGAATCGATCACCGACATGGTAGTTGTGCAACGCCTGGCGGTTGGATGCCAGGACCTTCTCGTCCGGGGACTTGTCCTTGCCGCTCATGGTCCTGTTCCTTGACGCGATCCGTCCGGTAACTTAGCATACGCGGCCAGCGCGCCCCGCACACCCGCCACGATGCGCCACGCGCGGAGGATCCCCTGGTGAGCAACCCGCCCGACACGCCTCCCGGCATGCCCGCGGCGCCGCCTGACGACGCGGCGGCCCCGACGGCCGGCGAACCGGTTCCCGAAAGCGCCATCGCGGCGGCCCCGTCACCGGAGGCCATGCCACCCGCGACCGGCGGCGAGACATCCGGCGGGTCGTGCGGCGCCGAATCCGATCACGGCGGCGAGGTCTCGGTCATCGGCGTGCGCATGCACGGGCAGGTGCGGGTGCAGCAGTTCAGCTCGCGCGGCCACGAGCTCGATGTCGGCGCCCTCGTGGTCGTGAAGGGGGATCGCGGCCGCGATATCGGCGAGGTGGTCCAGGCGACCACGCGCTCGCGCCGCTCGTGCGGACTGTCCTGCCTGCGTGGCATCGTCCGGGTGGCCACCGAGGACGACCTGCGCACCTGGGGGGAGACGCGCGAGTCCGAGCGCGGGGCCTTCGATCTCTGTCGCGACCGCATCCGCGAGCGCGCGCTGCCGATGCGCCTGGTGAAGGCCGAGCAGTCGGCCGAGAGCCGGAAGATGACCTTCCAGTTCACCGCCGAGGGACGGGTCGACTTCCGCGATCTGGTGCGCGATCTGGCGCAGCAACTCCGGGTGCGCATCGAAATGCGCCAGATCGGAGTCCGCGACGAGGCGGCGGGCGCCGGCGGCTACGGCCCGTGCGGCCGGGCCCTGTGCTGCTCGACCTTCCTGAAGAGCTTCGCGCCGATCTCGATCAAGATGGCGAAGGCGCAGAAGCTCAGCCTCAACCCCTCGAAACTCTCGGGCATGTGCGGCCGGCTGAAGTGCTGCCTGCGCTACGAATACGACTCCCCGGGGGGTGACGCGCCGCTGGCGCCCGAGGACGAGCCGCTGCCGACCGCGTCGAACGAAACGACCGGCGGGTCACCACCCGCCTGACCCGTCATTCCTCCGAGTCGTCACCGGCCGGGGGCGCGTCCGCGCCGGTGTCCGCGCGGCGGCCGGCATCGCCCAGCAGGCTCTGGTAAACCGCGCGCCGCGGCACCCCGGCGGCGCGGGCGGCGCGGCGGACCGCCTCGGCGCGCGGCACTCCCTCGGCCATCAGGCGGCGCGCCTCGGCGCCCGCCGTCTCGAGAGCGCGCGGATCGTCCGCCGCCGCGTCGCGCGCAGGCCGCCCGGCCACGACCAGCGCAATCTCGCCCCTGACCTGATCGGCCGCCAGATGCTCGCGCACCGAAGCCAGGCTGCCGGCCAGAAACTCCTCGTGGATCTTGGTCATCTCGCGTCCCAGGCAGCAGTCGCGATCGCCAAGCACGGCGATGGCGTCATCGAGCATGGCGATGATGCGGTGCGGCGACTCGAAAAAGACGATGGGGCGTATCTCCGCCGCCAGCGCCACGAGCGTCCGGCGACGCTCGCCGCCGCGCTGGGGCAGGAAGCCCTGGACCGTGAACGGTCCGGTGAAGCCGCTCACCGACCAGAGCGCGGTGACCGCCGATGGTCCCGGGATCGGGACCACGCGCGCGCCGCTCCGACGCGCTTCGCGCACCACGAGAGCGCCCGGGTCCGACAGGCCCGGGGTGCCGCCGTCGCTCACCAGGGCGACCGCACCGCCGCCGTCCAGCACCTCCATGATGCGCCGGACCGAGGCGGCCTCGTTGAACTTGTGACAGCTCATGACCGGAGTCGTGAAGCCGTGGCGGTCGAGGATGGCCCGGGTCACCCGGGTGTCCTCGCAGGCGACGAGCCGGCAGGCGCGCAGGGTGGCGACGGTCCTGGAGGAGAGATCGTCGAGGTTCCCTATCGGCGTGGCGACGACGTAGAGCGTGCCGCGGTCGGTCGCGGCGACGGGACCGGCAGGTGCGCCGCCCGGGGTGGAATCGGCGATCGGGGCGCCGGCCGAGCCCCCGGCGCGGACTGACGGCGCCTCCCGTCGGTGCCGGGGACGCGCGGCACGGCGATGGCGGCTCATACCCGGATCCTCACGAGCCCCAGTCGCGCGGGTAGCGGAAATCGATGTTGACCGCGCGGCGGGTCAGCTTGGCGATCACCGGCGGCCGGCGCTTGAACTGCGACCGCGCCATGCGCCGGCCGATCGCCGCGATCATCCGCTTCGGAAACCCTGCCGCGGCCGCCTCCTCGGGGCTGTCGCGCTGCTCGACGAGGCGCACCAGCAGACGGTCGATGTCGCGGTAGGCATACCCCAGCTCGCGCTCGTCCGACTGCCCGGCCCACAGGTCGGCCGTCGGGGTCTTCCAGACGATGTCCTCAGGCAGGCCGAGCCGGGAGCCGAGCTGGCGGACCTGGCTCTTGTAGAGGTCGCCCAGCGGGTTGAGTGCCGAGGCCATGTCGCCGAAGAGGGTTCCGTAGCCCAGCAGGAGCTCGGTCTTGTTGCTCGTGCCTATGACCAGCCGGCGGTCGCGCAGCGACAAGTCGTAGAGAATCGCCATCCGCTCGCGCGCCATGCGGTTGCCGCGGCGCAGGCGGGTGGCACCGCGGGCGCGCCGGAAGTAGGCATCGACCATCGGCGAGATGTCGATCGTCACGGTCGGCGCTCCCAGGGCCCGGGCAATTCGCCGGGCGTCGCGCCGGCTGTCGGCGCTCGAGGTCCGGTAGGGGAGCAGGGCGCACAGGACCCGCGCTGCTCCCAGCGCCCGGCAGGCGAGGGCGGCGCTGACCGCCGAATCGATGCCGCCCGAGAGACCGAGGACGACGCGGTTGAAGCCGGCGCGCCGCGTCTCCCGGCGCAGAAAATCGACCAGAATCTCCTCGGTGGCGGCCGCGTCGATCAGGAGCTCGTCGGGCATGACGCGCGGCCCCGTGGTGTCACGCTGGCGCATGCGCGAAGGGTATGCGGGGCCTCGCGGGGGTGTCAATTGCTGCCGCCGGCGCGGCTTGCGGCGGGCCTCGACCGGACGCTATAATTCGCGCTCATCCGAAAGGCTGAAGGACGAGGAGGTCCGTGACCACATGATCCAGGCCACCCAACTGCGCGTCGGCAACGCGATCCTGCACGAGGGCAACCTGTGCCGCGTCGTCAGTGTCCACCACCTGACCCCCGGCAACTGGCGCGGGATGGTGCAGGCGAAGCTGCGCAACATCAGGACCGGCAACAGCTTCGAACATCGATTTCGCTCGGAGGATCGGCTCGAGAAGGCCGACCTCGAGGAGCACGAGATGGAGTTCCTGTACGCGTCGGGTGACGAGTACCATTTCATGAACACCGACTCGTACGAGCAGGTGGCGATCCAGAAGGAAGACCTCGGCAGCGCGGTCTGGTACATCATCCCCAACACCAAGGTGATGGTCGAGTTCTACGAGCTCCGTCCGGTCGGTGTCGACCTGCCGATGACCGTCGATCTCAAGGTGGTCGACACCCCTCCCGGCATGAAGGGCGCGACCGCGTCGAA
>Ga0210377_10001128_pt1 | contig 24633 bp, 20 predicted proteins | sample PLM4_65_b1redo_FD_155480 | JGI IMG/M metagenome (GOLD analysis project Ga0210377, IMG submission 155480) | Groundwater sediment microbial communities from an aquifer in East River, Colorado, USA - PLM4_65_b1 redo | ecosystem: Environmental > Terrestrial > Soil > Riparian zone | place: USA: East...
TTCAGGACGCTTTTATAAATTACTTCTTTCGATCATCCAGACTCAAAGGCCCGGATCCGAAGTGCGCGATCATCAGCGCCGCACCAAGCATGGAGAGGTTTTTCATGAACATGATCTGCTGCATCTGAGCCGCATTCGGGTCCGTTACTGCCCAGAAATTGTGCATCATGACGGTGACGGGAACCAGGAAGAGTACGATGAGCCACGCCCCCCATCTGGCCCGGTATCCCAGCAGGATGCTCAGTCCACCGGCCAGCGCGATCATCCCCGACAACGGTACGGCTATCGAGGCCAAGGGCACGCCATGGCTCGCGGCATACCCGATCGTCCCCGCGGAGAAATGCCCCGGAGCTGCCAGAATGAATATGGCGACGTACAATACCCTTCCCAATAGTACCAGGTAACTCATGATCCGATCCTCCCTGATGAGATGAGATGTACGAACCCAGTTATTCATTATAGCAAATTATCCTGCTGCATATTCGGCGGGCACAGAACCAGACAAAAAAAGAGCCCCGTCCACGGGGCTCTTTTTGATTTTATCCTGTCTCGTTTATGGCACGAGGGTAAAGTTCTGCGTGACATCCGCAACCGAGATGTCCACGTCAACGGGTTGGGTCACGTAACCGGTAGCGGAAGCCTCAACCTTGTACTTGCCGGCCACGTCAGGTTGCGGCGTAAACGCAAGAGGCAAAGAGCCCGTACCAAAGCTGGCGAGCAGCGGCGCCTCAGCGGGCAGCGTGAAGTTGTAGGCGCCGGTATCCGCATCAACGTTCTGCGACTTTACCGTCACCGTGGGGCCGCCTGTGAAGGTCTGCTTCGTTGCCACGGAAGCAGTCACATCCCTGTTGAGCGGAGCCAGGACGACCGTCCCGCTGATGGTTCTGGTCGTCGAAGTCGGCAGGGTGATAGGTTCCAAGCTGGAACTGACCGTGGCCGTGCTGGTACTGATCGAGATCGGGACCCCGGCAATGACCGCAGTTGCATGGCCATCCGCGGTGATAACGACGTCATAGTTATTAGGCGCGTCAAGACGCGCAAGGAAGAACGCGCCGGTCTGCGGGTTCGGCACTGTTGATCGCACGACCGCCCCATTCAGCTGAGCAGAAACAGCGACATTGCTGCCGGTCAATGAAGTGGCGACAAAGCCGTTGATGCCGTTCAGCACAACTGGAATTACCCTGATCACCGGCTTGAGGTTGTATAGTCCACTATTTCCACGCTTCACAATGGACTTGCAGGCGTCAAAGTCCAGCACCAGATCGACACGCTGCCCGGCGGCCACGTCGAATTCATTGATCAGTTTGATCCCGCTTTGCACCGCGCTCGGCGTAGCGAGAGGGATCTCGGTGGTTGGGGTTACACCTGACAGAACAAGCGAGTTGGCAATCGTCCCTGTGCCATTCGATGCCAGCACCAGCCGCAGCTGCGTGTAATGACCTGCCGGCAATGAAGTCTCTCCAAGGCTTTCGAGCACACCGTTGGTCAGATCAAGCAAATTGATCTTCCTTGCCGGGGTAAGGGTGATATCAGTCCAGCCGGCATCGTTTTCTGTGGCAGAGGCGCTTTGGTGGACCCTCACTTTGCTGACAGTGACATTCACCGCGTCAAAGCCGCAGGCCGGCGCATCGGTCAGCGAAACACCCAGCGTGCCCGGCGCCGACGAGCCGGAGTTGCTGCTACTGCTGCATCCGGCCATTATAAGTACTGAAATTAAAAGGATTACCGCTAACCACGCCTTATATACTGTCCTGAATAAAATCCCGCTTGTACGCATTTAGGTTACCTCCTTGTTCGTTGTGTTTTGATTTGTGTTTTAGAGGGTGAACATCGACTGGCCGAAAGCAGACCGATGTAATACTAATATACTATAGCTCATGTCTGCTTGAAAAGCAAACCACGGTAAAATAATTGGCGGGAACCACTCGTCAGTTTCAGGAGTTTATTTCTAAAACAGTTCAGCGCAGCGCATTCTTCAAAGAGTGATGCACCTGCGTATTATCTCAGACATCTGCTTCCCTTTAATTCACTCTCTTGAAGTCGATATATCCCCGCTCGACATCCGTGCTCACAAGCTGCACGCGCAGCTGGCGACCGACGGCCATGCCTTCAAATCCGCTCGACAGCCTTCCTTCGACGGGTGGATGAAGCAAGCGGACCCAGGTGCCTTTCGCAGCCGCGCCGGTAACGATGGAGTCGAACCGCTCGCCGATCCGGTCTTCCAGCAGCATCGCAGCACCGGATTTTCTGACCTGCCGCTCCACCTTCTTTGCCGCATCCTCTTGTTGCGTGCAGTGTAGTGCCAGCCCCTGCAGCTCAAGGTTTTCATAGGGCAAGGGCTTGTTGTCAATGGCCGCCTTGAGCAGGCGCTGGGTGATCATGTCCGGGAATCTGCGGTTCGGGGCAGTGGAGTGGGTATAATCCCTGACCGCGAGCCCAAAGTGTCCTTCGGGTACGCCCCCGGGAAGACTGAGCATATATTCGCCGGGACCCAGCAGCTTGATCACGGAAAGGGATAGATCAGGGAAGTGGATCGGATCAGCGGCCTTCTCCTGTGTCAGGAACGTTTCCAGGGATTTCGAATCAGGCTCGTCAGGCAGTGTGAAGCGCTTCTCCGCGGCAATTTCCCTGATCCGGTCCCATTGTTTCGGCGTGCGCACCACGCGCCGGAGCGAGGGCAAGTTCCGCGAAGCGAGAAAGCGCGACGTAACGCCGTTCGCCGCGATCATGAAGTTCTCTATAATGTCCTGCGCCCGGTTGCCTTTTTCAGCAACAATTTCCTTGAGCTCGTCGGCGTCGAACACCAGACGCGCCTCCACCGTCTCAAGTGTCAGTGCGCCATGGTCGTGCCGGAAGGTCTTCAGCTCCTGGGACACCCGGTCCTGCAGCCGGAGGTTCTCGCTCAGTCCGTCTACCTCGCCGATCTCTTTCGGCATCGGCCCTGCACCTTCGAGCCAGGCAGCAACGCCGTGGTACGTGAGCTTCGCGCGGTTTCGGACGAGCGCGCCGTATACATCGGACCGCTGAAGGGACATGTCGCCGCCAAGGACCATCTCGACCACGACGGCAGTACGGTCCGAGGCGTAGTTCAGCGACGTGAGGTCCGTCGACAATCGCTCGGGCAGCATGGGAAATATTGTTGCATCGGTATAGACTGACGTCGTGTTCTGGCGCGCATGATCGTCGATGGCCGAGCCTTTTTTGACCAGGGCATCGACATCGGCAACCGCGACAAGGACCTTGACCATTCCATCGGTCAGCGACTCGGCAACGGTAAGCTGGTCCAGATCTCGGGAATCGTCATTGTCAATGGAGCACCACAGTAAATGGCGCAGGTCGAGCATCGAGCCTTCAGTCTTTTCGGCCGGCCCCCCGATGCCGGCGAGTTCTGCCAGTGATTCGGATGAAAAATCCGGAAGCAACCCCCGTTCGAGCATGACCCTGCGGGCGATCTTTTGCAGAAGAGAACGGTGTTGAGAACGGTGTTGTCTGTTGTTTGTTTCCATTGATTTATTATTCACGGCGCCTCTGCGGCGTACTCTGCATGTTGTATCCGTCAGACCTGGTGTCCCGGCTTGCTCCGGGAGAGACTAAAAGGCGTACTTCTCCAATTTTTCCAGCACCCTGATATGAAGGAGTTCAGAAGGAATGATGCGGAGCTCAATCAGTTCGCGGTTTCCCTCAATGGGGTTTTCCGGTTGGGCAGCGGCCACAAAATAAGACCCGTATCGTATCGCAAGCTGGGGCTCTGCGACGTATAGTGCATCCTGAATAAAGCCGGCCATATGCTGCGCCTGCACTCTCTCCGCCGCATACTTAGCATAGGTGCCGCTTGAAGGGAAACGCAATATGATCAGTACAAGGCTGATATCCGATCTTGTCTGTTCATTCTCCATGAGCAACAAAAAAATGCGGGAAATCTTCTTTAAATCGGTGTGTGCAGAGGACTTCAGGACGCCGTCCCCTGAAAACAGGAATGACTTCTCCATGAGAATGGAGCTCCCTCTTACCTTGAGGCCTTTGATCTGTTCCGCTCCAAACTCTCTCTGAAACATCAGTTTGATACTCTTGGAAAATTCGTTTCGGGGCTGGGAAATGGCAAGGGCCGGTTCCAGGAACCGCTGGATCCTGACTGCCCGGTAGTAGAGCAGGGCGCTCAGAAGCACCAGGCTGATCAGCAAGAGGCTCAGGACCGGGCCGGCAGGCGGCGCGTATCTCCACAGGGATTTATCGTTCATGGCGCGCCTTCCTCAAGACGGTCAAGTTTTTTCATTGCCACCGTGAAGTCAGCCTCGGAAACAGTTGCCGGTGAATGGATGGCCTTGTTGCGCAAATACATCAAATCGTAGAACAGAGCTATCCTTGCGTGACTGATGCGGCGGCCCTGTTCCATCTCTTTTAATCCGTCCGACAAGGTCGGAAGCTTCCTGCCGATCACCGCGGTCGTGAACGTCCTCAACCGGTTTTCAAGATGATTACCCATCAGAAGTGAAGCGACGACCTTCTCTCCGCGCCGGTAATATTCCAATGCCTGCTCCATCGAGAGTCCTCCCTTGACGATGCTGATGTTCTCCGTGGACTCTGTTTCACCGGGCGCCAATCGCTGTATTTTTTGATAGACCTCCAGGCATTTGTCAAGCATGTCCTTCTCAAGATAGGATTCGGCAAGAAGAAACAGATCTCGGACATTGTCGGCAACATCCCGCTGTTGAACGGCAAAGGCATAGGCGCGTTGAATGGCCTCAGACTTCTTGTCCTTCTTGTCAAGCACATCGAAATGTCTGGCCCACCTCTTGCCTTTCAGTACATTGTCCTTCGTAAAACGGAAAAGGCGCTCCGAAACCTCCCGTTTGTCGAGCTTGCCGCTGATGACGATAATGTTCAGCGTCGGATGGGTCTCGAAGAGCTCCGGCAGGATATCGATGCCCTCGTCCATCCGGTCGAATTCGATGTCGAGCGTCATAAGGTCGATAAGCTGCGTCGTCAGGACCTGCAGGGCCTCCCTGACGCCGCTTGCCTCGTGGAACCGGAGGTCAGGGTCCTCGTCCTTGAGCGCCCGCTGAATTTCGAGTTTCAGCAATTCCCGGTCCTCGAAGTCATCGTCGGCAATCAGCACTTTAAACATCGGGCGTCTCCTCGATAAAGGGGAAATTGATTATTATTTCCGTTCCAACTCCCGGGGCCGTATATTCTTTGCCGATCTTGATCCTCCCGGCATGAAGACCGACAACGTATTTGGCAAAATAGAGCCCCTGTCCCCAACTCTCTCCGATGCCCCTCCCCCGGTAAAAGCATTGATCAGCCTGCTGCTCATCCATGCCGATACCCTGGTCCCGGATGGAAAGCGTCAGGTACCGTCTGCTGCCGTCCGTGTCCATGGCGCAGGACACCAGAACGCTCGCATGCTGCTGGTCGGATTTTTTATATTTGACGGCATTGTCGATAACATTTTCAAATACGGTCTTCAGCAAGGGCGGGGCTGCATAGATCATCGGAACAGCTATCGTCTCCTGGATCGTAATATCGGCGAGGTCGCTGTATTGGCTTGCTAGGTGGCGCAGCATGGCTACGAGATTGACATTTTGAAAGTCGACCAAACCGGCCTCGCGCTCATCTGATATTTTCTTAAAAATATCAATATCAGCGAACAACTTGTCCAGATTGTCGTCGATCCGCTCGGTCGCTTCTCGGGGCAGTCCTGGGAGCAGGTCGATCCTTCGCTTGATCCGTCCGAGGTTGTTTTTGAATTCATGCCCGATCGTTGCCGAGATATATCGAATAAATTCGTTTCGTCGGGCAATTTCCTGATTTTTCAGGACGAGCATCATGTTCTCACGCGCCCTCCGCTGTTTTTGCTGGTAGACAACGGACAAGTACATGGTAAGGGAGACAAACGAAATGATCATGACTACAAAGGCATAATGAGCGACAACGTTGGATGAATCGAGCTGCCCCTGCATAATGGAAAGACGCTGGTCGATGCTGGTATCAGGAGGGACCAGGGCTTTCCACGGCATCAGCCGCAGCTCAAGACCTTCAAAGGGGGGGAAGAAACGGTTTGAGAAAACCATGCCCAGAACGAGCCAGATAAAAATCATAAGGACCGTCAGTGCCAGGGCCCGTATTCTGTGTGCATTGCCGGAATCTATCATAGGGGATAATTTATTACAAATGGCCGGTTATTACAACAAGAAAAGCGGGACCACAGTACGCGCCGGGGAAAAGAACCCTTCATGAATCGGATATAAGTTTTTTGCGACTGATTAGGACCTTACAACCTTTCAGGAGACGGGGGAAAATTGGAGAACTGGAGAAAATGACGTTCTTCTATTTATGTCGTTCACCCCCATTCGCCGCTTATTTTCCTTTTTCTCCTGATCGTTTTTTTCTGGAGCTGAGTAGTTTCTTCTTAATTCATTTCTCAATCCGGGAAAACCCCAATCCCGTCAAAGGGTCATGGATGCGTAAAAAACGCGGCATGGTTGGAGGTAAATATCGGAGGGTCGTTTTTCAGGATCGCCGAGACAGCGGGGTGCTTTTTAAATTCAATATCAAGAAACCGCCGCACCGCTCTTCGGTCCCATCCGTGAGGATGTTTAAAAGCCGCATAGAGCGACAGGTCTCCCTCGTAGAAGTGTTCTGTTTCATACTCCCGGGCTTCGTGCCCGCACACAGGCATATTAAAAATTGCGAGGTTTAGGAACGTAATCGCATCGCTGTGAGCAGCGACGAATTCAAGCGTCTTTCGCGCTTCCCTGACCGTCTCAGCCGGGGTGCCGAAAAGAAGATAGACATACGCGGCGATCCCGGCAGCATGAAGATTTTTCAACGCCCGCGATGCCGTTGCAAGATCAGTCCCCTTCCGCAACCGGTCGAGAACCCCCTGATCGCCTGATTCCAGTCCGAGCTTCAGCATCCGGCATCCCGATCGTTTGAGCTGCAGACAATAATCGATGTCCGTGAGCTCTTTGCCGATCCTCGCAAAGCCGTACCACGGGACTCCGGGGGGATCGCTCGCCAGCGCATGCATGAGCGCGGGACTGACCGCATTATCGAGCAGATGGACCAGGACAGGACCTGCTTTCGCAATCAGCGATTTGAGATCAGTCATCGCCAATTTCGCGGGAACCGGGACATAGGGATTGTCCTCCGCTGTTTCCGGGCAGAAAGAACATTTGTTCCAGTAGCATCCGCTCGATCCGCTGTAAGGAAGAATAAATCCCGGAGACAGATACCCTTCAGAAGGTAGGGAGCCATAGTCCGGAATAACGTGCTCATGCCCAATATCCTTGATACCGAGCAGTTCGAGCAGCGGCCCCTCTCCAGGTCCGGCGATAATATGATCAACAAGTGCGCCAAAAGGGTTCTTCCACGCAGGCCCTTTCATCCAGGAAGTCACCAGTCCTCCACCGAGAACGATCTTCGAACAGGGGAACTCGCGTCTCATGTAGCCGATCATTGCGAAGGTTGTTAGTGCCTGGCTTAGATAATTCAGGGAAATACCGACGACACCAGCCGTTCGTTCGGAGCCTGCCCCGGGCAAGGTCGAAGGGCGTTCACCTCGGCGCAGCCTGCTCTCGAATGATGGTATCAGGTGCGAGACAACAAGGTCTTTCAGAATTTCAGGAAGCCGTTTGCTGAACCAGGGATAAAACGGATCCTGCTCCGGATGCTCGGCGGCGATGATCAGGTCGCTGCTCCGCACGGGAGAAAGCTGTTGATGGTGATAATCCGCCAGGCCGAGGATCGCATGGAACTCCCTGGCAGAGGACTCCAGCACGCGGTTCACGTCTTTTACGGCCCTGCGGTAATGGTCGGGATTGCGATAGGTCCGCGGGTCACGGAGTGCCGCGAGATTGGAGGAAATATTTTTAAGCGCCCGCCGGGTCCAGGTATCGGACGCGGTCTGCGGCTTCAGCATGAGAGAGAGAAGTCCTTCGAGATTCGCGTCCAGGACCATGCAGGATATTCCCCGCGCGCGAAGCGCGCCAGCAAGTTTCGCTATGCCCGCAGGAGGCTCGCAGGGTTTTGCCGCCGGAGGAAAGATAAGGAGCATAAGGCATTATGCCGGATGAGGGATGCGATATCAAGAGCATTCACAAGGAACAGAAAATATACAGGCATCCGTCTAATCCGCCGGATCAGACGGATTATTTCCTCTTCGACTCGATCAATGCCTGAACAGGCTCGAGACTGTAAGGACTTCCATGCTCTATTGCCGTAAGCACCGTGCCGCCGCCGGTGAAGAAGTAGTAGCTCGCATTGTCCATCACCGAAAGATAGAGTCCAGGCAGGAGGTTCTTGAATTCCTGGAGGGTGTCTCCGCCTCCGTACATTTTCATGGCATCGCGGTTAAGATCTATGGTGTTGTCGAGCGCCTGGGACCCGGAAGAAAAGTGCGGGGTAAACCCCATGACGGCATTCACGAAGATCGTCTTCGCAGTACCAATGGCGTCGGCAACGGTCTTTTCCTCGAATGACCGGGGATCGATGTCAAGGATGTACCCGTAAGAATCGCCGGACTTGAAATCATGAAGAGAGATGGTCCGGTATTTGCCTTCGATCCTGCCGTCAATGGTGTCCGATTCCACGACAAAGGGAAGCTCGACGATCTTCTTCTGAACACGGTCTTTGTCAACCAGTTCCTGCGCGAGCGCGGCGTCCTCATCCGTGACGCCCTTGATCCGAACCCCGTACTTTGCGCAAAGATACGTATTGTAAATAACGCCGCCAAGCATGAGTCGGTCCACCTTTTCATAAAGTGCGGTGAGCGGCTTGATCTTGGTATCGTACTTCGAACCGGCGACCACGGCCAGGAAGGGCCGCTCGGGTCTCATGACCCCCTCAAGGTGCGTGATCTCCTGCTGCAGGAGGAAACCCGCATAGGACGGCAAGTGCCGGGTGATGTCATACGTGGAGGCATGGGGTTGCCACGAACCGAACGCGTCGTTTACGTAGATATCGGCCAGGCCGGCAAGTTGGAGCGCGAAACGCTCCCGGAACTCTCCCTCGGCCTCTTCCCCGAAAAACCACCGCGAGTTGGGAAGATAGATACCCCCGAGCTTCCGCTCTTTCAGCTCCCTGACGGCAAGGTTGATGGACGTGTCGATCCCCATAATGCCATGCACCGGGTCCGGGGGGAATTTCGGGACATACAATTTTGCATGGAGCTTCTGTTCAAGATACCGTACGATCGGCTCGACGGACTCCTCGGGCCTGCAGGTTATCGTTCCCGTCTTTTTATCTTTCGGCCTCCCTACATGGGTCATCATGATGGGCCTGCCGCCGCGCTCGACAATGTGAAAAAGGGTCCCGATGGTACGGTCGATCCGATAGGGGTCGCGTATCTCCCCTCCCTTTACGACATTGTGATCGAACCGGACGAGGACAACCTTCCCGTCGAGATCGGCATCCTGGATCAGCGGCAATTCTGCATGTAGTGGTCTGCTCAACATAGTGGACCGCCTTTATTTAAAATAGTTACCGACATGTGCTTGTCGTTTATCTCCTGTATTCATATGGACTGTATTATAGCATATAATAAAAAAACAACGCCATGCACTACCCGCTTACGCCTGTAACATCGGCAAAAGATTGTTGATCTTTGAGCAATTTAATAGCCGTCATTCCGGGCCAGACCCTGAATCCAGGGAATTATCGTAAAGACACTGGATTCCCGATAAGAGCACTCGGGAATGACGAATTTTAATATTTGCCTGATGAGCTTTATCGCACAACCCTGAAGGGGCAATGGTCTTCCGGGCGGAATCTCGAACGACACATAAGCAGGGCTTGTCCGGTTTATGGCGGTAAGGAATTGAATCAATGCGCCGGCGGCGGACTGCCGGCCGCAGGCGCCTTTGCCCATTTCATGATGAACACCAGCGGAATAACGCTAAGAATAAGGAAACAGATCAAAAGAAACGCATCGGTGAATGCGAGGGTCGTCGACTGCCTTACCAGCTCCCGGTACATCATGCCGTCCGCGCCCGCGGGCGGCATGCCCTTCTGGCTTAAGAACCCTGCCATCTTTTCATGAGCAATCTGGTACGCGGGATCAAAGGGCGACAGGTGTTCCACCAGGCGGGTCTGGTGGAGCTGTGCCCTGCGCGAAAGGATCGTCGTGGTCATGGCGATGCCCACGCTTCCACCGAGGTTCCTGAGCAGGTTATACACCGAGGTCGCTTCGGTCATCCGCTCTTTCGGGATATGCGAGAGCGTCAGCGTGGTGAGCGGGATGAATGTCATGCCCATGCCGAACCCGAGGAAGACCCGCGGCCAGACAAAGGTCCAGAAATCCGTGGTGAGGTTGAAACGCGACATCATGTAGGTGCTGAGCGCGCAGACGCACATGCCGAAAACGAGGAACCTTTTCGGGTTCACCTTGCCGATGAACTTCCCGACGAATGGCATGGCGAACATGGTGGCGATGCCTCCCGGGCCGAGCACGAGACCGGCGTAGAACGACGTGTAGCCCATGATCGTCTGCAAATAGATAGGCAGCAGCACGATGCTGCCGAAGAGGTTCAGGAACACGAAGAACATCACCACGGAGCCGCTCGTGAATGTCCGGTCCTTGAACAGTTTCAGGTTGACGATGGGCGTCTCTGAAAAATACTCGTTGATCGCCAGAAGCGTAAGGCAGATAGCCGCGATGATGCCGGCGGTCATGACCAGGTTGGACGAGAACCAGTCCTCGCTTTCGCCCTTATCGAGCATGAACTGGAGCGCGCCTAAGCCCACAGCAAGGAACACGAGGCCCCAGTAGTCGATCTTCATCTTCTGCCGCTTCATATACGGCGGGTCCTCGATCACGATGATGTTCATGATGATCGAGAGGATGCCGATCGGAATGTTGATATAGAAGATCCAGCGCCAGGACCAGTTGTCCGTGATCCAGCCGCCGAGGAGTGGGCCCACAATGGGGCCCAGCATGGCACCCATGCCGAAGATGGCCATGGCCGTGCCGTGTTTTTCCCGCGGGAAACTTTCGAGCAGGATGGACTGGCTGATCGGAACGAGCCCGCCGCCGCCGATCCCCTGGAGTATCCTGAAGAACACAAGGCTCTGGAGGCTCCAGGCCGAGCCGCACATGAAAGAGCTGAAGGTGAAGAGTGCGATCGAGGCGATCTGGTAATTTTTTCTACCGATGAGCTTGGCGAGCCAGCCCGCCATGGGGATCACGATGGCGTTCGAGACGAGGTAGGCGGTGATGGTCCACGTGGCCTCGTCGATGCCCGCCGAGAGCGAACCCCTGATGTGGTTGAGCGACACGTTCACGATCGAGGTGTCGATGATCTCGATCAGGGTCGGGAGCATGACGGTGAACGCGATGAGGCCGAGGCTCCGGGTTTTTGTAGTTTGACTCATTACTGATGCCTGCAGTCTTGATGAACGTTGAGAGGGAGGAAGGCGGCTGGATGTTCAGTCACTGCGTTCACGAGGATGAGTGGCCATTCTTACCTATCTTTTGCTTCTCTCGTCCATCGTCCCGCGTCCCTCGTCCCTCGTTTCTTTACTTCGCGATTACCGTGGGCTCAACGGACATGCCGACGCGGAGAACATGGTCCTTGTCCGTTCCCTCGTCGAGCACGATCTTGACCGGGATGCGCTGCACGACCTTCACGTAGTTGCCCGTAGCGTTCTCTGCCGGAAAGAGCGAGAAGCTCACGCCCGTGCCTGCCATAATGCTGTCCACTTTGCCGGAAAATACCTTCCCGGGATAGGAATCCACCGTGAGATCCACCCTTTGGCCGGGCCGGATGTTTTCCATCTGGGTCTCCTTGAAATTTGCCGTGACCCAGATATCGTTGAGCGCCACGACGGCCATGAGCGGCTGGCCGGGCTGGATCTGGTTTCCGATCTGGACCGATTTTCTCGTGACATAACCGTCTACGGGCGCGTAGATTTTTGTGTATTCGTAATTGAGCTCGGCGAGGGCCGCTGTCGCCTGTTTCTGCATGATCGTCGAGGCCTGGGTCAGCTTCTGCGATTCCGCCTGGCGGAGCTGCTCCTCGGCCGCCTTCACCTGGGCCACGGCCACTTCATAACCCGTCATGGCCCGGTCATAGCGGTCCCGGGGGAGGACTTCTTTTTGATAGAGCGCCTCGGCTCGATTCTTTTCGAGCTCAGACAACCTGAGGTTGGCGCGTTGGAGTTCGAGGTTCACTTTAGCGGCCTCGATCTTCGTCCCGGCCTCGGACAATTTCGCTTTTTCCGTCCCCACGGCGGAGGAGGCTTCGAGAAGCCTTGCCGAATAGTCGGCAGGGTCGATCTCAACGAGGAGGTCGCCCTTTTTGACAGGCTGGTTGTCGTTCACGGAGACTTTCTTTACCGTCCCGTAGATCTTCGCTGCGATGCTATGGATATTGCCATCAATGAAAGCGTCATCGGTCGAGACGTGAGTTTTCCGGTATCCCGAATAAAAATACCCTGCGATCAGGCCGATGACCACGACTACCCCGACGATCATGAAGGCTTTCTTCTTTTTCTGTCCGTTACCCGTCTGTTCTTCAGCCATGGAATCTCCTTGATGGAAACGCATAGTGCATAGCGCATGGTGCATGGAACAAAAAGTATAGATGCTTTACCCTCTGCCCTTTGTTCTCTGCTCTCTACCCTTTGCACTTTGCGCTATGTTCTTTTCTCCATGCTCTTTGCTTTGTGTTCTCTGCTCTCTGCACTCTGCGCTATGCGCCCGTAGTCCCGGATCACTTCCCATACGCGCTCACCAGGTCCCTGCCAGCCGCATTGAGGAGGATGGCCTCGGCCCGCTTGATTCCGTAGAGCGACTTCCAGGAATTCGATTCCGCCGTTGTCAAGAGTGTCACGGCATCGAGCACCTCGGTTGCCGTGCCCACACCCTCCTTGTACCTGAGACGCTGGAGCCTCAGGTTCTCCTCCGCCTGAGCAACCGCTGTCTTCGTGACTTCTATCTTTTGGGCTGAGCTCTGGAGATCAAGATAAGCGCTCTTTACCTCAAGCCGGATCGTATCAAGAAGTTTTTCACGTGAAAGTTTGAGCGACCGCAGCTCCGCTTTGGCCATCCCGATCTTGGAATTGCTTGCTCCGCCGGATAATAGATTGATATTCACTCCAACAATGGCCGACCAGTTGTCCTGATGCACCTGGTATTTGTTCTCAGAGTATTCATACCCGCCGGAAACGTAGAAGGTCGGCAGATATTCCGCCTGAGTGGACTGAACGACCTGTTCCTTTGCTGCGATAGCTGCATCTATCTCCGTGAGCTGGGCCCGCGAAGCCTCTGCACTGGACCACGCCTCCTCGAGCGTCAGACCCGCAGCCGTGCTGGCCTTGATCTCATCGGGCTGAACTGCATCGTTCAGCGGTTTTAAGAGAAGACTGTTGAGCTTCGATTCCCTGAGAGAGCGAAGGTTCTCCGCGGTCAGAAGCCGCTGTCGCGAGTCAGCAAGCGTAACATCCGCCTGAAGCACTTCGTTCTTCGTGGTGACGCCCGCGTCATACCGGGTTCCCGTGTCCTTTTTGTGGGCTTCGTACTGCTGCACTTCCTCTTTGGCGACCTGAAGCAGCTTTTCGGACTCTAAAAGGTCCAGATACATTGTGATAAAATCAAGGGCCGCCTGGTTCTTCAAGCGATCGGTCCCGGTCTCACGGGCCTTTAATCCGTATTTCGCCGCATCGATCGATGAAGACGTCTTGCCGAAGTCGTAAAGCAGTTGCGTAGCCCTCACTCCGTAGGTCAGGAATTGGTCCTGGGACACGGGGATCGAGTTCGTCGAGGCCCCGGGTATACTAAAGGGGAGTATGGATGCGGGCTGGTACCGCAGCCATGTCTCACGGCCGTAAAGGTCAACCGAGGGCAACCAGGGCGAACGCGCGAGGGATATTGATGCCCGCGCAACGTCTTCATCAGACCGGGCGATTTGAACATCCCGTCCCGTCTCGGTGACGATCTTCAGACCCTCCTGCAGGGAAAGGGCGTGGGACATGAACGGAGAGAGGATCAGGGAAAGGAAAAAGACAAGGGGTAATCTTTTCATGGACAGACCTCGGAACGGCATTTATTAAAGAATGCGGGTGACCGATATACTACACGAAATAAAATAAAAAGTGAAGCGGTCTTTAGGTGGATTATGAGCAAACGGAGCATGCTTTTCTCGTAACCACTTATATACAGAAGAAAACAACCAGGGGAAATGGGGAATTAAGAGGCGAACGGGGGATGAGTAACATAAATCTAAAGAAAATATTTTTCTCCATTTCTCCAATTTCCCCCTTTCTCCTGAATGATTGTAAAATCCTGCGCAATTACTTGTTTTTCGCGATAGCGCATGTGACTTTTCGGTCCCTTGCGAATCGAAATCGTATTTGACAATTTTACAGGAATGGCCTACATTACTTTCTGTATCAGCGCTTGACCAGCAGCAGATTCATGGACGGCTTCCTGGTCGTAGTGTCCGTCAGAACGAGAGGAAAACCATACTTGCGAGTGAATAAAACATTTCTGATGAGCATCGCCCTTCTCTGCCTGTTCGCCTGCACCAGACCTCCGGTGACGGTGACAAAACCGGAAGACGCTTTGGAGCGTCTGTCGCCGTGGCAATCGGTCGCGGCTCGTGATGACAGCGAGTTCAAAGATGTCGCCGCGGCAGCGCGTCAAAGCCTGGAATATTATAAAAAGATTCCACCGGACACAATGTTCTTCCTGGGGCCCGATAAAGGAAGCGCCCTCGACATGGTCGTAACGCTCCAAAACTTTCTCCTTATTGTCGAGAACGATTCTCTCACGTCGGATCAGAAGGTGGCTCGTATCAACAAGGACTTTGTGTTCTACCGCGCCGTCGGTTCCGACGGGCGCGGCAAGGTGCTCTTCACGGGCTACTATGAACCGCTGCTGTCCTGCCGCATCACGGGCGATGAGACGTACCGCTATCCATTATACCGGAGGCCTAATGATATCATCGAGGTTGATCTCACTCAGTTCGGCAATGGCTTCCCGAAGAGCAAGCTCTTTGGCAGGCTCGACAACAAGAAAGTCGTCCCCTATTATTCGCGGGAAGAGATCGATCAAAAAAAGATTCTTGCCGGCAAGGACCTGGAGATCCTGTGGTGCTCCGATATCGTTGACATCTATATGCTCCAGGTGCAGGGGTCGGGCAAGGTGGACCTGGGCGACGGAGATATCCTGAGCGCATTGTACGACGGCGCAAATGGCCAGCCTTACAAGAGCATCGGAAAATATTTGATCGATACCGGCGCCATGTCAAAAGACAACATGTCCATGCAGGCGATACGTGAGTATCTGCGAAGCCATCCTGATAAACTCACCGATGTCCTGAACCAGAACCCCAGCTACGTATTTTTCCGCCTCGACACAGGGCCGTCGCTCGGCAGTATCAATGTTCCCCTCACGCCGGGCCGCTCCATTGCAACGGACAGCAAGTTGTTCCCCAAGGGCGCATTAGGCTTTATTTCAGCGCAGAAACCGGTCATTGAAAATGGCGCGATCAAAGCATGGGTGCCGTTCACCCGGTTCGTCCTGAACCAGGACACGGGCGGTGCAATCAAGGGGCCGGGCAGGGCTGACGTGTTCTTCGGCCAGGGCCCGGATGCGGAACTGACCGCAGGCAACCTCCAGCATGAGGGGGAGCTGTATTTTTTGATGAGGAAGAAGTAGCTAATTGGCGCCATCAATGGAGTAACCCATGAGCGGATGGACAATGACGTCGAGCAGATTTCATGATGAACTGAAGCGAGCGATGATACCTTATCAGGGCAAGCAGCTAGTGACGGCTGAAATAAGCAATATCCTTAAAAGCGTTCCAGGCCTGGCACAGAACGCAAAGTTTATTCAGCCTGCCGATCATTGCAGGAACGTTAAGAATTTTGGGGCATGTACTTGTGCGCATACCGACAAGGCGATTTTTGAAAAACTGCAACGGGGCTTGTTTTATGTCAGAGAAGTGGATTAGGCAGGGTAACGGACGAAGACCTCTTTAAGAAAGTGTCGTGAAGGCACTCTTCGACACACAGATTCTCCTCACGGCTTTCCTCACCGAAGGCGTCTGCTCAAGCTTCTGACCCGGGCGCGGAAACGGCAATGCAGCCAACCATATCACGTTCCCTTTATTTTTGAAGCCGGTCGTTACACCGGCGCCGGCCTGCTGATCAGCGACAAAAACTCCTGCCTGGTCGCAGGGTTCGTCCGGAAGACCCCGAGCAGCGACGAGGTCACTAACATGGAGTTCTGTTTCTCTACGCCCCGCATCATCATGCAGAGGTGGCGGGCTTCGATCATCACGCCAACGCCGTCGGCGTTGATCGAGTCCTTGACCGCGTAGGCGATCTGCTCCGTCAGCTTTTCCTGGATCTGGAGCCTTCTCGCGAACAGGTCGACGAGCCGGGCAAGCTTGCTGATGCCGAAGATGCGTCCTCTCGGGATGTACCCGATATGACAGCGGCCGTAGAACGGCAGGAGATGATGTTCGCACAGGCTGTAAAGCTCGATGTCCTTGACCACGACCATGCTGGTCGTTTCCTGCGCGAAGCAGGCTTTGTTGATCAGTTTCTGCATATCGGTTTTGTAGCCGGACGTCAGGAACGCAAGCGACGCGGCAACGCGTTTCGGCGTGTTCATAAGCCCTTCCCGCTCCGGATCTTCACCGATCTCGACCAGCAACTCTCTTACCAGCTTTTCGATCCGCTCACTGTTCCCGTTCATGGAAGATTTCCTTTCGTATGCGTTCCGTGTAGTTTTCGAGCGGCGCCATGCCCGTTCGTGGCTGCGCCAGGACCGCCTCGCTGATATGCAAACCCGACCCCGGCAGGACCAGCTCGGGCGCCAGTTCCTGGAGGGGGATTGCGAGGAACGGACGGAGCAGAATATCAGGGTCCGGAAGCGTGAGGTCCTCCGTTGCCATCACAAGATCATCGTAGAGGACCAGGTCGAGGTCGATGGTGCGCGCAGCGAACCTGTCAGTGCCACGCGTCCTGCCGAGTTCGCTCTCGATGCGGCGCAGCAGCTGGAATTTCAGGTCCCGGGGCGCCAGGTCCGTTTCGATCTCAACGACACAGTTGTAATACGGCGGCTGGCCGGGCGGCCCGACGGGTTCCGTACGGTAAACCATGGAGATCGCCTTGACCCGCGCCGTCTCCATCAGCCGGAGGATGGCGCTCCTCACGTTGACTTCCGGGTCTATGTTCGATCCGATGCCTACGAAGGCCCGCGTCATGACCGGTCTGTTCGCTGCCGGACGATCTCAATCCCGACGCTCCTGGCGAACCTGAGCGCTCCGGGTTTTTCGACCCTTACCTTCGCTTCTTTTACCGACGGATGCTTGAGGCAGATATCGGCCACCGCCTGCGCCAGGGACTCCACGAGAAGAAATTGCGAGCTTTCCGCCATGCTCAGGATCCGCTTGTTCAGTGCCCGGTAGTCAACAGAGTCTTCGAGCCGGTCGCTCGTACCGGCCTTCCGAAGGTCTACCGAGAGCGCGAGGTTGATTAGTACGTCCTGCTTGTCCCGCCGTTCCTCGTCGCGAACACCGATGATGCACCGTACGAGAAGATCACTGATCAGAATGCTGTCCATGCTGTTCCTCCCCGAGGTGCCTGCCTCCGTCCACATAGAGGATCTGACCGGTCACATAATCGCTTTTGAGCAGGTAGAGAACCGCGTCTGCGATGTCCCCCGGTCCCCCGTGTTTTCCGAGGGGGACGGTCTTCGCCAGCCCGTCAAGGTAGTTCTCATCCCTTCCCGGGGGCGGGAGGATGAGGCCGGGCGCCACACCGTTTACCGTAAAGCCGGGCGCGAACTCGAGCGCACACATCATCGTGAGGGTCGCGAACATCTTTTTGCTCAGGACGTATGCCACATGCGCCCGGTCGTAGCCAATGATGCGGGTATCGAGCAGATTGATGATCTTGCCGCGTTCCGCAAGCCTCGCGAACTCGCGGGAAAGGACGAATGGCGCCCATGCGTTCACGTGCAGGTGCCGCGTAATGTCACCGAAGCCGACATCCATGGGCGTGTTCGGGAGAAAGATGGATGCGTTATTGATGAGGAAATCGAGGGAGCCCGCCGCCTTGAGCGCCTGCGCAACCAGGGATTCGTACTCTTCGGGCTTTTCCAGATCGGCGAGTACCTTCCAGGACTTCGCCCCGCAGTCATTCACTTCCCCGCATACCTTGATGGTCTCCACTTCCTGCGACCAGCGGTCATGCGCCACGATATTGACGCCTTCCTCCGCAAGCGCGATGGCGAGTGCGCGCCCGATCCGTTTGCTCGCGCCCGTGATGAGGGCTGTCCTGCCCTTCAGCTTGTTCGGGATGCCCCCTTCTTCAACCAAATGGTGCGTCATGAACGTGCCCTCGCTTGGTCCATCAGGGCACCAGCAGGTCGATCTTCGCCGCCACGATAAAGTCGTTCAGCGACAGGCCGTTGATCTTGTGGGTCGTCAGGGTAAGCCGCACTTTATTATAGGAGATGGATATGTCCGGATGGTGATCCTGTTCGTTCGCAACTCCGGCCACCGCATCAACGAATTCAATGGCCTTCCGGAAATCCATGAAGCGGAACTCCCTCTGGAGGGAGTTATCCGCCAGTGACCACTGCGGTATCTCGGACATCTGGTCCTTGACCTCTTTACTGGAAAGTGCCGGATCTCCAGCCTTCACTGGTCTGCATGACTGCTCTGAAAGTTTCATGACGGTCCCTCCTCCGGCATCACTCCGGCGTTCGGCTTCCCGATAGGGCAATTAATCAGTTCACGATAGGTCCCGGATCAGCGAATGGCACCACGCAGGCTTGCCGGCGTCATTGAAGCTGCTTTCAGGATGAGTTCCCGGGCAACGGGGACCTTATCCCAGACGTTGCACATCATCACGCCCCGGACCTTTCCGTCCTTCAGGTAGTAGATCACACCCGTCTCGTTTTCCTTTTGCCAATCGGCAAAGGTCTCAAGCTGCGCGTCCACCTCTCCCACCGCCTCGTACCCGAACTCGAAAAGGTCCGAGAAAAAGTAGGGCATATATTCGTATGGCTTGTGCGCACCGGCCATGTTCAAGCCTGCCTGCTTGCCCTGATTCAAAGCATTGTCCCAGTGCTCAACGCGGGTTTGTTTCCCGAGCGCTCGGTAGGGGAAAAACGCGATGTCGCCCGCAGCGTAGATGTCGGGAAGCGACGCCTGAAGATATTCATCGACGATGACCCCGTTGGCGGTTTGCAGTCCCGCGCGCCGGGGAAGATCGAGCGAAGGCGCGATGCCGATGCCCACGATCACCATATCGGATTCAACTTTCTTACCGCTCGCGGTGTACGTGGTGAACCGGCCGCCCTGTTTGGAAAAAGAAGAGGGCTTCTCATTGGCCAGGACTTTTATCCCCCGCGAAAGGAACTGGGCCAGCAGCGCCCGACCCAGGTATTCAGGAAAGACCTTGCTCACGAGGTAGCGGTCGGGAAAGATCATGGTCACGTCGATCTTATTCATGGCCAACGCCGCCGCGATCTCGGAGCCGATGAACCCGCCTCCGATGACGACCGCCTTTTTCCCCTCTGTGGATTCTCTTCGCAGCTTCAGATAGTCGTCAAGCGTCCGGAAATAGCAGATCCCCTCGAGATCCCCGCCGGGGATGGACAGGGTGCGTGGCAGACCCCCGGTCGCGAGCAAAAGCTTCTGAAACCGGAATTCCCCGCCAATGCCGGTCGTGATCTTCTTCTGTTTCGGGTCAAGCGCAGTGACCGTCACACCCTGCGCCAGCGTTATTCCATTTTGATCATAGAACCTCTGATCATGGAGAAAAATATCCTCGACCTTCTTCTTGCCGAACCAGAGTTTCTTCGTGAGCGGCGGCCGGTCATAGGGCAGGTGCTTTTCAGAGGCTATGAGCAGGACATCCCTCTTTTTATCGCGTTCCCGTATCCCTTCCACGGCAGATGCTCCGGCAAGCCCTCCGCCGACGACGATGTATTCATATGACTGGTCTCCCATTTTAAAACCTCCCCGCGAGAACCTGCTGCTCACCGGCGCGGGTTTGCAGCTTGTTCAAAAGAACGATGTCTGATATTCAAGTATAGCACAGGCCGATGAAAGTGTTGAATGTCGAACATGAAATGGCGGGACGAAGAAAAAAACGCCATCCCTTGCCGGGAAAGCGTTTCGAGTGAATGTCAATCCGGGTTGTAAAGCGACGTGAACCAGATCTCCCTTATCCTCCGATGATCCTCCGATACAGCTTTTTTGTATTCTCATCCGGTTCCAGATCCAGGTCCAGGTTCATCGCGCGTTCGCACCGTTCATATGTCCGGATGGCCTCTCCGCGCCGGGCGTCCGAATGATACCGTGTTATAAGCCAGCAGCATGCCTTCTCATTGCAGGGGTCCTCGGAGAACATCCTCTCATAGAAACGGAGCGTCCTGTCCCGGTCGCCGGATGACTCTGCGATCATGGCCGCGTCCTCGAGCGCCCGCAGGTAGCGGATACGCAGGCGGTCACGCATGGGCGCGGCCCAGTCGCTGTAGAGGTCTTCGGGCAAAAAGTCTCCTTCATAGAGGTCGAATGCCTTTTCGTATTCTCCGGTAATGGTTTCAGGTTTCTGGCCTGACCTCATTCGGTCTGTTGTGTCCAGATGGTGAAGCAACTGCCCGACATCGGTCCGGACCAGGTCTTTGTTCAGCATGATGACGCCGTCTGCCTGAAGAATACAGGAAGAGGATTTGCCCTGAGCACTCTTCGGCTCCAACACCTTACGCACACGGTGAAGCATGCTGTTGAAAGTAGGTCCAAGCGTGTCGGGATCCATATCCGGCCAGAGCGTCTCCAGGGTAATATCACGCGATACGGTATATCCGTCCTGGGCAACAAGCAGTTTGACAAATGTTTTTGCCTGTTTGCTTTTCCACTCTGAATCCCGTATCAAGACCTTGTCTCGTTTTGCACTGAAGCCCCCGAGACAATTAATTTCGAGAAACGGCGTTGTGCCCGAATGGGTCTGGTTATTGATCAATTGGGAACAGTAGCCAACGCAGATGCCGTGCCCGAGCGCTGCGTTCGCCAACTCGGCCAGCTCCACGGCATCAAACAGGGCATAGTAGGTGAACCCCCGTTTCTGGCCGATGCAAAATCCTTCGCGCAGGTGCTTGCGCACGGAATCCGTTCTCTTCATCATTCCATAGAGCCGTGCCAGCACGAGGTGCGCGTTTGCTTCCTGTTGAGCGGCCTTGATCTGCTGAAGCATCTTAACGGCAATGAGCAGCTCTTTTTCCGCCTGACGATACTTATTAAGCTTTACGTGGATCGCGCCGGACGCGATGAGGTAGATCGCATGGAACAGCTTGCTTCCTGATTGCGTCCGTATTGCCAGGGCATAGTCCGATTCTTTCTTTGCCTCTTCGAGTCTGCCCTGGAACAAAAAGGCTATCGCGAGCAGATGGGCCGCGGACGCGCTGAAAAAAGCGTTCTGTGATTCTTCGCCTTTGCGTTTACACTCCGTGAGCAGGAGCACGGCGCCGGGGTAATCTCCCTGCGCGATCTTGAGCCATCCGCCGATGTCAAGGGAGAGGAATACCAACGACTCGAGCGCGTGGCTGTCCGCAAGGTCCCTGCACTGGTCAAGGCGTTTCTGCGCCTCGGCAAAGTCCCCTGCGAATAGTGAGGTCATGGCCGCCACCAGGAGAAGCGCTGCATGGCCTCCGGCCTCCTCGGGGATAGAGGAGTTCGCCTCGAGGCCTTTACCGACCGTTTCCCTGGCAAGGGGAAAATCACCCTGGTAGAGAGCGCAGGGCGTCAGGTAGATGGCGGTGGTGACGTGATAAAAATGGTCGCCCAGCTTCCGAAATAGATCGAGCGCCTGCCTGAGCGCATCCGAGGCCTGCTGGAGCCTGCCGATGAAGAACCAGGCCATGCCCATGGCAAGGAGCAGTCTTGCCCGCGCCCCGGGGGATGCGCGCCGGTTCTGTTTGAGGAGCCCCTGTGCCAGCGCCGCGTCCCGCCCCATGCGCGTAAAATCGCCTCCCGTGTGGAAACATGCCTCAATAATACCGCACATCGAGTACATCATTCCCGCGCCCCGGGCGCGGTTGAAGGAGGTCTTGCCGGCGCGGAAACCCTTGAACGCGAGATCAAAGAACTTGAGGGCCGTGCGGGAATCGGTGAACCGGCATGCTACTGCCCGGTAGAACAGGAACCATGGCCGGTTCCCGTCCTTGAGCGGAAGTGTTTCGATCCATCGGATGAGCGTCCCCGTCTGGCCGCGTGCGATCATCTCCTCTCCGCAGGCCTCTATCTGTTTAATGGCCTGGTCGAACTGGCCCGAGGCAAGGGAAAGGTCGATGCTCCGAACCAGGTCTCCGTTTTTTCTGAAGTAGGCCGCCGCACGGGTGTACAGTTTTTTCACCTCTGCGGGCCTGGTCTGGGCGATCAGTTTCTTTCGGAGGAACTCACGGAAGAGCGCGTGGTAGCGGATCACGAGGGTGTCATTGTCCAATGTTGTGACGAACAGGTTTCGGTTCCGAAGATCCTTCACCATGGCTGCAATGGACATAGTGCCCGATGACGCTGTGCGTGGCAGGCCGGTCAGCAATTCGATGAGCGGAACGGGGATAACGTCCACGACCGAGGTCTGGAGCAGGAACCGCTGCATCACCTGCGGAAGGTGCGCGAACACTTCCTGCGCGAGATAGTCGAAGACGTGGCTCCGGAACCCCGCTGCGCGCCGGTCGACGAGCGCCAGCGCCCGTGCCCCCGGTGCGAGGGTGGAAAGATATTCGTGCATCAGCACAAGACCGGCCGGCCAGCCCTCTGCCGTGCTGTTGATGAGCGCCGCCTCGTTCGGGGAAATATGCATGCTGAAGACGATGCCGAAAAGGTCCTGGACTTCGCTGTCCGTGAATTTGAGGTCATCACCGGCAAGTTCTCCCACGGACTGCGTTGCGCGAAGCTTTGCGATGTCCAGTTCGGGCCGCACCCGGGATATGATCATGAACCGGACGTGGGGCGGGCTGCAGTCGATCAACTGTTTCATGAGGTGCAGCAGCACGGGCGAGGACGCGGGAGGGGTGTAATCATCGAACACGAGCAGACCCGGCTTGGGAATGTTCCCGAACACCTGTTCAATCCATTTGCCGATGTCCTGGCGGATGCCGTTGATGCTGTAACGGTTCAGGGGAATGGAGGGGACCGCGGGCACATGCTTGGGCCAGGCGCGCTGGATCGCCGTTCCCAGCGATGACAGGAACACCGCGGGGTTTTCGTCCTCCTGGTCCATGGTATACCACACCGAGGGCGAGCAGAGCGACTGGACATATCCTGCCGCCAGTGTGCTCTTCCCCTGGCCTGCCTGCGCATGGATGATCACCAGCTTTTTGTCTTCCCATTCCAGGAGCTTGTTCGTGAGCCGTTCGCGCTGGAGTATATGGGCGGGTTTCGGAGGAAGAAACTTGGTAAGGTTCATGCGCACACCCCCTGTCAGGTTTAATGCGTAAATGAATCGGAGATAAAACATCAAAAGTATAGAGACGTTTATTATAAAAATCAAGAGAAATTATTCATATATTCTTATTCCGTCGGGAGGCGTGCCCCTTGACAACGTGTCGTGCAACGCATACACTTTACTTGAGTTGGCAAAGTGTGTTCGAAAGAAGGAGGATCCTGTGGATATCAAGGACCTGGAAATACCGGCAGCCGAACTCCGGCGCACCTGCGATCCGGCGGAATTTCCCTTTAAAACCACTGCAGAGCTGTCGCTCAGGGACGAGGTCATCGGCCAGACGCGCGCAGTGAATGCGATCGAGTTCGGCATCTCCATCCGCAATCATGGGTACAACATCTTTGTGTCCGGCACCCCGGGCACGGGCAGGAACTCCATTGCCAGATCCATCGTCAAGCGGATATCCCTCGACCAGCCGGTCCCTGATGATTGGTGCTATGTCAACAACTTCAAGGACCCCGACCGGCCGCGCGCGATCAAACTGCCGCCGGGTAAGGGCCGCGAGTTCAGGCTCGATATCGAGAAGTTCATCGAGTACATACAGAGCGAGATCCCCAAGGTCTTCGAGTCCAAGGAATACGAAGAACAGAAATCCCGCATCGTGGACGAGAAGGAGAAGGCTAAGGAGGTCCTGTTTGCCGAGGCCGCCAAGAGCGCGCTCGAAATGGGGTTTCAGTTGACGATCACCCGCACCGGCATCGTCAAGATCCCGATGTGGAAGGGCAAGCCGTTGACACCCGAGGAGCTTGAATCTCTCTCGCCCGAGCAGAGGCATGAGCTCGAAGAGCATGAAAAGAAGGTGGATGCCGAGATCCGCGATTTTCTGTCCAAGGCGCGCCTGCTCGAGAAAGAGACGCACGAAAAAGTGCACGATCTCAACCGGCACGTCGCACATTTCTCCATGGGGCACCAGCTCGACGACCTGAAGGAAAGGTACCGCGTCAATCCCCGCATCCCCGAATATCTTGGGGAGGTCGAGGAAGATGTCCTGAACAATCTGCGTGAGTTCCTGGGACAGAAGCCTGAGCTGCCGTTCCAGATCGAGGGCATGGACAAGGCGAGCTTCCTCGAACGCTACAAGGTGAACGTGATCGTGGACAACGCCGAGACCAGAGGCGGTCCGGTCATCGAGGAAGCCAATCCGACATACAACAACCTCATCGGCCG
>Ga0210377_10001129_pt1 | contig 24630 bp, 16 predicted proteins | sample PLM4_65_b1redo_FD_155480 | JGI IMG/M metagenome (GOLD analysis project Ga0210377, IMG submission 155480) | Groundwater sediment microbial communities from an aquifer in East River, Colorado, USA - PLM4_65_b1 redo | ecosystem: Environmental > Terrestrial > Soil > Riparian zone | place: USA: East...
TGGACTAGGCCGGCAGTTATTGGCGCACGTGGCACGTGAAGCCGTCGCGCGTAGCTGCGGGCGGCTCGAATGGGCGGTGCTCGACTGGAACGAGCCGGCGATCGCTTTCTATAAAAAACTCGGCGCGCGCGCGATGGACGAATGGACGGTATATCGCCTTACAGGGGATGCGCTGAAAAAATTGGCATCCGAGCCGGGATATCGATAATGCCGGCGCCCGGAACCATCTATGTCGATATGGACGACGTGCTGTGCGAGACGGCGCGGGCGTTGCTCGCCATCATCGAGCGGGAGTTCGGCAAACGATTGGTCTATGAGAATCTGAACACGTTCGAAGTCGGGGAGGCCTGCGGATTGCAGCCTCATGAGGTCACGGAATTATTTCGTCTGGCACACCATCCGGACGAGCTTCTCGGCATGGCGCCGATCAAAGAAGCGGCCTCGGTTTTGAATCAATGGTCTCAAGCCGGACATGAGATCGCCATCGTCACCGGACGGCCGCCGCCGACCTACGACGCGTCGATCGAATGGCTGACGCGTCATCAATTGCCGTATCATACGTTCATCATGGTCGATAAGTATGGACGGTTTACGACCGAAGACACGATGGCGATAACATTATCGGAGCTGGCAACTCGCCGGTTCTGCTTCGCGGTGGAAGACTCGCCGATCATGGCGAGGTACTTGGCGAACGAGATGAGAATTCCCGTCGCACTGTTGGATCGTCCGTGGAATAGAACGAGCGACGAACACTCTCTGATCGGCCGCTACCACGATTGGCACGAGATCGCGCGCGCCTTGCCGGCGCGAAGCAAGAGATAACGGACAATCTTCATGCATTGCGCTTACAAGACATTTTCTACCGCCTCTTCCCTCTCATCGCAGATGTAAAAAAAGCTACCGCGCTGGCGCCCATGCCGATGAGCAACGTCGTGTTGAGCGCCGCGACGAAGGCAACCGGGTTCGCCGTCGTCGGGCTCACTCCGGAAAGCCCCGTATGATGCTCAAACGCGGCGGTCATGATGACGCCGCCAAGCGTCACCCCCAGGACACCTCCCAGCCCAAAGGCCACGTGATTCACGCTGGAGGCGAAGCCTCTGTGCTCCTTGGGCATCAGGCTGATCATGCTGACCGAGTTCGCGGGATTGAAAAGTCCGTTGGTGATGCCGCCGAACGCGATCATGAGAGTCGGGACGAGCCAATGAGAATCCGGCCGCAGGAAAGAGCCGATAAAAAACGCGACGGACAAGAAAACCACTCCTACGGTCGCCGGCAGGCGCGGTCCGAAACGGTCGGAGAGATAGCCGCTCAGCGGAGCAATCGAAAGCGTGATGGCCGCCGGCACCATGAAGAGCAGCCCGATAAACGACGGCGTCAGGTGAAGAACTTCCTGAAGATAAAACGGCAGCAGAAATCCCGTGAGGACGTAACATGACGAGACGACGACCAGGCTGACGGTAGCCATGCTGAACATGCGGACTTTGAACAGCGATAGATCGATGAACGGATCCGGCGTCCTCGCCTCGTGCCATAAAAAACCGACGAGCGAAGCGCAAAACACGACCGCGAAAATCATTCTCGTCTGCCCGCCGGCGATCTCCAGAGCGCGCCGGTCGAGTATCAAAAGCAGTGAGCTCATGATTACAAAAATGAGAAATGCTCCGAGCTGGTCCACCGACCGCCGCTTGCCGGACGCCTTGGCATGCTTCAAGTTCGGCAGCGTCAAGATCGCGCCGATCAAGCTGATCGGCACGAGAGAAAAGAACGCCCAGCGCCAGCTAAAGTAGTCGATCATGAATCCGCCGAAGGCGGGACCGATCAGAAAACCGGTATGGTGGGCCGTGGTCATGAATCCCTGCGCTCTGCCGGCGAGCTCTTCGGGCACGGCTTCCGCGGCCAAGGCTCTCGCCGACGACTGAAGCATCGCGGAGCCGACGCCCTCCAATAACCGGAAGCTGACGAGCTGCAGCACGGTTTGAGACAGGCCGCAAAGAAGAGAGGTGACGGAAAAAACCAGGAACCCGACGCCGAAAACTTTTTCTCGTCCCCAGAGGTCGCCGAGCCGGCCGAAGATCATCGAAAGCCCTATGTTCGTGAGCTGGTACGCGAGCAAAGCCCAGGAGATGCCGAGGAGATCGGTGCCGAGATCGTTGGCCACTGTCGGCATCGAGATGTTGAAAATTCTTCCCGCCGTGCCGGCGAAAAAAGTCCCGAGCAGCGCCGTGGCCAGCAACACGCGATTGATTCGCCTGTTCACTTTGATCTTTTTTCCAACTAGTGTAGTGCCTCTTAAATTAAGGCACTTATCCTTCAACGTTTCTCTATTCACCACGAAGCGCACGAAGGACACGAAGAACGGAGAACTGGATTAGCAAAGCGACCGGATTTCAACATGATTTTCTCTTCCTTCGTGCTCTTCGTGTCCTTCGTGGTGCCAGACTCCGTTTCGCCTGTCGAACTTAGGATAAGATGCCAACAGCGTGAGACACTACACTAGCTGATTAAATGACTAACGATGATTCGCAGACTTCGATTCGTATCAAGAATGGGAGGAGAGATCCATTCCCCTGCTCACTGTCCCGCCACCTGACTCCGCCTTCCGAGCCACCAAAACGCAACGATCGGAGGCGCGAGCAGAACGGTCATGAGCAGCGTTACCGCCGATGCTTTGTTCATTCCTCCGGCGTACCAGTAGCTCCAGATGACCGCCGGAAAAGTAATGTTGTCGTGCACGCCGAGAAATACGGCGACGGTAAGTTCCCTATAGACCAGCCGCGCCGTCCAGATCCAGACCGAGAGCATCGCGGGTCTGAGTAGCGAGTGTAAGTTGCTCGGCCCTTTCTCTGGTCTCTTATTATCACGAGATTCTCTTCGGTTTATGTGAACAGTTGTTGATGCCTATTGGTTACGGTTTGTTCCCATATTCCATCAGCTCCGCCTTGATAGTTGTGCTGCTTTGATATTCCGTGATCACCTTTATTACACTTCCGGTTTTTGGAGAATAAAAATAAGTATGTACGATTGTGCCCGCCCTGGCTCCGACGCCAGATCGGATAACCTTTTAGGACTGAAAGACCATGCCGAGCTTGCGCTGCTGCGGCGAAGTCCATGCAGGCGGATCGTCCGACGAAACGGTCTGGCCGGCGATGCGGATCGTGCCTTTGTCCGGCACTTCCAGTCCGGCGACCGAGCGGAGCAGCGTCGTCTTGCCCGAGCCGCTGGCGCCGACGATGACGAAGAACTCGCCTTCGGCAACCTCGAGGTCCAGCCCCTTGATGGCCGCGACCCTGCCGCCGCTAACGATAAATTCTTTGGCGAGGTTACGGTTGGAAATCATTCCGCTCATCCACACACATGTTCGCGGTTATGATGCTCGGAGCCGCTCCTAAAACCTCCTCGCCCTCCTTTGGAGGGAGAGGATAAGAGGTGAGGGTGGCGCGCGTGGAATTTTGCCCTCACCCTCGCTCCTTCGACCTCGCTCAGGACAGGCCTCTCCCGATATCGGGAGAGGGAACCGGAGGACGAGCGGTGCAAAAATGTCTTGGCTTCAGACTACGTGTACTCCGCACCGGGTAGAGGACTGGCGACCGCCTCTTCCAGCGTCGTAGCGCGCTTCCACTCGTTGGCCGGCCGGCTCTTGCCGTCGCTGCCGATTTGATCCATGGCGGCGTAGATTTCGATCTGATAACCGTCCGGATCGTAGAACTCGACGCCGGGATTTCCTCCCGGTCCGCGGCGGCCTTCATAAAAAATCTCGACGCCTTTGGAGCGCAGGAAATCGCGAATCCTAAATAGTTCCGAAACGCTCGCGACCTCGAACGCCATATGATCGAACCCTACTTCTCCTCGTTTCGGCAGTTCTTTTTTTTCCTTCGCTTGAATCAGCGCGATCGTATGGTGGTCGTTGGCGTTGCGGAAAAAGACCATGCCGTGCTCGTTACGGTCGGAGAATTTAAACCCCATGATCTCGGTCCAGAACTTGCCGGTTCGCTCGATGGCGCTGACGCTCAAGACCACGTGGCCGATCTTCTTCACGTGGACCGGCGTGGTTTCCTGACTGCCCTCGGATGGTTGCCAGCGGGTATTAGAGATTGTCATAGCTCCTCCTTCTTACTTAGAACGCACCCATAAATCTGTCGGGATTCTTCAACATGCCGCCGCGCTTGTCAAGGTGGGGTTTCCTAGAACCTGAGTAGATGCGAGAGCAACGAGATAGGGTATGGGAAGCCAACATCATGGTATATGGTAATAACAGATAATGGCGGGCATATATCCGCCTAGAATCAGCTACGCGTCAGCAAATCGTCCAACGTTCCGCCGAGGAGAATCAAGAGCCAATAAAATCCGGCGCCGGCGAGGACCCAGGTGAAGCGGTCGCTGGCGCGCAGGTGCATGAAGTAGAGAATCACGAGCAGCGCTTTGACGACGGCGATCGTAAGCGCGACGAGGTTGTTCCAGCCGCCGCCGAGATCGACGAAGGCGACCGCGGTGGTGAGCGCCGTGAGCAATACTCCAGTATCTACCTGAATTACCATGTCGTCACATATTGAAGACTATGCCCTGATCGGCGATTGCGAGACGGCGGCCCTGGTGGGCCGCGACGGATCGATCGACTGGTTGTGTTTTCCGCGCTTCGATTCCCCCGCCTGTTTCGCCGCGCTGCTCGGCACGCCGGATCATGGACGGTGGCTGATCGCTCCGGCGGGCGACGTTCGCTCCGTCCGTCGGAGCTATCGCGAGGGCACGCTCATCCTCGAGACCGAGTACGAGACCGACGGCGGCGTGGTAACGCTGATCGACTGCATGCCGCCGCGCACGAAGAACCCGGACGTCGTCAGGATGGTCGTCGGTAAGCGCGGCGAGGTGCGTATGCGCGTCGAGCTGATCATCCGAATGGACTATGGGTCATTGATTCCTTGGGTGCGCCGCATTGACCGTGGTCTTGAGGCCGTGGGCGGACCCGATGGCCTTCTGTTGCGTGCCCCCGTCGAGCTGCGCGGCGAAGAGTTTCGCCACGTTGGCGAATTCACCGTTGTGGAAGGACAGCGGCTGCCTTTCGTCATGACGTGGTTCCCGTCGTACCTGCCCCAGCCTCCGGACGAAGACCCCGAGGAAGAAATTCGCAGCACGCAATTGTGGTGGGAAGAATGGTCGGGACGCTGCCGGTACGAAGGCGAATGGCGCGACGCGGTGCTGCGCTCGCTCATCACGCTGAAGGCGCTCACCTATGCGCCCACGGGCGGGTTGGTCGCCTCGCCCACCACCTCGCTGCCCGAGCGGCTGGGCGGCGTGCGCAATTGGGATTACCGCTACTGCTGGCTGCGCGACGCCACGTTCGCCCTCTATGCGCTGATGATCGGCGGCTACGTCGAAGAGGCCCGCGCCTGGCGCGAGTGGCTGCACCGCGCCATCGCGGGAAAGCCGTCTCAAGTCAACATCCTGTACGGCGTGATGGGAGAGCGCCGCCTGCCCGAGCTGACGCTGGATTGGCTGCCCGGCTACGAAGGCTCCGCGCCCGTCCGCATCGGCAACGCCGCCCACGCCCAGTTTCAGCTCGATGTGTTCGGCGAAGTGATGGACGCGTTTCATTTCGCGCGGCGCGTCGGTCTCGATCCTGACGAAAATACCTGGCGCGTGCAGACGGCGCTGACCGAATTCGTCGAATCGGCCTGGCAATTACCGGACGAGGGAATCTGGGAAGTCCGCGGCCCACGCCGTCACTTCACTCATTCCAAAGTCATGGCGTGGGTCGCGCTGGACCGCGCGGTCAAGGCCGTCGAGCGCTTCGGCCTCGAAGGGCCGTCGGGCCGCTGGCGCGAGGTGCGCGATAAGATCCACGCCGAGGTCTGCGGCAAAGGATTCGATCCCGCCATCGATTCGTTCGTCCAGTATTATGGATCGAAGGAAGTGGATGGAAGTTTGCTGTTGATCCCGCTGGTCGGCTTCTTGCCGGCCACGGACCCGCGGATGATCGGGACGGTGAAGGCGATTCAAGAGCGGCTCACGGCCGACGGACTGGTGAGCCGCTACGCCGACGCTCCGTATGTGGACGGGCTGCCTCCCGGCGAGGGCGCTTTCATCGCCTGCACGTTTTGGCTCGCCGATAATCTGGTGCTGCAAAAGCGGTTCGCTGAGGCGCGCTTGCTGTTCGAGCGGGTGCTGGCGATACGCAACGACGTCGGACTTCTGTCGGAGCAGTATGACCGCGCGCGGCGCCGGCTCGTGGGAAATTTTCCGCAGGCCTTTTCCCACGTGGGACTTATCAATACGGCGAACAACCTCAGTCGAAGGGATGGGCCGGCGGAGAACAGAAGATAGGACTGAGTGCTGAGGACTGAGGTATGAGCACCCCCTCCCTCACTCAGGACTCAGAACTCAGGATTCAGCACTGTTTTTCGGCGTGAGCATCGCGACCGGAAAACTCTTGAAGACCTCGCGCACGCGCAATTGTTTTTTTCCGTCGGCATGAGAGGTCTCTAGTTCTTCCTCGGTAAAAATATTCCGCCAGCGGTCGGGCGCGTCCTCGGGGAGCGCGAGGACGCTTTTTCCCCACGCGCGCTCGCCGAGCGGCGCGGCGCCCGCGCCGGTGAGCCGCGTGACCAAACGCGGCGCCGCCGTCAAAGCCCACGCCCCGTCCTTTCGCCTCAGGAACGCGCAGACGTTCTCTTTGACTTTGCCGGAGGCCTGGAGCGGGAGATAATCGCCGGAGTGAAACAGATCTTTTTGCGTCCGGCGAAAATTTAGCGCCTTGTAGATGGTAAACAGCTTGATCCGGCCGTCGGTCCGGCGCGCGAGAAGGTCCCGGATCAACGCGGCGCGATCTTTTTGCTCGCTCCGCTTGAGCTCTTCGAGCAGCTTCGCCCGCTTGGCGAAATCGACCGGCCGCCGGTTGTCGGGATCGACAAAGCTCAAATCCCAAAGCTCCGTGCCCTGGTAAATATCCGGCACGCCGGGAGAGGCGATCTTCAGAACCGTCTGGGAAAGAGAGTTCAGCATGCCGTAGAAAGCGACCTTCTCGACAAACGGCAGGAAGTCGCTCAAGAATTTCGTCGGTGGCTCGGTTTTCAGAAATTCGTCGGCAAAAGAGACGAACCCGTCCTCGTAAGCCGCGTCGGGCTTGAGCCATTCCGTGTGGACTTTGGCTTCGCGCACGGCCTTGATTATGTAGTCCTTGAGTCTCCGGCGATAGCCCTCGGCGTCGCCGTCCACGGGGAAGCTGCCGACGAGAGTCTGATAGAGAAAATATTCGTCGTTCCGATCGGGGACTTCCCTCCCCTTCACGCCGCTCCGCTTCGGATTCAACCGCGTCCAGCGGGAGATTTTCTTTTCCCACTCCTTCGGAAATTCCGTCAGCACATTGATCCTGGCGCGGAGGTCCTCGCCGCGCTTGGTGTCGTGCGTCGCCGTCGCGCTCATGGAATGAGGCCAGAGGCGGGCGCGCATGCCGTTGAACCGGTGGAACGTCTCCAGCGCGACGCCGAACCGTCCGGGATCGCCGCCGACTTCGTTCAGCGACACCAGGCGGTTATAGATGTAGAGCGCGGTGTCCTCGAAGCCCTTGGCCATCAACGGGCCGGTCAACTGCTGGAAGCGCATGATGAAATGGATCCACTGATTTTTCTCCTCGGCTGGAAGCTGGCGGTCGGATTGGAGCAGGAGAAATCTTTCGATGAAGCCGAGCTCGAGCAACAGGCCGCGATTGAACTCCTTGGCCCGGTTGATCGCCTCTTGCAGGCGAAACCGGTCCTCGTCGCTGTAATCTTCATAATTGACGTAGCTGCGATATACCGGGAAGAAGGTCAGGACTTCGACCAGGCCGCGCTTGAGGCCGTAGAGCGTGATGTCGCTGGCGTAGCGGTCGCGGCTGGAGAGTGTCTTCATGAGATGCGCCAGGCCGTCCACGTCGCCGGCCATGTGCTTGCCGATGATGAGCCGCTTTTTCTCGCTGACCAGATCGAGGTAAGGAATCTGCAAGCCGGCGAATCGGAGATAAATATCGGAGAAGACCTGCTCGTTCTTTTTTTCGCAGAAGATGCCGTTCACGTAATTTAAAAAATCATAGCCGGTCGTGCCCTGGACCGGCCAGGACTCCGGCAGCGGCTCGTCGAGTGCGAGAATCTTCTCGACCGCGAGGTAGAGACCGCCGATCTCTTGTCTGGTCCTCCGCAAATAATCGGCGGGATCGTAAAGGCCGTCGATGTGGTCCACTCTCAGGCCGGTGATCTTTCCCTCGCGAACGAGCTTGAAGATGAACGAATGGGTCTCGCGAAAAACTTTTTCGTCTTCGATACGGACCGAGATCAGCTCGTTGATGTTGAAGAACCGGCGGTAGTTGATCTCTTCGGTGGCCACCTTCCAGAACGAGAGCCGGAATAACTGCTCGGACAAAAGCTGATCGAGATCGTTGAAGCTCTCCGGTTTTCCTTTTTGCCCGTTGAGACGCGCGACGTTGGCGTCGATGAATTCTTTGATCTCCCCGTTGGTCGTGTACAGCTCCCACAACATCCGCTTGACGAAGTTGATCTGGTCCGATCGCTCCTTGCCCTCTTCTTTCGGCGGCAGGTTCTTGAGCACATAGAGCGCGCCGAGCAGCTTGAGGTAGTCCGCGTGCTCGCCGCCGAGCTTGCGCCGGAGCGCGCCCAGGCCGCGATGGAAAACGCTGCTGTACGACTCTATATTCAGCGGCAGCCGGAGATGGTAGTAGCTGACCGCCAGCCCATTCTCGCTGTAGTCGAGCCGGATCTCGCCGTTTTCCAACGACTCGCCGTAAAAGCTCCCGAGAAACGGCGCGAGCACTTTTCCCTGGATGCTCTCGTAAGGGTAGCTCCAGTCGATGTCGAAGAAATCGAAGTACGGCGACGCCCGGCCATTCTCCAAAATATCCATGAGCATCCGGTTCTCGCCGTCGTAGGCCATGTGGTTGGGAACGATGTCCTGCAGCCAGCCCATGCCCAAGCGGCGCGCTTCCTCGATCAGAGATTCGAACTCTTCGGCGCTGCCCAGCTCCGGATTGAGGCGCGTGGGATCGACGACATCGTAGCCGTGCGTGCTGCCGGCGCGCGCGCAAAAAATCGGCGACGCGTAAATGTCCGAGATTCCGAGAGCGCTCAGGTAGGGAACGATCGTCTTCGCCTGCGCGAAGGTGAATCCCTTGCTGAACTGCAGGCGATACGTGGCGGTGGGTCGTTCGCGATCAGCCATGGTCTTGGAACCGTCGTTTTTATTGTTGCGGCGATTTCCTGTTTCGCTTCGGTCGGGCCGCCGACTGATCTCCATTGCCGCTTTCGTTCGCGCCTTGCAGCCGGAAAAGCGCCAGCGAGCGCCCTTCCATCTCGAACGATTCTCCGCCGCGCCTGATTTGCTCGGAGCCTTTTCCGACGGGCTCGCGCGTATCGAGCAGCAGCTCCCAGCGGAGCCGCGGCCGGTGCGCCGGCAAGACAAAAGGAAGCGGCTCGTGGTAGGCGTTCAAGAGAATCAACAGCGTGTCGCCCACGATCCGGTTGCCGTGCTCGTCGAGCTCCTCGATGGCGTCGCCCGCCAGCCTGAGCCCGAAGCAGCGCGTCTCCGCATTGTTCCAATCGTCCTCGGTCATTTCTTTGCCGTCCAGACGGAACCACGTGAGGTCCTTGACCTCCGAGCCGCGGATCTTCCGTCCGTGAAAAAAATGGCGCCGCCGGAGCGCCGGATGCTGGCGGAACAACTGGATCAGATACCGGGTAAACTCCAGCATCTCCTGCCGCGGCTTGTCGAGCTCCCAATCGAGCCAGGAAATTTCGTTGTCCTGACAGTAGGCGTTGTTGTTTCCCTGCTGCGTGCGGCAGGTCTCGTCGCCTGCGAGAAGCATGGGGACTCCCTGCGAGAGGACGAGAGTCGCGAGGAAATTGCGCATCCGGCGCCGGCGCAGCGCGAGGATCGCCGGATCGTCGGTCGACCCCTCCTCGCCGCTATTCCAACTCAGGTTGTCGTTGTTGCCATCCTGGTTGTTCTCGCCGTTGGCCTCGTTGTGCTTCTCGTTGTAGCTGACCAGATCGTGCAGCGTGAATCCGTCGTGGGCGGTGACGAAATTGATGCTCGCGTACGGCTGCCGGCCGTTGTGGCCGTAGAGATCCGACGAGCCGGTGAGACGATAAGCCAGGCTTCCCACCTGCCCGCCGTCGCCTTTCCAATAGCGGCGCACCGTGTCGCGGTACATACCGTTCCATTCGGCCCAGAGGACGGGAAAATTTCCGACCTGATATCCGCCTTCGCCCAGGTCCCACGGCTCGGCGATGAGCTTGACCTGATATAGAATCGGATCTTGATGGATGATGTCGAAGAACGCGCCCAGGCGGTCCACTTCGTGCAGCTCGCGCGCCAGCGCCGAGGCGAGATCGAACCGGAATCCATCGACGTGCATCTCCGTCACCCAATAACGCAGGCTGTCCATGATGAGCCGGAGGACCTGCGGATGCGTCATGTCCAGCGTGTTGCCGCAGCCGGTGTAGTCCATGTAGAAGCGCGGGTTGTCGGCGACGAGGCGATAATAGGCCGCGTTGTCGATGCCGCGAAAGCACAAGGTCGGCCCGAGATGATTGCCTTCGGCGGTATGGTTGTAGACGACGTCGAGGATGACTTCGATGCCTTCGCGATGAAGGGTCTTGACCAGGGTCTTGAACTCGCTCACCTGCTGTCCCAGAACCCCGCTACGGGAATAACGCGCCTCCGGCGCGAGAAAACCGACCGAGTTGTAGCCCCAGTAATTCGTGAGACCGCGTTCGATCAAAGGTTTGTCGGTCACGAACTGGTGCGCCGGCATCAGCTCCACGGCCGTAATTCCCAGTGAATGAATATAATCGATGACCGGTGGCGACGAGAGACCAGCGTAAGTCCCGCGCAGATCAGGCGGCACTTTAGGGTGACGGGCGGTGAAGCCTTTGACGTGCGTCTCGTAAATCAACGTCCTGTGCCAGGGAATGCGCGGCGGCGCGTCGTCGCCCCAGGTGAAGGCCGGATCGATGACGACGCACTTCGGTATGCCGGCGGCGCTGTCGGTCTCGTTGATGGCGAGATCGCCTTGCGGATCGTCGAGCTTGTAGCCGAACAGCGAGTCGTTGCTGTCGATTTTCCCGGCGATCGCCTTGGCGTAGGGATCGATGAGCAGCTTGGCGGGGTTGAACCGGTGCCCCTCCTTGGGCGCGTACGGACCGTGCACGCGGTAGCCGTAAAGCTGCCCCGGCCGCGCTTCGGGGAGATAGCAATGCCATATCTGCGCCGTGCTCTCGACCATCGGAATGCGGGCGCTTTCGCGGCTCGCATCGGGCGTGTCGAACAGGCATAGTTCCACGGAAGTGGCGTTCTCGGAGAAGATCGAGAAGTTAACGCCCGATCCGTCCCACGTCGCGCCCTGCGGGAACGGTCTTCCCGGCCATACGACCCAGCTCATCGTGTACTCCCTTCCGGTTGACGCTTGAAAAGTACGAATGCCCAGGGAGAAATTTGCAGCGTGGATGTCTTTTCCATATCGAGCCTCTGAGGAATCGCGCTGCCGCGTCCCCGCCATTCCTCCTCCGCCGAGTCGCAGAGCTTGCTCCAGTATCGGTGCGGGACCGGCGGTTCGAAGGTTGCTTCCGAAGAGCTGAAATTGAAAAACATGAACACTTCATCCGCCTCGCTCCAGCGCCGGACGAACAAGAGCTTTTTTCTTTCGACGCCGATGACTTCGATCGCGTCCTTATCTAAACGGGCCAGAGATGCGGTCTCCTTGCGGAGACGAATCAAGCGCTGGTACAGCGCGAAGATCGCGCGATGAGTATCTTTGGCGCGGAGTGAATGATCGAGCTTTGCCGATTGGAAAGTCGCCTCCGCCTGTGGATCGGGCGGCTCTTTTCCCCAGGTAAACGAGAGGAATTCTTCGCGCCGTCCCTTGCGCACCGCCTCGACCAGACCCGGGTCCGTATGGCTGATAAAATACGGAAACGGCGCCGTCTCGCCGTACTCTTCGCCCATGAAGAGGAGCGGGATAAACGGCGCGAGCAAAACCGCGCCCGCCGCGAGCTTGGCGCCCTCAAAGCCGGCGAGCCGAGACAGCCGTTCGCCCATCATCCGGTTCCCGACCTGGTCGTGGTTTTGGGAGAAGACGATGAAGCGCTCGGCCGGAACATCACGCGAAGAACTGCCGTGCCGGCGCTTGCGAAAGCTCGAATAGTCGCCGGAATAGACGAAGCCTTCCCGAAAACTCTTCGCGAGCTGATCGACGCGGTCGTAGTCCTGGTAATAGCCTGTGCTCTCCCCGGTCAACAGCGCGTGAACGCAATGGTGAAAATCGTCGTTCCACTGCGCATCCAGCGCGAATCCTCCCAGCTCGCGCGCGCGGAGCAGGCGCGCGTCGTTGTCCGCGCTTTCCGGCATGAGGTAGATCCTCCGATTGAGGCGCTTCGCTTGCGCGTGGATCGCCTCGGCCAATTCCATAAGGAACGGCCGCGGCGAATGGTCGAGAATCGCGTGGACGGCGTCGAGGCGAAGCGCGTCGATATGAAACTCGCTGACCCAGTAAAGTGCGTTCTCGATAAAAAATCGCCGCACCTCGTCGCTCTCCGGCCCGTCGAAATTCACCGCCGGGCCCCAGGGTGTGTTGTACCGGTCGGTGAAGTACGATCCGAACTCCGACAAATAATTTCCCTCGGGGCCGAGGTGGTTGTAGACCACGTCGAGAACGACGGCGAGATTTTTTAGATGACACGCATCGACGAGGCGCTTGAGGCTTTCCGGCCCGCCGTAGGAATTTTGCGCGGCAAACGGCGCCGCGCCGTCGTAGCCCCAATTGCGGCTGCCGGGGAATTGCGCAACCGGCATCAGCTCGACCGCGGTGACTCCCAATTCTTTCAGATAATCGAGGCGTGGGACGATCGCGTCGAACGTTCCCTCCGGCGTGAACGTCCCGACGTGCAGCTCGTAGATAATGTATTCTGTAAGCGGGAGGCCGAACCAACTCCGGTCCTGCCAGGAAAATTCCGGCGCGGTTACTTGCGAAGGGCCGTGCACGCCTTCGGGTTGAAAGCGCGAGGCCGGATCGGGCCGTTCTTTGTCGTTGAGACGATAAAAATACCGGCTTCCCGGCTCGACGTTGTCCACGACGGCCTGGTGATATCCGCGCGCCGCCGGTTCCATCGAGACCAGACGATCCTTGGGCGAGGTGATGTGCACATCGACGCGCGCGGCGCGCGGCGCCCATACTTCGAAGCGGCATTTTCCGTTTCCGCGGTAAGTTGCGCCGAGAGTTATGTGGAAATTTGCTTTGTCCATTTGAGAAAAAAACTTCAAGCAACAAACTCGTCATTCCGGCCAAGTCAGCCTTCGGCTGACGCGAGCCGGAATCCAGGCGGGGGGATTCTGGATTCCCGCTTTCGCGGGAATGACAGTGTGTGTTTTGTCGCGGCCTACCCACTTTTGAAGAAGACGGCAGCAAGCGGCGGGAGTGTTATCGTGAGCGAGTACGGCCGGCCGTGAATCCCCTCGGACTTCGCCTCGACTCCGCCCGCGTTTCCCATTCCGCCGCCGCCGTATTCGACGGCGTCGCTGTTGAGAATTTCCTTCCAAAATCCCCCGCGCGGCGCGCCGACTTTATACTTAAGGCGCGGGACCGGCGTGAAATTACAGGCCGCGAGCACGATAGCGCCGGTGGATTTTCCTTTTCGCATCAGGCTCAGCGTGCTCCCTTCGGCGTCGTTGCAGTCGATCCACTCGAAGCCCGCGGGATCGCAATCGAGCTCGTGCAGCGCCGGCTCCGCGCGGTAGCAGCGGTTCAGGTCCGACATCCACCGCCTGAGACCGGCGTGAGGTGAATACTGCAACAGATGCCACTCCAGGCTCCGGTCGTGCACCCACTCGTCCCGTTGGCCGATTTCGCCGCCCATGAACAAAAGTTTTTTTGCCGGCTGCGCGTACATGTAGCCGAACAGCAGACGCAGGTTGGCGAACTTCTGCCAGTCATCGCCCGGCATCTTGCTCAAGAGCGAGCGCTTGCCGTAGACGACCTCGTCATGCGACAGCGGCAGCACGAAGTTCTCGTGGAAGGCGTAGAGCATGCGGAACGTGAGCAGGTTGTGATGGTATTTTCGGTGGATGGGATCCTTCGACATGTAATCCAGCGTGTCGTGCATCCAGCCCATGTCCCACTTGAGGCCGAAACCCAGCCCGCCGACGTGGGTGGGCCGCGAAACCATCGGCCACGAGGTCGATTCCTCGGCGATCGTCTGGACGTCGGGATAGGTTTTATAGACCTCTTCGTTGAAGCGGCGCAGCAGCTCGATCGCGCCCAGATTTTCTCTCCCGCCGTATCGGTTCGGTATCCATTCGCCCTCTTTGCGCGCGTAGTCGAGGTAGAGCATCGAAGCGACCGCGTCCACGCGCAGCCCGTCCGCGTGATATTTCTCCAGCCAGAAAAGTCCGTTGCTGATGAGAAAGCTCCGGACCTCATGACGGTCGTAGTTGAAGACGTAACTGCCCCATTCTTTGTGAACGCCCTGGCGCGAGTCGGCATGCTCGAAGAGGTGCGTGCCGTCGAAATAGCCCAGGCCGTGCTCGTCGGTCGGAAAATGCGACGGCACCCAGTCGAGGATCACGCCGATGCCGCGCCGGTGGAGTGTGTCGATCAGAAACATGAAATCCTGCGGCGTTCCGTAGTTCCCGGACGGCGCGAAGTAGCCGGTAACCTGATATCCCCAGGAGCCGAAAAACGGATGATCCATGATCGGGAGAAACTCCACGTGCGTAAACCCGGTCTCCTCGACGTACTCGGCCAGCTCGGAGGCCAACTCTCGGTACGAAAGAGAACGGTTCCCTTCTTCGAGCTTCCGCTTCCAGGAGCCGAGATGGACCTCGTAAATGGACATCGGTTTATCGAGACTGTTGTGTTGGCGGCGGCGCTCCATCCATAGGCGATCGTCCCACGAATAGTCCACGTCCCAGACGATCGAGGCGGTCTTCGGCGGTATTTCGTTGAAGACCGAGAACGGGTCGGCCTTGTCCACTTTGTAGCCGTTGCCGCGGCCGACGATGTGGTATTTATAGAGGCTGCCTCTGTTCACGTCGGGAAAGAAGCCTTCCCAGATGCCGGAGTTGCCTTTGGCTCGTAGCGGATGAGTTTCTTTCGCCCAGCCGTTGAAACTGCCCACGACGAAAACTCTCTCGGCGGCCGGCGCCCACACGGCGAAATAAGTTCCTTCCTTCCCTTCCATCTTGACGCGATGAGCCCCGAGCTTTTCGTAGAGACGAAAGTGACTTCCCTCGTTGAACAAATAGAGATCCTGGTCGGTCAGCAGCGAAATCTCGGAAAAAGTCGATTTTCTTTGCGGCACGCTCATGTGTTCATCCTTGGAGTATTGGAGTATTGGGGGTGTTGGAGTGTTGGGTTTAAACGCATCGCTTCATTACTCCATCACTCCAGTACTCCAGTCTTGCGGCATTTATGGCCTCCTGCATCAAGTTTAGCTGGCGGGTTGAATGATTTCTAGTATCCCTTGGATAGGTACCCCGACCCAGTCGGGACGGTTGTTCAGCTCGTAGCCAAGCTCATAGATCGCCTTCTCCAGAACGTAGAGATCGAGGAGCGTCTTCATCTCGTCCTTCGACTTGGGCAGAAACCCTCCCTCATGCGCGACGGCGAGATAGGATTTCAAAAAAACTACCGAGACCCAGAGATGCCAAAAACGCGACCACGGCTCCAGGGCCGGCAGGTCCTCGGCGCGGATGCCGCCGCTTTTCAGCGCGGAAACTGCGGCGTAATCGAACGAGCGCAGCATCCCCGCGACGTCCCGGAGCGGCGAGCGCTTCATCCGCCGCTCGGAAAGCGCGCGCGCCGGCTCGCCTTCGAAGTCGGTGATGACGAAATTTTTTCCGGTGTAGAGCAGTTGCCCCAGGTGATAATCGCCGTGATGGCGCGTGCGCATGGCCGTCACCTTCAAATCCAGAATCGAGCGCAGCCGGACGTAAATATCCTTTTCCAGGTCGAGGACTTTTTTCGCGTCCGCCTGAAGCCCGTTCGGCAAAAGCTTGACGCGCTTCTGAAGCAGCGTGAAGGCCTGCTTGGCAAGAGTCCTGAGACTTTGATAAACCGAGCGGCGATAAAACGAGCTGAAAGTCTCCGGAGTGAACGCGGGGTCGGAAGCGTCCGAGGCGAGCGCGACGTGCAGCTCTCCGGTGCGCTGCCCCAGAAGCGCGGCCGAAGTCACATAGGTCCCGATCATTTCGTGCGCCAGCGGCGGAATCTCTTTCTCGACCAAATCCAAGACGTGATCCTTCGGGAGCGGCAGGCACGCATAGTCCGCCCGCCGCGCCAAGCATCCTTCGAAATATCGCTGCAGGCTGTCCAGCGTATAGCACCAGGCGTCGCCCTGGTTTTGCACGTAGCCCTGGAGAATTCCGACGGTGATCGGCTCGCCTTTTTCCCTCCGGCATTCGAGCGCGCCCGCGAACGGCGGAGTATGTGCGAAGCTCGTCTTTTCCGTGATGAAGCGCCCGATCTCCAGGTCGGGATTGACGCCTTCGACGAGCCGCCGGAACATCTTGAGAATCAACCGGTCGCCGAAGACGATCGAGCTGTTGCTCTGCTCGCGCTTGATCGGCACAGGATCGAGCGGCGCTTCCGACGAGCCGGCGATCTCGCGGAATTGCTGCGAAGAAAGCGCGACGATCTCGCCGCCGTCGCCCTTGAAGCGGCGCTTGCGCGCGATCGCTTCCAAGAGCGCCTTCGAGAATCGCGCGTCCGCAAGGGCGTCGAACAAAATGCCTTCGTTTGTCTGCTCGCCGTCGCGGACTTTGAGTTGCGCGACCGCGGCGGCGGGATTGGCCTGCGCGATCTCGGCGACGCGCTCGGCCTCGGCGAACGCGAGCGGAAGGAGATAATTTTCCGGCAGTCCCGCGGAATACTGGACCTCGGCAAAGACGAAGTACGCAGAGGAGGAATCGAAAGACATTCGATAGGCGTCGAAGATTTTTACCGCCCGCACCTGCCGCGCCTTGCCGCCGAACCAGCGGCACTTTTGCAGGTAGTCCGGCAGGACTTTTTCCAGCGCGGAGCGGTTTCTTCCCTGGAGAATTCCGTCCCAGGAGCCGGAGGCTTCGAGAGCGGGAAGGTGCTCAGGCGGCGGCGCCGCGACCTCCGGCGCGCGCGGCGGCTCCAGCTTGAACCAGTAAAATGCGTGGGGACCGACGGTGATGAAGTAGGGCAATTCGCCGATCGAGGGAAACGGCGTGCGGCCGAAAAGTTCCACCGGAATCATTCCTTTATAGACGGAGAGATCGAGCTCGACGAACTGGACGAAGCGCGAGAGATTGGCCACGACGAGGATCATCTCGTCGCCGAGCCGCCGCATGAAAACCAGGACCTTGCGGTTTTCCGGATGAAAAAATTTGATGGTGCCGCGGCCGAAGGCTTGGAAGCTCTTCCTGAGCTGAAGCAGCCGCTTCGTCCACCACAAGAGCGAGTTGAGATTCCGCTGCTGCGCCTCGACGTTGATCGCCTCGTAGTGATACTCGGCGTCGATGATCACCGGCAGGTAAAGCCGCTGCGGGTTGGCGCGGGAGAAGCCGGCGTTGCGGTCGGCGCTCCATTGCATCGGCGTGCGCACGCCATTGCGGTCGCCGAGATAGATGTTGTCGCCCATGCCGATCTCGTCGCCGTAATAAATGATGGGAGTTCCCGGGAGCGACGAGAGCAGGCAGTTAAGCAGCTCGATCTTTCTCCGGTTGTTCCACAACAGCGGCGCGAGGCGCCGGCGAATGCCGAGGTTGACGCGCGCCTGCGGATCGTTGGCGTAAACCTTGTACATGTAGTCGCGGTCTTCGTCGGTGACCATCTCCAGCGTCAGCTCGTCGTGGTTTCTTAAAAACAGCGCCCACTGGCTCGACTCGGGAATCGCCGGGGTCTGATCGAGAATGTCGATGATGGGATAGTTGTCTTCCATGTGCACCGCCATGAAGATGCGCGGCATGATGGGAAAATGGAACGCCATGTTGCACTCGTCGCCCTGTCCGAAATATGCGGCGGCGTCCTCGGGCCACTGGTTGGCTTCGGCCAAAAGCATTCGTCCGGGATATTTTTTATCGATGTACCGGCGCAATTCCTTCAGAAACGCGTGTGTCTCGGGCAGGTTCTCGCAGTTGGTTCCCTCGCGCTCGTAAAGATACGGCACGGCGTCGAGGCGCAGTCCGTCGATCCCCATTTCGAGCCAGAAATCCAAGACCTGGAAGAGCGCTTTGCGCACCTGCGGATTGTCGAAGTTAAGATCCGGTTGATGGGCATAGAAGCGGTGCCAATAGTAGGCTTTGGCCACCGGGTCCCACGTCCAGTTGGAAAGCTCGTAGTCTTTGAAGATGATCCGCGCCTCCTGATACTTTTCCGGCGTCTGGCTCCAGACGTAAAAGTCACGCGCTCTGGTGCGCGGCGCGGCGCGGCGCGCCCGCTGGAACCAGGGATGCTGGTCCGAGGTGTGATTTATCACGAGCTCGGTGATGACGCGGAGCCCGCGGCGGTGCGCTTCCTTGAGAAATATCTTGAAGTCTTGCAGCGTGCCGTAATTCGCATGGACGCCGGTGTATTCGGAAATGTCGAAACCGTCGTCGCGCAGCGGCGACGGATAGAACGGCAGTAGCCAGAGTGCGGTGACACCCAGGTCTTGAAGATAGTCGAGCTTTTCGGTGAGGCCGCGGAAATCCCCGATGCCGTCCTCGTTGCTGTCGCGAAAGGCGCGCACGTGGAGCTGGTAGATGACCGCGTCCTTGTACCAGAGAAGATCGTCGGTTAAGGAAATCGCTTCTTGCGTTCGGTTCGCCATTCAATCATCCAAACTGTCTTCAGCCAACCTGTAGTGCCGTGCTCGTGTTCGTTGCTCGTGCTCGTGACGAACACGTACACGATCACGAACACGGCTTTGCATTAACCCGCGGGCTGAGTTTGGTTTTCAACACGGAATATATGCGCCGGGATCTTCCTGGGGTCGAGCTCCACGTAGTTCCTTGCGCCGCGCCACGCGTACTTCGCGTCGGTTAAGAGGTCGTGAACTTGATAAGACTCGTTGGCATCGAGGCCCAGCGCTTCCAGCGAAAGATTCACCCAACCCGACTCGGTGTTGACGGGAGCGAGATTGACCACAGTCAACACGGTGTTCGTCCGGTCGCCGGTCTGCTTGCTGTAGCAGATGAGCCGGTCGTTATCGACGGCGTGAAATCTCAAGCTCCAGTCGCTCTGCAGCGCGGGATTTTCCTTGCGGATGCGGTTCACCGCGGCGATCAGCTCTTTCAAACTGTCGGGCTTCTCCAAATCCCAGCGCTTGATCTCGTATTTTTCCGCGTTGAGATATTCCTCGCTGCCGGGCTCTCTCGGCTCGTTTTCGCCGAGTTCGAACGCCGGGCCATAGATGCCGCAATTGGCGCCGAGCGTCGCCGCCAGAATATAGCGCGCGACAAAAACGGGACGGCCGCCCTCCTGCAGATAGTCCATGAGAATATCCGGCGTGTTCGGCCAAAGGCTCGGGCGAAAAAACTCGCGCACGTCGGTTTGCGTCAACTCTTCGAAATATTCGACGATCTCCGCCTTGGTCCGCCGCCACGTGAAATAGGTGTACGACTGCGTGAGGCCCGCCTTGGCCAGGCGGTACATTATTTTCGGACGGGTAAACGCCTCGGAGAGAAAGATCACGTCGGGATGCCGCTCTTTCACCTCGGCGGTGAGCCGGTCCCAAAAGCGAAAGGGCTTGGTGTGGGGATTGTCCATGCGGAAAATCCGCACGCCCTGCTCCACCCAGAAAAGCACGACCCCTTTCAGTTCTTGCCAAAGATCGCGCCAGGCGTGGCTCTCGAAATCGAGCGTAACGATGTCCTCGTATTTTTTCGGCGGGTTCTCGGCGAACTGCACCGTTCCGTCGGGCCGCCTGCGAAACCATTCGGGATGCTCATTCACGTACGGATGATCCGGCGAGCACTGGAACGCGATGTCGAGCGCGATCTCCAGTCCGCGCTCTTTCGCCTTGACGACAAGCCGCTTGAAATCTTCCAGCGTCCCCAGCTTCGGATGGATCGACTTGTGGCCGCCTTCCTCCGACCCGATCGCCCACGGACTGCCCGGATCCTCCGGCGCGGCGGCAAGCGCGTTGTTTTTGCTCTTGCGGTGGCTGCGTCCGATCGGATGGATCGGCGGCAGGTACAGGACGTCGAATCCCATCGAGGCCACGTAAGGAAGACTTTGTTCCAGGTCTTGAAAAGTTCCGTGCGCTCCCGGTTTGCGGGCGAACGAGCGGGGAAACGCCTCGTACCACGTGCTGAACCGCGCCTTTTCCCGGTCGACGACGACAGCAAGATTTTTTTCGTAGCGCGCGGCAAACCGCCGGTCCGGATATTTTTCCATCAGACGGGTGAGGCCGTCGTCGATCTCGCGCGCGACTTTGTTCTCCGCATCCGAACGCAGAGCGGCCGCGTGGTCGCGCAGCTTTCTTTTGTCTTCGCCGGTGGCGCGCTTGACCCCGCGCTCGACGAGCAGGGCGCCCGCCGACAGATCCAACGAAACGTCTTGCCCCGCGTCTACTTTTTTCTTCAATCCCTGTCGCCAGGTCTCGAACCTGTCCACCCACGCTTCGATCGTATAGAGATAGGCGCCGATTTCTTCGACGGCGAACTCGCCCCGCCAGCGATCGTTGCCGAACGGCGCCATCGGCGTCTCGGTCCATTTGTCGTTTTGCTTTCGGCGAACCTTGAGAACGGCCGACAGCAGATCGTGGCCGTCGGCGAAGATGTCCGCCTCCACCGTCACCTTCTCCCCAACCGTGCGCTTGACGGGAAAACGGCCCGCGTCGATCTCCGGCTTGACGTTCTCGATGACGACCCGCTGCCGGCCGTCTTGAGGGAGTCGATTCACCCGGCTCATCCCCCGCGGACTCCGTCGCCGTCGCGCGCCAGCCGGCGCAGAGAAATTTTCAGCGTGGGAGGCTTGACCTCCTCGAGGCGGAGATCGGCGGGATGGCTGATATTCTGCTCAGATATCGTAAACGTGCGGCGGCCCGCTCCCGCGGAGGATGCGTCCACGGTGACCTTCAATCTTTTGGGACGGAAGAAATAAAAAGCGCGCCGCGGTCCGGAGAACGTGGCCTCGACTTCTGCCGGCTGCACCGATTCGAGCTCGAAGTCGGCCGGGAGATTTTGCACCTGAACGGGAAGCCGGTAGGTGGCCTCGACCACTTTCGAGCCGGGAACGAAGACGTACCAGAAGGCGACCGCCAGCGCGAGGGCGATCGCCTTGCCCTGCCAGTTCTCGCGCAGGTGGCCGACCGGCGTCCATTTCCGCTGTTGCGCGGGATATTTCTTCTCCAGAAATTCTTCCAGTATGCCGACCAGCTCTTGAGGGCTGTTGAGCTCCCGCAACCTGCCGTCGCGCGTGACCGAGATTGCGCCCCTTTCCTCCGAGACAACGATCGCGAGCGCGTCGGTCAGCTCGGCGATGCCGAGCGCGGCGCTGTGGCGCGTGCCGACGCTGGCCGTCTGCTCGACGTCCTTGGAAAGGGGGAGATGCGCGGCAAAGCGCGAGATGCGGTCTTGCTCCACGATGATCGCGCCGTCATGGCCGGGAGAATGCGGATCGAAGATGCTTTTCAGCAGCGGCTCGGAGAGCTTGCCGTCGAGCGCGATGCCGCCGACGATGTGGCGCTCCAGCGGATCGTTGCCGCGCACGACGATGAGCGCGCCGATGCGCTCTTTGGCCAGGTCGGCGACGGTTTTCACGAGCACGCGGGTGGTTTCGGACTGCAGCGCCGGATTGCCGCCGGACCTCCAGCTCCACAGCGCCACCCTTTCGAAGATCTGTCTCAGCTCCTCCTGAAAGATCACGACCACGACGATCAAAAAGATCGCGAAGAAGCCCTGAAAGATCCAGGCGGTCAATTGGAGATCGAACTGGCGCGCGATCAAGTAAATCACCGCCAGGACGAACATCCCGCGCAGCACGAACGCCGCGCGCGTCCTCCTGACCCACGCTATCGCCGTGTAGAGAAGGACACCCACGACCAGGATGTCGATTATGTCGGAAATCATAATGGCGCCCTTGAACATTGAAGCCCCCACCCCCGGCTTCTCCTAGGGTAGCAGTTTGTCAGTAAGGTGCAACGTGGGGGAACCCTGCCTGGACAAGGCCGGAACCGGAAGATACTATGAATTCACTCAACAATCTTGTGAAAAATTCCTGGCGCACAGCTGTCGTTTTGGTTTTGCTCCTCTGCGTCTTCCCGGCGCAAGCCGTCGAAATTCGTTTCGTCACCTGGCGCGAGACGCAGGGATTTCTCGACCGCCTGATCCAGGACTTCGAGGCGCAGAATCCGGATCTTAAAATCGTCCGCGAGATCGGGCCGCATTCGTCCACCGAGTTTCACGATCTGGTCGGCCAGAAGTTCAAGAATCGCGATCCCGAAATGGACGTCTTTTTCATGGACGTGATCTGGCCGGCGGAGTTCGCCTCCGCCGGCTGGGCGTTGCCGCTCGACCGTTTTTTCCCGCCCGATGAGCAGAAAAAGTTTTTGCCGGCGGCGATTCTCGCGAACACTTATCAGGGACACATTTACGGCGTGCCGCTGTTCGTCGATACCGGGCTTCTCTACTATCGCCGGGACATTTTGCAACATTACGGCTTCGCGCCGCCGCGCACCTGGCCCGAGCTGGTCGAGCAGGCCAAGACCATTCTCGCCGGAGTCAATGATGCGCAACTGTCCGGCTTTTCCGGCCAGTTCAAGCAGTACGAAGGCCTCGTCTGCAATATGATGGAATACATCGCGAGCCGCGGCGCCGAAGTGTGGGACGAGCAAGCGCTCAAAAGCGCGCTTCATCTCCCTGAGGCGCAGGAGGCGGTGCGATTCGTCCGCGACCGCATCGTGGGCGAGATCTCTCATCGCGGCGTCCTGGCCTATCAGGAGCCGGAATCGCTTGCCCTCTTTACCCAGGGCAAGGCTATCTTTCACCGCAACTGGCCTTACGCGTGGGAGGAATCCAACGATCCGAAAAAATCGAAAGTCGCGGGCAAGGTCGGGATGACGCCGCTGCCGGCTTTTCCCGGCGGCAAAAGCGCGTCCACGCTCGGCGGCTGGCAGTTGGGCATCAGCCGGTTTTCTCGAAAGCCGGAGCCGGCCTGGAGATTTATCCGCTTCATGACCGGCGAAGCGACGCAGAAGCGGATCGCTCTCGCCACGGGACGGGGGCTCGCGCGCAAGGACGTTTATCGTGACGCGGAGATATTGAAGAAGTACCCGCATTTCCAGACGCAGTTCGAAACATCCATGCAGGCGGTGCCCCGGCCGCGGACGCCGGTTTACGTGCCGCTCTCCAATATCATGCAGCGCTATTTCAGCTCGGCCATCGCCGTGCGCGATTCGAACGTTGATAAACTCGCGCGGCTCGCGTCGAGAGACATGGACCGCGTGTTGGATCTCCTGCGTGAGAGAGCGCGCCCATGAGAGCCCGCAGCAACCCCGCGCTCTGGTATATTCTCCCGAGCTTTTTATTCGTCGCCGTCTTTTCCCTCTATCCGATCTTTGCCTCGGTGCGCTTGAGCTTCTACCGATTGATTCTCACGCTCCCCTGGCTCGGAGAAAAATTCGTCGGCCTGGAGAACTATCGGGACCTCGCGACCGACCCGGTCGCGCTTCACTCGCTTACGATCACGCTGATCTTCGTCGCTGCGACGGCCTCCATGGAAGTGATCCTGGGACTGGGGATGGCTTTGGTTTTGAACGAATCCTTTCGCGGCCGCGGGCTGCTGCGCGCCATCGTGCTCGTTCCCTGGGCGATTCCCACCGTGGTCTCCTCGCAGATGTGGCGCTTCATTTTCAACGACCGCTACGGCATGTTCAATTTCTTGCTCTTCGGCGACAAGACTCAGCTCTATCTCGCGCCGCTGGCGGACACGCTGCTGGCGCCGCTCGCGATCATCATCAGCGATGTCTGGAAAACCAGCGCGTTTGCGGCGCTGATCGTTCTCGCCGGCCTGCAGACCATCCCGGACGAACTTTACGAGGCCGCAGACATCGACGGCGCGACCGCCTGGCAGAAATTCCGCCGCGTCACGCTGCCGCTGGTGAGACCGGCGCTGCTGTTGGCGCTCCTATTCAGAACGATCGACGGCTTCAAGGTCTTCGATCTCGTTTTCGTGATGACTCAGGGGGGGCCGGCCGACGCGACCAACGTGCTGCAATTTTACGGCTACAAAAAAACTTTCGCCGAGGGGATGATCGGCTACGGCTCGGCGATTTCGGTCGGCGTGTTTCTCTTCTCCCTCGCCCTCGCCCTAGGCTATATCCGCCTGCTCGGCGCGCGCATCCTGGAAAAGAGCGGGGCAAAATGAAGAAGCTGCTTTTCTCTCTTTGCGTGACTGCGATCGCGGCGTTCAGCCTCGTTCCCTTCCTCTGGTTCGTCCTCACCTCGTGGAAAAGTCCGGCCCAGATCACGGCCATCCCGCCCGAGCTCGTTCCAGACTTTCATTGGGGTTTTTACCGCTCGGCGCTGGAGAGCTACGGCCTTCTCGGCTACATTCGCAACAGCGCGTTGGTCGCGAGCGCGACCACATTGCTCAGCATCGCCATCGGCTCTCTGGCGGCTTACGCGCTCACGAGGTTTCATTCC
>Ga0210377_10001130_pt1 | contig 24616 bp, 25 predicted proteins | sample PLM4_65_b1redo_FD_155480 | JGI IMG/M metagenome (GOLD analysis project Ga0210377, IMG submission 155480) | Groundwater sediment microbial communities from an aquifer in East River, Colorado, USA - PLM4_65_b1 redo | ecosystem: Environmental > Terrestrial > Soil > Riparian zone | place: USA: East...
TCAACCCCGCTGCTGGCCCGCCCTCTTTGATAACCTTGAACAGTTCTACGTCGGATTTTTTGCTCATGACCGCGCAGTCGGTATAGTTCCGTGGTTTGGGGTTCAGAGCCACCGCTGCCGGCCCGTCCCCTATCCCGGATTCCCCATGGCATGCGGAGCAGCGCATGTTCTCCACGTACTTCTGCTTCCCCAACTTGGGGTCGCCCTTTTCTTTCTTCTCCTTGGCGCCGAGCTTCTCTTTCGCTTCCTTGGGGTCGGCGGCTGTGGCCAACGGGGCGGTCCAGGCCGCAACACAGGTTAGGACCAGAGCAGTCGATAGGATCGCTCGAACGGCAGACTTTCTCATCGCTGATTCCTCCTTTGGAATGGTTGTTGACGCTGTACAATGCCCTTCGCTCAATGTTGGACAACAGCCTGTTTCCCGCCTACCCCTTAGACAAACGTTTAGGTCACTTTATTCGGCTCTTCCGCGTTCAGAGCGGGTAACCGGGTGTCGTTCTTTCTACCCCGGACACGTCGGCATGGCTGGAGGCGTGTCGGGTCATGTCGAACCGTGTGCAGGGATCATGCTCCTCGTAGGGGCAGGGCTTGCCCTGCCCAACTAGGCCTCTGACCCCGAGAGGGCGCAGCAAGCAGCGCCCCTACGATTCAGATACCGCCATGACAGACAACCCAGTGACCCACAACATTCCCTGAAGAGCCCTTTTTCGAGCAGATACAAACAAACTCCCGGCCCTTCACGGTGTCACCTCGGTGGCTCACGAAGAGCTAACCCTCTCGGGCGCCTTGCCGCCGCTGGGCCCCCCGGACAAGGAGTAGCTGGGCGGCGACGGTCAACAGCGCCGCTATGGGAGGGTACACGAAGCGCTTCGCTGAAGCCGGTTCTTCAAGGATCAGGTAGTACCAGGCAGAGACTGACATCTTGTTCCCGGACTCTCCGTTTCCCCCGTCCCAGGCGAGGAATGCGACCGGTGTAAACCGGCCTCGCTCAAATCCTGGCGCTCCGTTTGGCTTTGCAGCCAACGGCCTGGTGATCAGCAACCGATACTGTCCCTCGTGATAGACCACCGCCCCGGTCACTCCTGCCGCCCCTGCCGCAGGCTGTTCCTGCACCCGCCCCAACCCGGCCGCGCTCAGCTCATCGACCCGATCCGCATCCGAGCGCCAGCGGATCAAGTAGACCGGCTGCCGCGAGTCACCCATGAGGAAATAGGGCCTTTCGCTCCCTTCGAGCGGTTGCGCTGGAAACTGGAGCGCGAGGGCGTCCCGAGCCGCCTGCGCCTGGTCACCGGTCGCTCGCTTGCCGGCGGTCGGGTCGTCCCAGGCGACAAGAAAAGCAATCCCCTTGTCGTTATAGGCCACTTTTACCGATACCATGTCGATCGAGGGCGTGAAGTTTCTCGGGTCCGCAATGACCTGTCCGACCAACGGGAAGTGTGTCGGCGGGATCTGCTCCCAGTATGGGTCACCGGGTGTGGCCGGAAGCTCACGCCGCACGAGCTTGGCGGCCAGGACGGTGCCGTAGTTCGGGCTGTCGGGACCGAGAGAAACGACGTAGTTGCTGAGATGCCAGCTCTGTTCGGCGTCGATCGAATCGGCGTACGACGGCATGGGCGTCCCAGCGATGCCGGTGCTGAACCGTGTGTAGATCGCCTTGGCCGAGCTGCCGCCGCGGAAGTTCCACCGCTTGGTCAGATCGGCGGGCCGGCTCTTATTCCCCCAATCGTCTTTCAACGTGGGCAGCGAAGGTCCGTCGGCTCGGCCCTCCTTCCCATGACAGCCGAAACACTCCAGATCCTGGTATAGTTGGCGGCCCTTGTCCAGGCTCTCCTTGGACGACTTCACCTCTTGGCCCACTTGAATCGGCTTCCCCGCTCCTTCGCTCTTGAAGCGGTCCGAAAAGTTCTTGATGTACTGGACCACGGCACGCCTCTCCCGTTCCGGCAGCATGTTCCAGCCCGGCATCGAGGTCCCCGGCATCCCCTCGGTAACAATCGAGAAGAGATCGTCGTCTGTGGGCAAGCTGCCGCTCGGCGTTGAGCGGATTTTGTAGAGGCCACGGGTGAAATCGCGCGCGCGCGGATCGAGGAACGGCGCGGCGGCCCCATCTCCCTTCCCGTCAACACCATGGCAAAAGGCGCACCGCTTTTCGTAGACCTGTTTTCCCAGCTCCGTATCGGCCTGCTGGGCCCACGCAGTCGAGGAGAGTGCGAGGTGCGAGGTGCGAGGTGCGAAATCGGCGGAGCGGGGTGCGGGGTGGCGGGAAGCGAGCGGATGCTGCTGAACCGACGCTTCCCATCGTCTCGGTTGAACGCCCGCTGCCTCATAGAGGTAGAGGATGGTTTTCCAGATCTCCTCTTCCGAGAGCCGATCCTCCCAGGCCGGCATCGCCGAGTTCCAGGGCGCCGATTCCTTCGGCAGCCCGGGCCCTCCCTTCGCGATCCTCCAGAACAGGTACGACTCCTGAAGCATGGCGATCGTGCCAGGGTCGGTGAAATTGGCCGGCGGGGGATTGAAGCCGTGGGAGAAGTGGCCCTTGCCGTCAAGTTGATCGCCGTGGCAGGAGAGGCAGTCCTTGGAATAGATCTCGCCACCTTCACGCACGTACTTCTGGAAGTTGGCTGTGTCCTTCCTTAGGGGGTTCTCCAGCCCCCCGATGTCAATGGTCTTCCCGCGGAACGAGATCGAGCCTGGAGGGGCCGGGTGAACGGCACGCAGCTCAGGCGGGGCCTCGATCCTCTGCGAAGCTTGGGTATAGGCATAATAGCCGATGAGGGTGGGCAAAAGAATCATGAGGGCGAATCGGATCGGTCGTTTCGAGTCATCGACCAGGGTGGACCGGATCGGCTCGAGAAAGGCACGCCAGGAATCGGAGTCCGAGGAGACATAGACCAGGACGGCGACGGTCACGATCGCCATGTAGAGGGTGAGGACACTGCGCGGGACCGGGGGCCGGATGCCGAAGCGGAAGGTGACAAATGACACCAACAAGACCAGGATCACCTGAAAGAACTTCGACCGGAGGAGCCCCATCTCACTTTTTCGCCGTCGCGCCCTCACCCTTCAGGGTGAGTACGAACGACACCACATCCAGGTATTCCTTGGCCGTCAGGCGTTGCCCGAAGTCTTTCGGCATCAGGCCGGCGGGGAAGCCCGCGACGGTTCCCATGCCGGCGGGGTCCATGATCTTCGACATGATGTACTGTGGGGTCTGGATCTTGCCGATCTGTGAGAGGTCGGGCCCGATGGGGGAGAAGCCGATGGAGCCGGCCTTGTGGCAGGCGATGCACCCCGCCTTCATGAAGATCGCCTGCCCCGCTGCGGGATCGCCCGGCAGCTTGAGCTCCGCCGCCTGGGCAGCACCGCCAGCAGGCGCTCCGGCAGTCTTGGGGATGTCGTTCAGTTTCACGATCACTGTCCCCCCCAACGATTCGAGGAACGTCACGAGGGCCCAGAGTTCCGAACGATTAAGACCTATCGGGGGCTTGTCCGCCTTCGGCATGATCGGGGGATACCCCTCAACCAGGTAGGCCGCCGGATCAAGGAGCGATTCGACCAAATAGGCCGTGGCGCTCATCCCGGGTTTCCTCCTGGCCGCGCTGGCCCCGATCCCGGCCATGTCGGGCGCCCGCGTCCCTTTCTGGCCGATCCGGTGGCAGATCTCGCAGGTCCCCTTCCCCTTGAAAATCTCCTCCCCGGCCTTGATGAGTTGCTCGACGGTCACCTTCCCTTCCTCCAGGGAAAGCTCCTCCGGGGGCCTGGACTGGACCTGGGGGATCGAGTTGGCGTAGTAGGTGTACACCCCCATGACCGCCAGGGCGAAGGCTGAGACCCTCAGGGTGACCGGGACCCGCATGTCAGAGTCGGTCCTTTGGCGCGCCAGCGAGGGCAGGCCCATGGGCGGAGGCGTCTTTCCCCTTCTCCCCAAGGCTTCCCAGCCAGAAGATAAACAGGACCAGGGCGAGGAAGATTGTGGTGACTATCGTGATCACGTTCGCGGCGTATCCGAGGGCAGGGGTCACGGCATCAACGGAGGTGTCGCGCATGACCCCATAGACGTGCCAGTGCTGGCGGATTCCCGATCGGGCAAAGCCCATGAGCCCCATGAGCCACGTGAAGGTGACCGCGAGCAGGATCAACACATATTGCGAGCGCGGCGCAATCGTGCCCCAGCGAATGGTCCCTGTGGACCGCGCACCCTTGAACATTGGGACGTCGATGGCCATGACCGCAGCAATAGCGCCAAGGACAGCCAGCACCTGGTAGACCGAGAAACCGATCCGCACGATCGAGTCGACGAAGTAGCCGTACACGCCATAGAACATCACGATGGCCGCCGCCAGTCCTAGGATCACCCACTGGGCGGCCATGCCCGCGCCGGCCCAGGACTGTGTGGAGATCCGGTTGGCGCGACGGTAGAGAAGATACGAGAGGAACGTGGTGAGGATCAGCAGGTTCACCGCGGTATTTTTGGCCGACATGACGCCCAGAAAGCCGAGCACCGGATGATGGGTACCGCCCATGGCGCGGGTCTCCTGAAACGTCACCACCATGCTCCGTGGGGTAGCCCAGACTATGAATCCGGCGGCAATGACCATGATGAGGTAGGGGATGTACTTCCGATAGCGTTCGGCGCCGGGGATCCGCTCCATCCCCAACCACAGATAGTAGTTGGAGCCGATGAAGAGGACACCGATCAGGATTGCCTGGAGGACCCACAGCCACGACATGAAACCGCCCATCATGGTAATGCCCATTGTCTGGTTGAAGCTGTAGATCTCGCGCCCCAGATAATACCCGGCGAAGGGGAGCACAAGGAGCGCCGAGATCGCGACGAGGTTCCCCACGTACCCCATCCAGTCGTAGCGCGCCCGCTCCTCGTCGGTCTTCGCGGAGAGGAACCGGAACGCGGCATAGGCGGCGGCGATCGTCCCGCCAAATACGATATTGGCGATGATGCGGTGGATGTTAAGCGGCATCCAGGTGTAGTTGTTGATGGCCTGCCATAGGCTCTGGAGGTTGCCTGCCTCGTTCACGCCACGCGGACTCATCATGAACGTAACCCAGGAGTTTGCGATCAGCAGGATCGTCGTCCCGAACACGTTCGAAAGGATACCGAGGGTGAGGTGAATCCACTTCCGGCTCCCGGACAGCCAATCCCACCCGTAGTACCAGAGGTAGACTGAAAACGTCTCCAGGAAGAACAGGACCGCATAGACCCACATGGTCTGGTAGAAGATCCCCGTCATGTAGCCCCAGAACCTGGGGTAGTACCCGAGGAAGAGGAAGAGGAGGAGCGCCCCTAGCAGGGCGGTCGTGGAGAAAGCGGCGAAGACGAGCTTGACGAACTCGTGGGCGAGCCAATCATAGCGGAGGTCTTTGGTCCGCATCCCTACGGCCTCCACGATGACCGCAAAGATGGGAACCCCGAGGATGAAGGCAGCGAAGTTCAAGTGGATCTGGGCGATGGCCCAGACGGCAAGCCTGCTCCCGATCAAAGGGAAGGCACGGTAAGCTGGGGCGTCCTTCGCGGCTTCCTGCGCCAGGGAGGGTACCGCGTGCAAGAGGAGAATGAAGGCGACGCATGCCCAGATCGCTGCAGCGAGCTGTCGAGCGGCCGCGCCCGATCGCGAGGATTCGTTTCGCCTCTCCGACAACGACGACATGGCTCCTGTCCTGTCACGCAAGGGATCGGCACACAGGCAAACTGTCCTCAGTCACGGCCACTCATCATATAGAAAACATCTCCTGAGTCAACCGAAAAAACCGACCCAAGAACAGGGATGGCGATTATCATTTTATAATCTGGGGCGGACTTTTTGGGCAAACGCCTCAAGGGTGGCCAGCACTCCCGGAAGATCCTGGTCGTTGACGGCCGGGTTGCCGTAGAAGGTATCGAACATAAATCCGGTGACGCCCGCCTCTCGGTACTTGCCGATATCCTCCACGATCTGTTCCGGTGTCCCGACCAGGAGCGGACGCGACTCCTGCGCTGTGCCGCCCGCAACAACCCGTAACGGAGCCCTGACGATCACCTGAAGGGTGTTGGGATCGCGGCCCTGCGCTTTCGCCAACGCTTTGAACTGCATCGCGCCAGCGGCAATTTCCTCGATCGGTCGGTGGGTTGGGTGCCAGGCTTCGGCGAACTCGGCCGCTCGCTTCAGCGCAGCCGTGCTGCTCCCGCCGATCCAGATCGGGGGATGTGGCTTCTGGAGCGGCTTCGGCTCGGCCTTGATGCCCGCAAACTTGAAGAATCTCCCCTCGAACTGCGGTTCCGTCTCTGTCCAAAGAAGCTTCATGATCTTCAGGGCCTCGTCACTCCTAGCCCCCCGCTCTTTGAAAGGGATGCCTAGGGCCTCAAACTCTTCAGCCAGCCAGCCGACCGCTGCCCCGACGATGAGGCGGCCGCCCGAGAGGACATCGATCGTAGCCAGGGCCTTGGCCATAAAGAGAGGATTGCGGTACGGCAGGATGATCACACTTGTTCCCAACCGGACCCGCCGCGTTTTTCCAGCCACATAGGCCAGGGTTGCAAACAGTTCGAAAAACGTCTCGCCGAAACGCGGGATCGCGCTATGCGGGATGACGATGTGATCAGTCACCCACACGGAATCGAACCCCAGCGCCTCGGCCCGCTGGGCGACCGTCACGATCGCCTCCGCTGATGCCATCTGCCGGAAATGGGGAAGCCCGACCCCGAAGTGCATCGCCTCCTCCTCTCACTCGATGCTCGTTGGATGCCCCGGGCCGTCCACTGAGCGTGCGGGCGGAGTTGCCTGGGGCAGGATGGCCGCTATCCTATCACACGGCTTCTTTCAACGGAAAGGCATAGGCTGCGGTCATCGGATGGTCCGGCATGATCTCTTGGAGGGCCTGACGTGAGGAGGGGAGAGGGCTAAGTGCTCAGCGCACTCGATGCCATTGACATCACGGTGGGGGATGTGTAACATCGCCTGACACGGCGGCTATGGGCTCTTGCTGACGGAAGCCCGTTGTCGGAAGGAAAAGGGTTCAACCATTCGAAGAGCGCCGAGGTGATGACAAGCGCTTCGTGGACAAGGGAGAAAGAGGAATGAGACGAGCGGGCGTCATGCTGGCCTTGGCTCTTGGCCTGAGCATGCTGGGCGGCCTTCCACTCAGTTCAAGGGCCGAAGATTCAGAGTTCCAAACTGCCCGGTGGATCGACTTGAAGAAACACCTGTTCGGAGATCGGCCCATCCAAGAAGGCCCGGGCGGAGTCGTTCAACTTGAGGTCCCGCTCAGGCCAGACAATGCCGCAACCGTTCCCATTGCGGTCACGTCGGGGGTCTCCCAGTCGCCGGACCGCTACGTGAAGAATCTCTTCATCGTGGTCGAGAATAATCCGGAGCCGCTGGCGGGCGCCTTTCACCTTACACCAGACAGCGGCCTGGCCGAGCTAGGCACCAACATTCGCGTCCAGACACACGGCCCCGTGCGGGCCATTGCCGAGATGAACAACGGCGAGCTGTTTATGTCGTCCAAGTTCGTTAAAGCATCTGGGGGCTGCGCCATCCCTCCCACCGTCACAGCGACCGCCCCAGCACATCTGGGGCAGATGCTGATCCGAACCCAGGGCGCCACCATACTGAACCAACCCAATTGGGTGCAGCTTATCATCACGCATCCCAACCACACTGGTATGCAATATGATCTTTTCAAGGGGTTCCTGATCCTGGCCCACTTTATCGAGAAGATCACCGTGAGCTATGGCGACAACACAATCCTGACGGCAGAGACCGGTATCTCGATCAGCGAGGACCCCAACTTCCGCTTTTACTTCATTCCTCGTGGAGCAAGCGTCCTCAGGGCAGAGGTCAAAGACTCCAAGGGGTTAACCTTCACCACATCTGTCGAAGTGGCCGCCAAGTTAGCCACTGAGGTGCCACGATGAGCCTGAACAGGCGCGATTTCCTCAAGTTGGCCGGCGTTGGCGCCGCCCTTGTCGGAGCCTCCCCGACTCGCGCGGCCTTGGCCGGCGTTCAGCACTCGATCCCCGAGCTGATGGGAAAGCCCAAGGGCAAGCGTCTCGTGATTCTGGGAGCGTCTTTCGGCGGCATTAACGCCGCGCTGACAGTGAAACGACTCGTCCCGGATGCCCAAGTCGTTCTCTTGGACAAGGCGCCGTTCTTCATCTCCTGTCCCGCCACGTTAGAGTATCTATTTGGGATGGTGTCGCTCGACACGATCACCCGCGGATACACATCGCTTCACGAGAGGGGGCTCGAGTTCGTTCGAACGACAATCCTTGCCCTGGACCGTGACAAGAAAATGGTTGTCTGCGCCGACGGTACGGTGGACTATGACTACCTCTTGGTGGCGACCGGGGTCCGCATGGCCTACGAGGACGTCCCCGGTCTGACCGAGCGACCTCGCGCCAACCTCTGCCTGTATGACAAAGGTTCACCTCTGATCGACTTACACCACCGGATCGCCGCCTTCCAGGGAGGGGACGTGGTCGTGAGTATCCCCAACGGTCCGTACAAGTGTCCCCCGGGACCGTACGAGTATGCCCTTCTCTGGGCCGACTACATCAAGAAGAAGAGGCTCAAGGGGAAGGTGACCATAGTGGACCCGCGCCCAAAGCCGATCCCTCCAGCTCTCGCGCCCGGCTTCCTGAAGGCAATGGAGGCAAACAAAGACGTCCTGACGTACCACCCGCATACCCGACTCCTGAGGGTGGGCCCAGAGGATCGAACGGTCGAGACCGAGGCCGGCAAGCTTCGGTACGACATCCTCAGCGTTATCCCGCCCAACAAGACCATGCCGTTCCTCGTGGAGGCAGGTCTTGGCGATCCCTTCACCGAGGTGAACCCGCAGACCTTCAGGTCCACGAAGGACGAAACGATTTACGCCCTAGGCGACAACGCCGATACCCCATTCACCAAGAGCGCCTTTTGCGCGACCACCTCTGCCAAGATCGCCGGCCGGCACATCGCCAAGGTCCTCGGCGCAAAGATCGGGGAGCCTGGCGCTCCCTCCAACATCTGCTGGCCCCTCGTCTCCATGGACAGCGCCATGATGATTTCGGTCACCTGGTCCTACGAAAAAGACAAAGAGGGGAACATCCAGGTCAAGTCCGATGGGACAACCGACAACGAAGCTAAGCCTTCGTATCTCCATGCCCGCAGGGGATGGGAAATGGGACTCCTTCAGGAGATGTTCAGCTCTTAGCCTTGTGCCCCGTCTAGACAACCCCTATCTGGCCCTTTATAATATATGTGAAGTGTCGTAAATGCCTTATCCGGTCGCGCCTGGAAATCTGTCGGCAAGTTGCCGGGTGCAAGCAGGAGGGGAGAAATGCGAGCCATTAGGGGACCGATCGCTGTAATCGCGGCCGCAGCCGCACTGACGACAGGCCTTTTGCTGGGCGTGCCCCCGGCGAGGGCCGGCGGTGGCCCCGGAGGCGGGGTTGGAGAATCGGAGGCGCTTATCCGCGAAGGGCAGGTTGTCGAGATCGGCGATACGACGATCACGATCCGCGAGTGGGCGGGTAAATACACCTATCGCCTGAGCCCCACGGGGCGGCAGAGCTTGGAGTACAACCACATTAAGCCGGGTGATACGGTGCGATTCAATGTGTGGGCTGTTTGGGAGATCGCCAATTACTTCAGGAAAATGTAATCGCAAGGACGCCTGGCCGCCGGGGCTTGACAGTCGTAGTTAATCGTTGTTCCCCGAAGTCCCGTAACCCAATCCGCCCCCGATAGCTCCCCCCTGTTGCCAGGCCAATCTGGCTCAGTGGGTCTGCCATCTCTTGCCCGGTCTCGCCAGGCTGGATCGTCTGGCACCCTAGTCCCCATCGTGGTATACTCCGCAGGCACGGCCAACCTCGGAGAACCTTCCATGACCTATCGAGCCTACACGATCTCCTGGAACCTGACCCAGCGGTGCAATCTCCTTTGCGCCCATTGCTACATGAGCGCCTTCACCGGGGCCGATGCCTCACAGGAACTGTCGACCGAGGAGTGCCGGCGTGTCATCGATGAGATCGCCCAAGTCAACCCCAACGTCTTCTTGATCCTCACCGGCGGCGAGCCGCTTCTCAGGAAAGACCTCTTCGACATCGCCGCCTACGCCACCGAAAAGGGGTTCACGGTTGTCCTTGGGACGAATGGCGTGCTCCTGCGGGACAGGCAGGCCCGCCTGATGCGGCAGCATGGCATTCAAGGAGCCAGCATCAGCCTCGACTCCACCGACCCGGTAAAGCACGACGCCTTCCGCCACCTGCCCGGCGCCTATCAGGGGGCTATCCGCGGGATAGAGGCGTTACGGACCGAAGGGCTGGATTTCTCTATCCACACCAGCGTGACCTCCTGGAATGTGCAGGAGATCCCGGCCATGATCGATCTGGCCAGGTCGCTTGGCGCCCGCGTCCTCAACCTGTTCTTCCTGGTGCGGACCGGGCGAGGTCGAGACTTGACCGACATCAGGCCAGATCAGTACGAACATCTCCTTACCTACCTGGCCCGCGTTCAGGGGGTCGGCAACGGCGATGGGGCGGAGGCCGCTCAAGTCTCTTCGATCCTCGATCGGCGGGAAGATCCCTGGTCAGTCCCGGCGGGCCGATCGGGCGATCTCATCATCCGGGCCAAGTGCGCCCCGCACTTCCGCCGGATCATCTACACCCTCGACCCGACTTCGCCGCTGCTCAAGAACTTTGCCCATGGAAGCTGTCCGGCCGGGAAGCAGTACTGTCGGATCATGCCGGAAGGGGATATCACGCCCTGCCCCTATCTGCCGGTTTCAGCCGGGAACCTTCGCCGCCAGTCTTTCTCAGCCATCTGGGAAAATGGCCCGATCCTCAAAGACCTGCGCGACCCACACCTCGGAGGGCGATGTGGGGCATGCGAGTTCTCCAAGGTCTGCGGGGGCTGTCGCTGCCGAGCCTATGCCACTTACGGTGACTACCTGGCGGAAGACCCCGGGTGCAGCTATCAACCGGGACTGTTCGGTGGGCAGGTCATCACCCTTCCAGAAGAGCAGACCTTCGGACTTGAGGCGCGCTTTACGTTGCAGTGGAGCGAGGCGGCCAAAGACCGGTTAAGCCGACTCCCTTCCTTTGCCCACGGCATGGTGATCAAGGGGGCGGAGCAGTACGCGGCTGAGCATGGGATCGCCGTGATCACCCCAGAAGTGTTGCGGGCGGTTCGGGAGCGAGCTGAGGCGCGCTTCGGCCGCGTCTTCAGGTTCACTGAGTTTAGCCGATAAGCAATCCCCCTGGCGCTCAGCGCAGGTCAAACCTCTCCGCGGCCAGTTTGGCGATGGCCCTACCGATGCTGATAGAAGCTGTCGCTGCGGGTGACGGGGCGTTCAAGACATGGATCATTCGGTTGGCCTCGACGATGCGGAAGTCGTCAACCAGTTGGCCGGTCGGCTCGACCGCCTGTGCTCGAACCCCCGATCCTGTTCGACGGATATGCTCCAGGCCAAGTTCGGGAATGAGCCTCTGTAGGGCTTTCACGAAAGCCCTCGTGCTGAGGGAGCGGCACCACTCACTGAGTCCCGCCTTCCGGTACCTCCAGGCCATTCGCCAGAACCCAATGTATGACGCCATCTCCCGGATATCCGCTACCGAGCAGTCCCAGCGTTTGTAGCCCTCACGCTTGAAGGCAAGGACAGCGTTCGGTCCGGCCTCCACGCCCCCGTGAATCATCCGCGTGAAGTGGACGCCGAGGAAGGGGAATTCGGAATCGGGTACCGGGTAGATGAGATTCCTCACAAGGAAGCGACGCTCGGGGATCAGCTCGTAGTACTCGCCACGAAAAGGGATGATTTGGATCTGTGGCTCAAGACCGCACATCCGCGCGATCCGGTCCGACTGGAGGCCGCCGCAATTGATGAGGGAGCGGCACGAGACCTCCCCACTCGCGGTTTCGAGCAGGAGCTCGTCGGCCTTGCGGTGGACGCTGTGGACCCGGGCGCCCGTCAGGATCATCGCGCCTGCTTTTCGCACACGCTCGGCGATGGCATGGGTCACCTGGGTGTAGTCCACGATGCCGGTCTCGGGGACGAACAGCCCGGCGATCCCCGACACATACGGCTCATGCTTCCGCATCTCGTCTGGCCCCAGCCGCTGGAGTCCTTGAAGTCCGTTTGCATTGCCCCTCCGCTCGAGCTCTTCCAGGACGGGCAATTCACTGTCACGCGTCGCGACGATCAGCTTCCCGCAACGCGCGTGGGCAATCCCATGCTCTTGGCAGAAGCGGAACATCGCCTCTCGCCCCTCAACGCAGGTCCGCGCCTTTAAGGAGCCCGGCCGGTAGTAGAGCCCGGAGTGGACCACTCCGCTATTGTGTCCACTCTGATGAGCCGCTAGGCGGTTCGCTGCTTCAAGAACAATCAGCGAGAGGCGCCATCGCGACGTAAGCGCCATGGCCGTCGCCATGCCGACGATTCCGCCGCCGATGACGGCGACGTCATACCGCCCGGCGCCCTTCACCAATCGCCTCCATCACTACCCCATTCGCTTGACCGTCTCGATCTCTTCGGATATGCTGACGACGCGACACTGCTTCCGTCCCACTTACTCACGGTCTCGTTGGAATGTTGTGGCCTGCGCAGCGGGCACAATCGGGACCTCACCGAAAGGAGGAGACAGATGCCACGTTACGTCGCGCTCGTCTCGTTCACAGAGCAGGGAATTCGGGATGTCAAGAACTCGCTCAAGCGGGCCGATCGGTTCAAGAGGCTCGCGGCAAAGCACAAGGTCAAGGTCCGGGAAATCCATTGGACGATGGGCAAGTACGACATCGTCGTCTCCTTCGATGCGCCAAACGATGCGGCAATGAGTGCGCTGACGCTGGCGAATTGCCAGCTCGGCAACGTCCGAACCGATACCATGCGCGCCTATACCCGTGACGAGTTCGCTGGCATCCTTAAGGCGATCTCGTAGGCAGTCACCCTCAAATCGATGTCGAAAGACAACCCGTTTCTTAGGGGAACGGGTGCGCTCGACACCCTCATCCAGCACGCTTGCCCCCGCCGCCGGCCCCACCTTACCATACCCCCTCCTGCCTGTGAAGGCGCGCAACCGCCAGATAGCGACCTCAGTCTCTTCACGCTGAGCGGCTTCCCTGCCGTGCCACGACGACCCCTGCGAGCACAATCGCGCCGCCCAGGGCCTGCCAGAGGCCGATAGGTTCGTCTAGGATGATCCAGGCGAGCATCGCGGCAACGGCAGGCTGCAGCAGCAGGCCAACCGACGAAAACGCAGCGGGCAGGTGAGCCAGCGCATAGGTGATAAGACCCTGACCGCCGATATGGGAGACCAGTGCAAGGCCCACCAGCACCGTCCAGCCCCTGGTCGTGAAGGCGATCAGCCCTTCACCGGACAAAAGGGTGATCGGCAGCAGCGCGACGGCACTGACGACCCCGCTCCAGGTCATGATCGTTGCAGTGGAGAAATCGTCCCGCAATTCTTTGACAGCGAGTATGTACCCCGCATAGAAGATGGCCGTGAGAAGGCCCAGCGCATCGCCGAGCAGATGCTGGGGGCTCAGGCGGAGGCTCGCCCCTGCCAGAATAGTCGCGCCTGCCATGGCCGCCGCCATCCCAAGGATGAACGTCCGGGTGAAGCGCTGCCCGAACCACAACCAGGCGGCAAGCGTGACGAAGATCGGGGTCGCATTGGCCAGTAACGTGGCGTTCGCAACGGAGGTGAGCTTGATCGACCAGTGCCACACCGCGAGGTCGGCGGCAAAAAAGAGGCCGGCGACAGCCAGACGACGATAATCGGTCACGCAGGAGGGCCGCCGCGGAGTGACCGTTGCCTGCCCCTCAATGGCCAGCCAAACCCATAGCGGCGGCAACGACAGGGCAAGGCGCCAGAATGCCGTGGCACTCGGCCCGAGTTCGCTCAGTCGCACAAAGATCGGGGCAAACCCGATTCCGACCGCGCCGCCAAACAGGGCGCTCAGCGCGATGCGCGTGGACCTCGCGTGGGATTGGGATAGTGAAAGGTTGGGGCCCGCTTCGCTCATGGGTGCGATCGCAGAAGTCCTCACGGCAGTTCAGCCTTGACTTCATAGGCGCGAGCTACTCATTATACCAGCATAGCGGGCGACCGAGGTCCTCAATCTGGCCAGGGATCCAAGGAGGCATGAGCAATGGCACTATTTGCGCAGCAGCCCCGGAAGGACGAACCCGTTGAGAAACCAGAGTCGAGAGTGGGGTCGCCGCCCGAGCGTGTGCCGGCATCTCCACCCGGACCGGCGCGACGCATGGAGGAACAGCCGATGGCGATGATGGAGTCCAAGCCATCTGAGTCCATCGTGGCGGCAGGCCTGACGATCGAGGGCAAGATCGAGGGAAACGGCAACATTCGGGTGGCTGGCCGGTTCAAGGGCAATGTCAATGTCAACGGCGAGCTCACGATCGAGCCGGGGGCCTCGGTTGACGGAGAGGTAAACGCAGATACCGTCCTCGTCGGAGGCGAGGTGCGGGGACATATCGTCGCCAAGTCCCGCGTCGAATTCAAGGAGTCGGGTACCCTCATCGGCGATCTGAAGGCCGGCAGCCTTACCGTGGCGGCAGGGTCGAAGATGCGGGGCAAGGTTGAATTCGGCTGGAAGGAGGGCGAGATCGAGGGAGCGCCTCCGATCGAAGACGAGCCCACGCCAATCCGGTGAGCACCCATGGGGTGACTGGCGAGTCGTGGAATTGCCCACATTGCGGCGAGCGCATCCTCCGCAGTGCCTTGACCTGCCCGGCGTGTCAGCGGCATCTCCGGTTCGACGCCGTGACCACTCCGCGACCTGCCCTGCCGACGATCTGTCCCCTCAGCGTGGACGGCACAATCCGGCACCCCGGCACAGAGGCTGCTTGGGAGTATTCCATACTCGTTGAGGTCCACGATAATGAGGGAGCGATGCTGGCCAGGCGCGTGGTGGGCGTGGGGGCACTGCGGCCGGGCGATACACGGAAGTTCACACTCCGTGTCGAGGTGAGCGTCCCAGAAAAGCCAACGCCGACTGCGGCGTCCTGATAGCAGCTTGCCTCCGAATTCACCACGACGCCCGCGTCTGGCCAGCACAGGTCCCAACTTTTGCGCGAGTTCGAATCCCGAAACCCTCAGGCATCATCCAGCATGTGGAACGGGCGCCTGTGTGCCACCAAAGGAGACGCATGGATCGGCTTGAAGCGGTTGTAAAAGAGCTGCGGGCATTCGTGGCTGAGCGGGAGTGGGAGCAGTTTCACGACCCCAAGAATCTGGCGATGGCGGTGGCGTCGGAGGCCGGGGAGCTGCTCGCCGAGTACCGCTGGGTGAGCAATACTGACGCGGATAGTTACTCAAGGAAGGAGGAACATCGGAAGCGCATCTCTGCGGAGGCGGCCGACGTGGGGGTTGCGCTCTTGCTGTTCTGCGACCGGATTGGACTTGATCTCATCGACGCAATCAAGGAGAAAGTTATCCAGAACCGCCGGAACTATCCTGTGGAACAGTCCCGTGGACGATGGGAGCGACCTTCGTAGCGTTTGCCAACGAGCATGTTTTCAGCGAATGAGGCGGCCAGCATCAGTGAAGAGCGGAGAGATTGCTTCGCGGAGTTTACACCGAACGAAGTGAATGTGCTCGCAATGACAAACGACGAAGCGATGGCGACGACACAAGAGGGGAAAGGGATGGCCACATTCACCAGGTGTACAGCATTGCTAGTTGGCGTTGCTGTTGCCGCGCTACTCATTGGCGCAGGAGGTGCGAGCATGGAGCTCAAGAGTTCAGCGTTTCAGCCGGGGGCCATGATCCCGGCAAAGTACACGTGCGATGGAGAGGACGTCTCCCCGCCGCTCAACTGGTCGGACCCTCCGACCGGGACGAAGAGTATTGCCCTCATTTCCGACGATCCCGATGCCCCGGGAGGTACATGGGTCCACTGGGTGATGTGGAATATTCCCGCGAGCACTCGCGCCCTCGAGGAGAACCTCCCCAAGAAGGCATCGCTGCCGAACGAAGCCAGGCAGGGGACCACGGACTTCCGGCGGATCGGGTATGGCGGTCCCTGTCCCCCGTCTGGGACCCACCGGTATTTCTTCAAGCTCTACGCCCTCGATACGACGCTGAACCTGCCCGCGAGCACGACGAAGAAGGACCTGGAGAAGGCGATGCAGGGCCACAACCTCGCGCAAGCGGAGCTGATCGGGAAGTATCACCGCCGGCGGTAGCGATGGGCGAAGGAAGGGTGTTACAGTGTTACTTGGTGCGGCACGGAGAGGCAAAAACCGGGGCAGAGGACCCGGCCCGGCCGCTCAGTGATCGCGGGCGCGAGGAAGTTCAGCGAGTGGCCCGACACCTTTCAACGCTGGGGCTCGAGGTGGCTGAGATTCGCCATTCGGGCAAGCTCCGGGCCCAACAGACTGCCGAAATCCTGGCCGAGCACATCTCGCCACGGCGCGGCATCCGCGAGACCGAAGGACTTGCGCCTAACGATGATCCGGAGCGAACCCTGACGGAGCTGGAGGCGGCCAGGGAACCCCTGATGCTTGTGGGGCACCTCCCACATCTGAGCCGGCTTGCCTCGGCCCTGCTGGTCGGCGATCCCGAGAGAGATATTCTCTGGTTGGAAACGGGGGCTATCGTCTGCCTCGCCAAGGCCGAGGGAGGCTTTCACCTCCTGTGGATCCTGACCCCGGAACTGGCCAGGGCGTAAGCTCAGGCTGAAGAGCGAAGCGGCGTGACCCTCACCCAAGCCCTCTCCCTAGCAGGGAGAGGGGAAATACGCTTGGCGTGAGGCGCGCGTAAAACCGCCCGATCACTCCTTGCCGATCTGGTAAATCTCCTCGCTCTCCTCCACGATCTTACCGGTGGAGGCATCAACCTCCACCTTCATTTCCTTCCCGTCCTTCGTGATGATATCGAACTCGTAGGACGCATCTCCGTTCGGTTCGATCTCGTACTCGACTTCTTTGATCTCGCCGGGATACTTGCTGAGGGCGATCTTCCTGGCTTCCGCCTCGCTGATCTTCATCTTGGCCTTGAAGAGCGGATCGTCAACGCTGCGGACCTCTTGCTCGACCTCGGTGATTTTTCCGGTGTTGGCGTCGCACTCGATGTCCCATGCTTTGCCGTCTTTGCTTTCGATGTCGAACTCATAGATCGGCGTTCCCCTTTCGACCTTGAGTTCAACCTTCACGACGGTCCCCGCTTTCTTGGCGAGGGCCGCCTTCATGCATGTTTCCAGGGTGACCTTGGTCTTCGGCATCTTGAAGTCAGCCGCAAACGTTGTGGTGGCGCCCGGCGAGAAAATCACGGCACCGAGCACGATGATACCCAGCATCGCTTTCATGATCTGCCCTCCTCGTCTTGTCTCTTCACTCAACAACTTACTGGAAACGCTCTCTCTATTCGTATTATCTTGGAACCCCTTCTGTTCGGTCAAGCTGATTCAACAGAGATGATCTTGTTTTCCGCCACTGTTCGTGCTTTACTTGGCGCTGCTCAGGTCTCAGACCGAAGACGGGAGGATAATGAGAGCTCTGCTAATCACCCTGCTGGGAGCATGGATTGCGGGCACCCTGATACTCGCGGGAGTGGCGACGCAGAATTTCCGCACGGTCGATCGGCTACTGGCAGCGCCAACCGTTGAGTTCTCACGAGCTATCGCGCCACTCGGGCAGAATGAAGCGCGTGTCGTCCTTCGGTATCTGTCTTCCGAGCTGAACAGGCTGTATTTTCGAGCCTGGGGTCTCATCCAGCTCGCCTTCGGCGTGGCGATCTTGGCGGGCGCGCTCGGCCACAGGCCGCTGGACCGCGCAGGCCTGATCGGCGCGGCCGCGACTTTCCTGCTCGCCGTCGTCATGTTGCTGCTGAACTGGTTTATCGTGCCGCTCGGCCGGAGCCTGGACTTCGTGCCCCACACCCCTGTGCCGCAAGCGCTGAGCCGCTTCTGGAGGCTTCACTTCGCGTATACCTCCCTTGACGCCGCAAAGCTAATCCTCTGTCTGTGGCTGTTGATCCGCTGGTCCCGCCGGCCAGGCGGCCTCTCCGCCAAGCGTGGTTCGACATAGCTCACCATAGGCTGAACGGTTCGATCGGCACCCGCCGTCTCGCCAGGCTACCCGGGCCCGATACGAGACCGCCGCCTTCCAGTCCCTCAGAACATTCGTCTCCTTTCTGAAAGCTGTGCCTCCGTTTCTTAAATGGCCCACACCGTGCCAGCCTGTGCTTGGACAGGACAGCCATAGCATAAGAGGTTCGCGGAGGACGAATTCATTCTTCGGCTGGCGGTGAAGGAAACAACTTTAGGGAAATGGTCAGAGAGACCAGCACCTCGTTTGAGGCCGGCGCCTCCACTTCCTTTGCGAACACTTGCCCCAGCTCGGCGAGGAGAGCATCGAGGCGTCTGACCGCCTGGACGGGAACGATGAGGGAGAGGGTCCGCTGGCTTGATGGAGTGGGCTCGCCGGTGGCCGGCGCGTCGAGCAGACGACCCCCGACCTGTCGAGTCCACTCGCGAATCCGCTTTTCAGCCGTTCCTACGTCTTCGGTGCGAAGGGTCATCGTGCGGAAAGGTGTCGGCACGGCGGGCGCCGGTGCCGGGGTCGCCAGCAACTGGGTTGCTTTCCCGGATTCAAGCCGCTCGACTGGACGGCCCTCGTGCTTGGAGAGGGCAGACGACAAGTCGCTCAGCTCTCGTCGAGCCAGCGGCACCCTGCTCGCCGGCGGAGATGGTCGAGCAGAAAGGATCGGCTCAGGAGGAGGCTGCGTGCTGGGCGCTGGTCCCTCTTGCGGAACGGCGTCCTGGCGCTTCGCCTCGATGGGGGCGGGAGCTTGCAGCACCTCAGGCCGCTCAACCACTTGCCGCATCCCGGGCGTGCGTTGGTAGAGAACCACAGCCCCTGCTGCCAGGAGGACCAACGCCGCAGCCTCAAGCGGCAGCTTGATGTGCCAGGGCATGAAGAGCCGACGCGCCAAGCGGCGATGCCAAGGTGGGGCCTCGATCATCGCCCGGACCCGAGCGGCGAACCCTGGACTCGGCTCGACGGCGCCCAGATCCTGGAGCGTTTCGACTGTTCTCTCGAAGTCGGCCCACTCCTGCCGACAGGTGTGGCATGCCGAGAGGTGCCGCTCTAGCTCGGCCAGCTCTCCGTCGCCGAGGTGACCATCGCGCAGGTCCGAGAATCGGGCAGTGGCGTCGTGGCAGTCCATCTGTCCCTCAGCGGCGTCCTTTCAGCCTCTCCTTGAGTTCCATCCGCGCCCGGTGAAGTCGGGGCCGGACCGTGCCGGGCGGGAGCCCCAGGAGCCCGCCGACCTCCTCGTACGAAAGTCCCTGGATATCGCGCAGCACCAGGATGGCACGGTTGCCCATCGCGATTCCAGGAACAGTTGCTCTTCCTCATACAGTATTCGACATTCTCAAAGAAGACGCAACAAGAACCCTACGCAGAAAGGCCGAGTTCCCCTCTTCAGTTCCCGCAGAAGGCAGAAGGGATTGGGTGCGGAGCGGAGCAAGCGGACAGCAGAACCACCATCGAACAGATTTGACAGGACCGTCGAATGTGACCATAATGGTCATTATCGTGATCGTTCCAGATGAGAAGGGAGGTGTCCTGAAATCGGCGGCGATTGCAGAGTTGAAGTCGTCTCTCAGCAGGTACCTGGCCAGGGTGAAGGGAGGGGAGGAGATCCTCATTACCGAGCGAGGAAAGCCTGTGGCAAAGATCGTTCCCCTGCGTCGTGACGCATCCTCCATACCCGACTATCTTCTCGACCTGGAGCGGGCAGGGGCGATTCGCCTTGGGAAAAACCGTCTGCCCGCGAGCTTCTGGAGGCTCCCCGGACCAAACGACCCAAAGGGTCGCGCCCTGAGAGCATTGGTTGAGGAGCGGGAGGAGGGGCGGTGAGGTTCTGGGATGCCTCTGCAGTCATCCCATTGTGTGTCAGTGATCCCAATTCGGAAACGATGCGAAAGTTGGCCCGCGAGGATGAGGCCATGGTGGTTTGGTGGGGCACTGTCGTGGAGTGCCATTCCGCATTCTCCAGACTCCGCCGCGTGGGAGACCTGGAACCGTCGGGGCGTAGAGCAGGCTTCCCACCTGCTGGATCGTCTGGCCGGGTATTGGTCCGAGCTCACGGCGGGTGAGGAAGTCAGAGACCAGGCGGTCCGCATGCTCGGGCTTCATCCATTGCGAGCAGCCGATGCTCTGCAGTTGGCCGCTGCGCTTGTCTGGGCGGATCGACGTCCGCTCAGGCGCCACCTTACCTGCCTGGACGATCGCCTTCGCGATGCCGCCCGGCGAGAGGGGTTCATTGTGCTCCCACGGGAGAGAGACTGAATGAGCATTCTCACGCATGATGAGATCTTGAAGGAGATTGCGGCGGGGCACATCCGGATCGACCCGTACGACCCGACGGCGGTCGGCCCGGCATCGGTGGATCTGCACCTGGGATCGGAGTTCCGGGTCTTCCGCAAGGCCAGGGAAGTCATCCGGGTGACCGAGGACACGGACTATGAGACCGTCACGCAGAAGGTCCGGGTGACGGGCGGCCTCATGCTTATGCCGGGAGAGACGGTCCTGGGGATTACGATGGAGCAGATTACCCTCGCGCCACATTTGTGTGGCTGGCTGGAAGGGAGAAGCCGATTCGCCCGCCTCGGCCTGCTGGTCCATGTCTCGGCCAGCTTCATGCAGCCGGGCATCGCCAACAAGCAGTGTCTGGAGCTCAGCAACTTCAGCCCGATGCCGCTCGAGGTGACACCCGGCCTGCGCATTTGCCAGTTCATCTTCCAACGCACGATCGGCGAGGCCCGCTACACCGGCCGCTTTCGCCACCAGCGCGAAGATAACTTTTAGGGCAAGGCGCGTATCGCTTCCCCCAAAAAGCATACGGCCTCCCGGAGAAAACCCCGGGAGGCCGTACTGGTTCTGAGCAGAACGTGGACTTACTTTGCTGCCGTAACGTTGGCGGCCTGTTTGCCCTTCGGCCCATCCACGACGTCGAACTCCACAGCCTGCCCCTCATTGAGCGACCGGAATCCCGACCCAGTAATCGCGGAATAGTGCACGAACACGTCGTCGCCGTCCTCTCTTGCGATAAAGCCGTAGCCCTTCGCATCGTTGAACCACTTGACGGTACCTGTGACTCGCACCAAACTCTCACCCCCTTCCATCTGAACTCTCGGGGCCGTGCCCCGACAAACAAAAACCGCGAAGGCTTCATACAGCAGCTTTCGCGGTTTTCTCGACTTCCACAACAAAAGCATGCTACGAAGACAACCTGAGAGTACAGAACCATCAGTCTCGATGTCAAGTACTATTTCGGGTCCCTGCAAAAACACTTATGGTTCTGGTTGTGTTCAGCCTCCCCCTGCTTTTCTGAGAGCCCACCGAGCTTTTCGACCCCAGGCTCGTTCTTCCTGCCTCCTGTACCAGGGTGCACCGCGATATGCGGCGACAGCCTCGCGGAGCGCCTCGACGCCTTTTTCACGGTCGCCCGTGGCAAGGTAACACTCGCCCAGCTTGTAGAGCCCCTCAATCCCGGAGCTGTAGATGTCCCGGAACGCCTCGTAGTGGGGGATCGCCTCCTTCTGCTCGCCACGCGCGAAGAAGTAATCGCCGAGGCGGAGGTGGGGCTCGCCATACCCGAACCGCGGGTTCAACTCCAGCGCGTGCATAATGTACCGGCGTCCCTGCTCTAGATCGCCCAGGGCCAGGTGGGTCCACCCCAGATAGAAGTTCGTGTCCGGCTGATCGTCGCACCGCGTGATCGCCTTTTCGAGGTGGACGAGGGCCTCGTCAAACCGACCCCTTCGGGCAAGGAGCTCCCCGAGATCGCTCCGGGCCTTGGCGTTCTCCGGGTTGACCGCCAGTTCCGCCCGTAACTCACGGATGCGGCCGACCTGGCGCCAGCCCTGACGAAAGCGATAGAGCCGTCGGGAATAGAGCAAGTAGCTCCCGCCGAAGAGCAGGAGGATGATTGCGCCCGCCAGAATCGGGTTACCCGTGACCCAGGTCAGGAGCCAGAACAAGAAGAAGGTTCGCACGCGGTCTCGTCTCTCCTTGGCGTTCGGTGAGCCCCGGCTGGCATCTGGCCCTACTATACCGGGCCGAGATGATGATGCAAAGGAAAAGCGGTCAAGGGGTGGACCGATTTCCTGCCGCCGATCGCCATCCCGGAGGGCGGCAACTCCGGGGCGATCTTCCGAGAAGTTTCGGTTGGCTTCTTCCCGCGCAGTGCGTATAATTCCGCCCTATGGCAACCCTCGGCCCTCCCCACCATGCTCCGATGGCGCGACGGCAATGATCTCCTCCCTCCTTCCACAACTGCTGCTCCTGACGGGGGCCACAGCGCTCCTCCTCTGGTATTGGCTCAAATCGAATCGCCCGGATGTCTCTGTCGCCCGGGACGCCATGTCCGAGACCCGTTTCGTCCTGGCAAGCTTCGTCAGCCTTTTCCTGGAACTCCTCCTGATCCGCTGGGTGTCGTCCGAGCTGCGAATCTTCGCCTATCTGAAGAACTTCATCCTGATCGCCTGCTTCCTCGGATTCGGGTTCGGCGCCTACCTGTCCCGTCGCCACATTCAGATGCTGACCCCGATCTGGGGGTGCCTCGCCCTCGCCGGCACAATGTGGTTTTCCAGGCGTCAGCCGGTGTCGCTCTTCGTCTGGATCTCGGAAGTGATGGGGGAATTCGAAGACGTAACGATGATGGGAAAAACCCTTTGGCTGAGCGGCGCCGAGCGCGTCATTTCCCTCGCGCTTTCCTGCCTGGCCGTGGCCGGCATATTCCTGCTGATCACACTCCTCTTCATCCCCTTCGGTCAGATCGTAGGCCGGTATCTGGACAGCGCGCCCAACACGATTCGGGCCTATTCGCTCAACATCATCGCGAGTCTGCTCGGGGTCTGGGCGTTCACTGCGCTGGCCTTCTTTTCCACACCACCCTGGACCTGGTTCCTCATCGCGTTGTTGCTCTGCCTCGGCCTGGTCGGGACGGGGACGCGACAGGTAGGGTTCAGCATGCTGGCCACGCTCCTTGCGGTCGCCTTTCTCTTGGAACCAAGCACTCCCTCGGAGTGGACGATCTGGTCGCCCTATCAAAAGCTCCGCCTGACGGAGTCCCGCCATAAAGACGAAGCGGTCGCCTACGAACTGGAGGTGAACGGGACGTGGTATCAGCGGGCGCTGGACCTTTCGGATGGGTACATCGCCACTCACCCGGACCTGTTTGCCGGAAAGCGCCAGAAGTACGACCCGTACAATATCCCGTTCTTCTTCAAGCCGCGCCCAGCCCGGGTGCTCGTCGTCGGCTCGGGGATGGGGAACGATGTGGCTGGCGCCCTTCGCAATGGGGCGGGTCATGTCGTCGCGGTGGAGATCGACCCGCAGATCCTCGCACAGGGACGCCGCCTCCACCCTGAGCGTCCGTACAGCTCGCCCAGAGTCGAAGCGGTGGTCAACGACGCCCGCAACTATTTCAAGCGCTCCGACGAGCGATTCGACCTGATCATCTTCGGCCTGCTGGACTCGCATACGCTGTCGTCCAACTTCGCGAATATCCGCCTTGATAACTATGTCTATACGCAGGAGGCGTTCGAGGAAGCAAGAAGGCTGCTCCGTCCTGACGGGATGATCATCGTAAAGTTCGAGGTGCAGCGGGACTGGCTTGGCAAGCGGATGCAGGAGATACTCACGAGAGTGTTCGGGCGGCCCCCACTGCTGTTCAGGGACGAGGAGGGAGTCGGGGCGCGGGCTTTCATCTTCGTGGCCGGGAACCCGGAGGGGACCCGCGCGACGCTCCAGGCGAACACAGAGCTGGCGAGCTTCGTCAAGGCCAACACGATCACGTTTCCCTCCGGATCGATCACGACGGCAACGGATGATTGGCCCTTCCTATACCACCAAGGGCGGTACATCCCGAGGATCTATCTGATGTTCTCTCTGCTCCTGGCGGCGACAGCCGTGCTGTTCACACGCGGGTTTCTTCACGGTGGGGTGGGGCGGAACTGGCACTTCTTTTTCTTGGGCGCAGCGTTTCTCCTCCTTGAGGTCCAGATCGTCAGTCGGCTCGCGCTCTTCTTTGGAACCACCTGGATTGTCAACTCGATCGTCATTTCCGGCGTGCTGATCATGATCCTCCTGTCGAACTTCGTGGCCGAACGATGGAGCAGGCCGAGCTATGGTCTCTTCTACGTGTTCTTGCTCCTCTCGATTTGCCTGATCTACATCCTCCCACTGGACCGCCTGTTCCTGAGGTCGGAGCTGGCCAAGGGGGTTGCGGTCGGAGGCCTGTTCTGCCTTCCGGTCTTCTTCGCTGGCCTCATCTTCATCACCAGCTTCCGCACAACGCCTCACAAAGACGCCGCGTTCGGGGCCAACCTGCTCGGCGCGATCCTTGGCGGCTTCCTGGAAGCGGTCTCATTCATCACGGGAATGCGCTTCCTGCTCCTCCTCGCTGCCGGTCTCTACCTCCTCTCGGCAGCAGCCCTCCCGCGTTTGCGTCAGGCCCCTTGAGCCCTTGACACCCTTTCATTGACCCCATGTTTAGACCGGAGTCAAGGGTAACGGGTGTTCGGGGACATGGGTAACGGGTTTACTCCACATCCTCATGCTCCCTCAGGTTGATCTGGGCCACCTTCTGGTGGCAGAAGAAGACATC